>Ga0183011_10029_pt1 | contig 151309 bp, 134 predicted proteins | sample NAcewD2O_March_FD_122322 | JGI IMG/M metagenome (GOLD analysis project Ga0183011, IMG submission 122322) | Mouse cecal microbial communities from Vienna, Austria - N-Acetylneuraminic amended D2O_March | ecosystem: Host-associated > Mammals > Digestive system > Large intestine > Cecum | place... | reverse complement strand
AGGGATAAACGCTGAAGGCATCTAAGCGTGAAGCCCCCCTCAAGATGAGATATCCATACGAAAGTGAGAGGCCCCTTGCAGACGACAAGGTAGATAGGTCCGGGGTGGAAGCATAGTGATATGCGGAGCTGACGGAAACTAATCGGCCGACAGCTTAACCGTGAGACGGTTCTAAGGGGATGTGGAGGTCCCTAAACGGGACGGGATCTTCCTTCCGTTCCTTCAGTGTTTGGTTTTGAGGGTACAGCGGTTAGATGGCCCAGTGGCTCAGTTGGTTAGAGCGTCGCCCTGTCACGGCGAAGGTCGTCGGTTCGAGTCCGATCTGGGTCGCTCACGTGAAAATCAGATATTTTCATAGGAAATCAAAGGTTTCTATGTGGAAATTATAGATATTCATGTGTTGAATTTGTGTAAGAATACAGATTCACAAAGTTTTGATTGTTTTAATCATTCCAAGGGATCTTAGCTCAGCTGGGAGAGCATCTGTCTTACAAACAGAGGGTCATAGGTTCGAGCCCTATAGGTCCCATGAACCAGGCTGATTGCCGATGTGGCTCAATTGGCAGAGCAGCTGATTTGTAATCAGCAGGTTATCGGTTCGAGTCCGATCATCGGCTTTAACGTGCAAACGTTAAGATAGGAAAAATGTTTCAGGAGATAAAAGCCGTTTTATAAAGGCATTTCCTGAAGCAAAAGATGATTTAAGATTATATGGATGGATTCCCGAGTGGCCAAAGGGGACAGACTGTAAATCTGCTGCAAATTGCTTCGGTGGTTCGAATCCACCTCCATCCATTCTGTGAGCTTTTCAAGAGAGTGGGAAATATTCTTGGTATTAGATATTTAATGAGGATGCATATTTTTTTGAAAAGTGCATAGATTGTATTGTTTGATAACGCGGGGTGGAGCAGTCTGGAAGCTCGTCGGGCTCATAACCCGAAGGTCATAGGTTCAAATCCTGTCCCCGCTACTATAGGTTTTGCAGTGGAACGAAAAATCTCCAACAGGTGATTTTCGGAGCAGAATCTTAAGCCCAGATAGCTCAGTTGGTAGAGCAGAGGACTGAAAATCCTCGTGTCGCTGGTTCGATTCCAGCTTTGGGCATGACCCTTGGGAGAACCCGCAGATACTGATGTTATGGTATCTACGGGTTTTTTATTTTTTTGTTTTTACTTGTAGAGGATACTTGTATTGGAGGAAGCTGCTTTAAGAGGCCTCAAATGATTTCACTGACGCAGAGATTTTTGATGCGTCTTTTTATGCGTCAAGTGTTTGGTTTTGAGGGTACAAAGGAAGAAAAGGAGATACCATTTTCTCTTTCGTGGAAGCCTTTTTGTACTGTTTTTTTTACATGAATATGCTATACTGAAAAATAAGACATGCAGGGCGCATACACTGTATAAAGTAAAGAACATTCTGAGGAACAAGAAGTTATGAGCGGGACGGAGGATAAAGAAAAGGGCAGGGGAAAATGCCTTTTCATGATTTCTGCACTATTACTATTTAGCGCTTTGGCAGGCGCATATGCTGGGGCTGCTTACTATTTTAGCAATCATTTCTACTGGGGGACAACGATTGACGGCGTAGACTGCAGTTGTATGAAGCGGGAAGATGCGGAGAGGGCGCTTCAGGAGGAGCTGGCACAACGGGTTTATACGATCAGCGGACGGGGCGGCATAACGGAACGCATAGCAATAGATGATGCGGAGGCTTTTTATACCTTTCAGGAAGAACTTCAGGCAATCGAGCTTCAGCAGAAAGGTTATTTTTGGTTTCAATTTCTTTGGAAGGAACAGGAATATAATCTGCATAAAGATTTACACTACAATCAGGAAAAGCTTTTACAAATGATAGAGGCGCTTGAGTGTTTTAGCGGTAAAAATGTGATCATGCCAAAGGATGCTTATATCAGCGACTATCAGCCGGAGATTAAAGGTTATGAGGTCATTAGGGAAATTCCCGGAACGGTGCTTTTAGAGGATGCTAAGCAGGCTATCGTCGAGGCCGTCGAGGAACAGCGTTATTATATTGATCTTGATATGGAGGAGCTGTATCTGAAACCGGGGAAGACTGAGGACGATGCGGCATTGAATGGTCTTGTGGAAAGACTGAATCATTACACAAAGACGGTCATTACTTATCGTTTTGGAGAGGAAACGGAGGTTTTGGACGGGGACCGCATTCATGAATGGCTCATTGTCAGAGGATGGGATGTCAGGATCGACAGGCAAAAGGCGGCGGCTTATATCGCAGAACTTGCTGATAAGCATAATACCTATTATAATAGGAAGCGGTTTGTTACAACTGCCGGAGAAGAAAAAGAACTGCCGGGCGGATATGGGTTTTTGATGGATGAGGAGGCGGAGACGCAGGCGCTTTTAGATTTTCTTGAGACGGGCGGTCATTTTTTACGAACGCCTGCTTATAAAAGAAGCGGTGCTAATTATAGCGAGAATAATATTGGAGAAGATTTCGTAGAGATCGATCTGTCGGCACAACACTTATATTTGTATATCGGCGGAGAATGTCTGCTTGAAACGGATATTGTCTCCGGATGCATGAGCAGCGGCAATGCAACTCCGCAGGGAATTTATGATCTTGAGTATAAAAGGCGCAATACGGTACTCAGGGGACCGACATGGGAGTCCTATGTTAACTACTGGATGCCTTTTTACGGCGGGGTCGGTATGCATGATGCGACCTGGAGGCGGCAGTTCGGAGGGCAGATCTATCAAAATTCCGGTTCTCATGGCTGCGTGAATCTGCCCCATGAAGTGGCAGAGGAGCTTTACGGATATGTTTATGCCGGCATTCCGGTCGTATGTTATTATTAGCGGATTAAACTTCCAGATATTGATTGGTAGGCGCGTCAAAGCGCGTAAAGGGGTATCACCATGAAAAGAGATAAGGCAGCAAAAGTAAGAAAAGCCAATCGCAAAAAATGGATTCGGAAACTGAGGAAATTAAGAAAAAAGGCAAAGCAGGAGAGACGGCTCAAAGAACTTTTGAAACAGTACGGTACTGATATCTTAAAATCTGATAACTTTCAAAAGTCTGAAAAAAATATTCAACACGGGAACGTATCGGTAATGCGGCATAGCATTAGTGTTGCCAAGCATAGTCTGCTATTGGCAAAGCATCTTGGCATCCGGTGCAATAAGCGGGATCTGATCCGCGGTGCGCTTTTGCATGATTATTTTTTATATGACTGGCATAGCGCGGAACATTGCGGGCTTCATAACCTGCATGGTTTTTATCATCCCGGTATCGCTCTGAAAAATGCAAAGAAGGAATATCGTCTTAACAAACGGCAGAGTGATATCATCAAGAAGCATATGTGGCCGCTGACGATCGTGCCGCCGCGGTGCAGGGAAGCATGGATCGTAACGATGGCGGATAAGTACTGTTCCCTTATGGAAACACTGCATCTTCACAGGGGCAGGAAACGAAAGCGTTCACGGAGAAAGTGAAGTTATGATTTCTCAGATAAAAAAGATGCCAGGGTGAGAGGAAAACAGGGGCATGCCGGAGATAAAAAAGGATTTTAGTATTTATGAGAGGCTTGCCGCGCTTGCGCGTTCCGATGTATACCCGTATCATATGCCGGGGCACAAGCGAAACGCCGGCGCGGGACTGCCCGAAGGGTTTGCAGAACTTGATATAACAGAGATTGAACCATTTGATGATCTGCATCATGCGCAGGGAATTCTGAAAGAAGCAATGAAAGAGGCGGCAGAGCTTTATGGTGCGGAGCAGACGTATTTTTTGGTAAACGGAAGCACCTGCGGTGTTTTGGCGGCAATCAGCGCCTCCGTTGCAGAAGGGGATACCCTGCTCCTTGCGAGGAACGCGCATATGAGCGCATATCATGGCGCTTACTTACGCAGATGTCATATCGTACCGCTGTATCCGAAACGATTAGCGGAGTACGGCGTATATGGGGCGGTGGAAGCCGGAGAAGTGGAAAATCTGTTGAGGCGGTACCCAGAGGCAAAGGCTGTCTTTATTACGTCTCCCACGTATGACGGATTTGTCTCCGATGTAAAAAGCATTGCAGAAGTAGTGCATGCATATGGAAAATTATTGATTGTGGACGAGGCGCATGGCGCCCATTTCGGGCTGGACGGGCGTATGCCGCCGGGCAGTCTTGACTGCGGTGCGGATCTGGTCATTCACAGCCTGCATAAGACGCTGCCATCCCTGACACAGACGGCGCTTCTGCATGTGAAAGGCAGTCGTGCGGACCGTGCACGATTAGAAAGATTTTTGCGCATATACCAGAGCAGCAGCCCGTCGTATCTGTTAATGGGATCGATTGATCAGTGTATCCGCCAAATGCGAAAGAACCGCGCGGAGTGGTATGATTCATTTTTTGAACGCAGGGAAAGGTTGATGAAAGAGCTTTCGGCGCTGCGGGTCCTGCGGGTTATGTATGCGGGAGCAGAAAAGGTGAAAACTGGTGGTGCGGGAGCGGAAAAGACGAAAAATGATGATACGGAAACCACAGCAGAAAGCTTTTGTAACCAGTTTGACCCTTGTAAACTGATGATATTTTGCGACCGCGCAGGGATCAGCGGCGTAGAGTTACAACGGATCCTGCTTGAGGATTATCATTTGCAAATGGAGATGGCGGGGGCGAATTATGTACTTGCAATTCTGACGGTCATGGACACACGGGAGGGATATTTGCGTTTGGCAGGGGCATTGAAAGAGATAGACGCAGCATGTCATGAGACATACAAAGATGGCGTGAAAGAATCTGCGAATGTGTTAGAGGAGAGCACAGAACAGGACTTGTTTTTGTCCGCGGTCAGTTCCATGCAGGAGCAGGAAGCGTGCATGCCGCTGGCAGTGGCAATGGATAATGATCATACCGAAGATGTTGAACTTCAAGACACAGAAGGGCGCATTGTAACAGAATTTGTTTATGCATATCCGCCGGGAATATCGGTCATACTTCCAGGAGAGAGGATGACAAGGCAAGTTATCACGCTGCTTATGGATTATCGGAAGCGGGGAATGACATTACAGGGACCGGCAGATGAAACACTTCGGACGGTCCGCTGTGTCAAGACGGAACAAAAAGAGACATAAAATGCAGGAGGATATCATGAGAAAGACGAAGATTGTTTGTACGCTTGGACCGGCGTGTGAGACAAAAGAGAAATTAAAAGAGCTGATGACAGCAGGTATGGATGTGGCGAGATTTAACTTTTCGCATGGCACACAGCAGCAGCAAAAGCAGCGGCTTGAGCTTGTGCGAGAGGCATCTGCGGAATTGGGACTGCCGGTCGCAACGCTGCTTGATACGAAAGGACCCGAAATCCGCCTGCGCGATATTGAAGGCGGAAAGGCGGAATTAAAGGCCGGTCAGATTTTTACGCTGACGACGGAAGAAATCCTCGGTAACAGCGAGCGTGCGGCAATCTCATATAAGGGACTGCCCGGAGACGTCAGGGAGGGAATTGCGATCCTGATCGACGATGGCAGGATCGATATGCGTGTGGAGCAAGTCGATGGAACCGAGATCCGGTGCAGGGTCGTTAATGGGGGGATGATCAGCAATCATAAGGGCGTAAATGTGCCCGGTGCCGTGCTTTCGATGCCCTATATCAATGAGGTAGATAAAAGCGATATTCTATTTGGCATTGAAAATGGTTATGATTATCTGGCGGCTTCATTTGTCCGCTGCAAAGAGGACGTGCTGGAACTCAGGCGTATCTTAAGAGACCGCGAGAGCCACATGAAGATCATTTCCAAGATTGAGAATATGCAGGGTGTTGAAAACCTTGATGAGATCATTTCTGTTTCTGACGGCATTATGGTGGCGCGCGGCGATATGGGTGTGGAGATCCCAATGGAAGAAGTACCGGTTATTCAGAAAGAAATGATCAAGAAAACGGCGGGACAGGGTAAGCTTGTGATAACAGCAACCCAAATGCTGGAATCCATGATCCATAATCCGCGTCCGACAAGAGCCGAAGTAACGGATGTGGCAAACGCCATCTATGACGGTACAACGGCGATCATGCTGTCGGGAGAGAGCGCTGCGGGTGCATATCCGCGCGAATCGGTTGAGACGATGGCGCGCATTGCCGAGCGTACCGAGCAGGATATTGATTATGCAGGAAGGATGAATCGTATCCACACAGAAGCCGATATAGATATTACGAAGGCCATTTCCCATGCATGTTGCACAACGGCGATCGATCTGCATGCAAAAGCGATCATTACCGTGACGATGTCGGGCTTTACGGCAGGAATGATTTCGCGTTACAGACCGGAATGTATGATCATCGGCTGTACAATGAGCCCGCGGGTATGGAGGCAAATGAATCTGTTTTGGGGCGTTGCGCCGGTCCGTATGGAGGAACAGGAGACGACAAATGCGCTCTTTGACGAGGCGGTACAGGCGGCGAAAGAAGCGGGACTTGTAGATAAGGGCGATACGGTCGTACTGACGGCGGGCGTGCCGCTTGGAATATCGGGAAATACGAATATGATCCGTGTGGTAGAGGTTGGCTGAACATTTATCGACACAGTCAATAAATCTTTAATGAAAATGATGCAGGGCGGAAAGGAATCGTGCATGCACCCTTGTGTATACACCATTGGGAGAGATGGAAAATAATTCCTCAAAAAAATATATTATGGCGTTAGATCAGGGTACAACAAGTTCGCGGTGTATTCTTTTTGATAGAAACGGAACGATGTGCTCTGTTGCGCAAAGAGAATTTGCGCAGATTTATCCGCAGCCGGGCTGGGTCGAACACGACCCGATGGAAATCTGGTCGTCACAGCTTTCGGTTGCGGTCGAGGCGCTTGGAAAAATCGGTGCTGCCGTTGAAGAGGTGGCCGCCATCGGCATTACAAACCAGCGCGAGACAACGGTCGTGTGGGACCGCAGGACCGGAAAACCGGTTTATAACGCGATCGTATGGCAGTGCCGGCGGACTGCTGAGAAAATAGAGAAACTGACAGCGGACGGATACGGACCGATGCTGCGCGATAAGACCGGTCTGATCCCGGATGCTTATTTTTCCGGAAGCAAGGTTGCCTGGATCCTGGAGCATGTGCCGGGGACAAAGGAGCGCGCCATGCGTGGTGAGCTGTTGTTCGGCACGGTGGATACATGGCTGATCTATAATCTGACAAAAGGCAGGGTGTTTGTGACAGACTATACGAACGCGTCGCGAACGATGCTTTTTAACATCCATACGCTTAAGTGGGATGAAGAAATACTAAAACTATTTGACATTCCGACATGTATGCTGCCCGAGGTAAAACCGTCAAGCTACATATACGGCTATACGGATGAGACAGTGATCGGCGGGAGTATTCCGATCGCCGGTGCGGCGGGGGATCAGCAGGCGGCACTGTTTGGCCAGTGCTGTTTTGATGAAGGCGATGTAAAGAATACATACGGAACCGGTTGCTTTTTACTGATGAATACAGGTACCAAAGCCATGGATTCATCAAACGGGCTCTTGACGACGATCGCCGCAGGCGTCGGGGACGAAGTACAGTATGCACTGGAGGGAAGTGTGTTTGTAGCGGGCGCCGCCGTTCAATGGCTCAGGGATGAGCTTGGACTGATCCGCACGGCAGCCGAAACGGAAAGGGCTGCATTTGAAGTGCCTGATACGAATAGCGTGTATGTGGTCCCTGCTTTTACCGGAATGGGAGCGCCTTATTGGAACCCATATGCGCGCGGTATGATCGTTGGTCTGACGCGGGGTACGGGACGGTCACATTTTATTCGGGCAACGTTGGAATCTCTTGCCTATCAGACACTTGAAGTATTACAGGCAATGGAGAAAGATGCGGGAATTGCCATTCGCAGCCTGCGCGTGGACGGCGGTGCAAGCAGTAATCAGTTTTTAGTACAGTTTCAGGCAGATATTTTGGGGAAAGACGTGATCCGTCCTGCGTGCATAGAGACAACAGCGCTGGGCGCGGCATATCTTGCGGGCATCGCAGCGGGTTTTTATGAGGGTAAAGAGGAAGTCCGTGCAAATCGGAAAGATGAGACCTGTTTCGCGCCGGTGATGGACGAAGAGAAGCGTGCAGGATGCATCAGAGGATGGAAACGTGCTGTGCGTTGCGCACTTTCTTATGCAGAGGACAATGAATATAGCGGGAGAGGCTGATCGTTGTGAAAAGAAATGTCTTCCAGCGTGTTATGGCTGATCTAATTGCGATATGAGAAGGGCTTGGAAATAAGGCACTGTGCAATGCCCTGCAGAAAGGTGGGAGCAAGTTGGATATCAAAGTAAATCAGGTCATGCAGTCGCAGAACATACAGCAGCAGGAGCAATCACAGCAGACTGATGACAAATTCAAATTCATGCTCGCAAGCCATATTGAGGAGACGGAGCTCCAGAACCGTATCAGTCTGCTGATGGAAGATATCACGGCTCAGGGCAAGAAGATATCAAAGAAAATGGACATTCGCGATATGAAGCGTTACCGCGCGCTTGTAAAGGAATTTCTCAACGAAGTCGTAACGCGCTCCCACAAATTTTCGAGGGAGAACTTTTTGGACCGCCGCGGCAGGCACCGTGTTTACGGGATCATCCGGAAGGTGGATGAAACGATGGATGCGCTTGCGCAGGAGCTTGTGAAAGACGAGAAGGATCACCTTGCGATCTTGGGACTGATCGGGGAGATCAAGGGATTGTTACTGGACATTTTTATGTAAAGACATGCTGAAAGAAGCAAAAAGGAGTTGCCTATGGTTTCATTTCAGGACATTATCGGACAGGAGCAGATCAAAGAGCATCTGCATACCGCGCTCACAAGAAATCAGATATCGCATGCCTATGTCATCTGCGGAGAGCGCAGCAGTGGAAAAGAATATATTGCGCGTCTGTTTGCGATGGCACTGCAATGTGAAAAAAGAGGCGGTACAGACGAAAACGTGCTCATACCGTGTAACGAATGCCATTCATGCAGGCAGGCGCTCAGCGATAATCAGCCGGATATCATCCGTGTGCAGCATGAGAAACCGAATACCATCGGCGTTGAGGATATCCGAACGCAGGTCAATCAGGATATTGTGATTAAGCCGTACAGCAGCCCCTATAAAATATATATCATCAACGAAGGGGAAAAGATGACGCCGCAGGCGCAGAATGCGCTCTTAAAGACGTTGGAGGAACCGCCCGCCTACGCCGTTATCCTGATTTTGACTACGAATATGGAGGCGATGTTGCCGACGATCTTGAGCCGATGTGTCAGCTTACATATGAAACCGGCGCCGGATCATGAGATAAGGAAATATCTGATGGAGCAGCTGCAGGTGCCGGATTATAAGGCAGACGTCTGCGTCGCGTTTGCAAGGGGAAATGTTGGAAAGGCAAAAGCCCTTGCAACGAGCGAAGAATTTGATAATATAAAAGCAGATGCCGTATCGCTTCTTAAATATATCGGTGACATGGATATGAGTGAGACCGTTGAGGCGATCAAAAAGATCAGTGAGTACAAATTCAATATTGACGATTATCTGGATATCATTGCGGTCTGGTACCGCGACGTTCTGCTCTTTAAGGCGACAAGCGACGCAAATCACTTGATTTTTAAGGAGGAGATACAGTATATTAGAAAAGTGGCGGATAAGAGCAGCTATGAGGGTATTGAAGATATCATCAAGGCAGTTGAGAGCGCAAAGGCGCGTCTGAAGGCAAACGTGAATTTTGAGCTGACGATGGAACTGCTGCTGCTGGCGATCAAGGAAAACTAGAGCCACGGAAAGATTGAGGTTAATAGGTTGAAAAATCAAAGATTTTTCAACCGGCAAATTTGTGCTGACGCCCAAATTCGCGGGTTGTTGGCAGCATGGGAGATTAGATTATGACAAGAGTAATAGGAGTGCGCTTTCGAACGGCGGGAAAGATTTATTATTTTGACCCGTTAAAGTTTCCGGTAAAAAAAGGCGATCATGTTATAGTGGAAACTGCGCGCGGCGTGGAATACGGCACGGTGATCTGCGATCCGAAGGATGTGGAGGACGATAAGGTCGTCCAGCCGCTGAAACCGGTACTGCGAATCGCAAGTGAACGGGATGACGAGCAGGAAGCAAATAATAAACGAAAAGAAAAAGATGCGTTTGCGATCTGCCTTGAAAAGATCGCAAAGCACAATCTGGAAATGAAACTGATCGATGCGGAATATACATTCGATAATAACAAAGTGCTTTTTTATTTTACGGCGGACGGGCGCATTGACTTCCGTGAGCTCGTCAAAGATCTGGCAAGCGTGTTCAAGACAAGAATCGAACTGCGGCAGATTGGTGTGCGTGATGAAACCAAGATCGTAGGCGGTATCGGTATCTGCGGCAGAGCGCTATGCTGCCACAGTTATCTGTCCGAGTTTATTCCCGTATCCATTAAAATGGCAAAGGAACAGAATCTTTCTTTGAACCCGACCAAGATTTCCGGCGTCTGCGGCAGGCTTATGTGCTGCCTGAAAAACGAGGAAGAAACGTATGAGGAATTGAACCGAAAGCTTCCGGGAGTAGGGGATTATGTGACAACGGATGACGGACTGCGCGGTGAGGTATCAAGCGTTAACGTACTGCGCCAGCTTGTAAAGGTACTTGTTGAGGTCGATGACGAGAAGGAACTGCGGGAATATAAAGTGGAGCAGCTTCGCTTTAAGCGCCGTCACAGAAGAGAAAAGAACAATGTCAGCACAGCGGAGATGAAAGAGTTAGAGAAACTTGAAAAGGTGGAAAAGCACGAGAGCAGATCGAAGCTGGAAGATAATTAAGGATGGCGGAAATACAATTAAAGGAAAATGAGCGAATTGACGATCTCCAGCTAAGCGGTCTTAAGATCATACAAAACAGCAGGGCGTTCTGCTTTGGCATGGATGCCGTGCTGCTTTCCGGTTTTGCAAAGGCAAAGCCGGGGGATCACGTTCTCGACTTAGGAACGGGTACCGGTATCATTCCGCTCCTGCTCTCCGCAAAGACACAGGCGGCGCGGCTGACCGGACTGGAGATTCAGCCGGAGAGCGCAGATATGGCTGAAAGAAGCGTTAAGATGAACGCGCTCGAAGAACGGGTCGCGATCATGACGGGGGACATCAAAGAGGCGAGAATGCTGTTCGGCGCGTCGGTGTTCGATGTCGTGACGTGCAATCCGCCCTATATGATCGCGGATCACGGGATTCAAAACCCGGCGGATGAAAAGACGATCGCGCGGCATGAGGTATTATGTACACTTGAGGATGTGATCGCGCAGACGGCAGCAGTCTTAAAACCGGGCGGGCATTTTTATATGGTACACAGACCGTTCCGGCTTGCAGAGATCATCACAAAGATGTGCGCATACCACTTAGAACCGAAGCGGATGCGGCTTGTCTATCCATATGCAGACAGGGAGCCTGTTATGGTACTTATAGAGGGTGTGCGGGGAGGTAATCCGCGGATCACGGTGGAGAAACCACTGATTATCTATAGTGCACCGAAAATCTATACCGAGGAACTGCGGCGGGACTATGGATATTAAAGATGCGGTCTGATAAGCGCTGTACAGGGGAATGAAGGCACCGGAGGATACATTTTCTAACTAAGGCGGCGGGCGCAATTTGGGGGAAAGACGGTGAAATGTCATGGCAGGAGTGTTGTTTTTATGCGCGACGCCGATCGGCAATCTGGCGGACATGACGCTGCGCGTGATCGAGACGTTAAAAGAGGCGGATATCATTGCAGCGGAGGATACGCGCAACAGCTTAAAACTGTTGACACATTTTGATATTCATACACCGATGACAAGCTACCATGAATATAATAAGGTGGAAAAAGCTCATGAGCTGATCACGCAGCTAAAAGAGGGAAAAAACATAGCGTTGATCACGGATGCGGGAACGCCTGCCATTTCTGACCCGGGCGAGGTTCTAGTCGCGATGTGCCAGGAAGAGCAGATCACGGTAACGAGTCTGCCGGGCGCCTCGGCCTGCATTACGGCGCTTACGCTGTCGGGACTTTCCACAAGGCGGTTTTGCTTTGAGGGGTTTCTTCCAACGGATGCAAAGCAGAGAAAAGGAATATTGGATTCGCTTGCAAACGAGAGCCGTACGATGATCCTGTACGAAGCGCCTCATCATTTGAAGAAGACGCTGAAAGAGCTGAATGACTGTCTGGGAAACCGCAGGATCACGCTGTGCAGAGAGTTGACAAAGCGTTTTGAAACGATTGTACCTACGACGATCTCAGAAGCGGTCGTCAAATATGAGAACGAAGATCCCCGCGGAGAGTTTGTTCTTGTCATAGAAGGAAAGAGTCTTGCCGAGCAAAAAAGTGAACGGCAGGAGGAGTACCGTAAAAGACCGATCAAGGAACAAATGCGTTTTTATGAGGAACAGGGGATTGGCCGTAAGGAGGCAATGAAGCGTGTTGCGGCGGACAGGGGCGTCAGCAAGCGTGAAATTTATGCCTATTTATTGGAGCATCCGGCGGAAAGTGAGAATTTATAAAAGATTCGTATAAATGTATATTGCAATCCGCAGAGAAATTATGTATAAATATATCGTAGCCTTTCCATATGTCAAAATATGGGTAGAGCTTGGACCAAAAATGAACAAAAAGGAGAATTAGCTATGTTGGAGAGAGTAAAAGAGATTATTGCAGAGCAGTTGAATGTGGATGCGTCAGAAATTACGGAGGATTCCAGCTTCAAGGACGATCTTGGCGCGGATTCCCTTGATTTATTTGAGCTGGTCATGGCTTTTGAGGAAGAATATGAGATTGAGATTCCGGCTGAGGACTTAGAGAAGATCACGACAGTCGGCGCAGTGATCGAATATATGAAGAGCAAAGGCGTTGAAGCATGACGACAAAAGAGATCATGGAGATCATACCCCACAGGCAGCCGTTTCTGCTCATTGATACGATTGAGGAGCTTGAACCGGGTGTACGCGCTGTCGGAAAGAAGTGCGTAAGCTATAATGAACCGTATTTTGCGGGGCATTTTCCGTCGGAACCGGTCATGCCGGGCGTACTCATCATTGAGGCGTTAGCCCAGGTCGGAGCAGTGGCAATTTTGAGCCTTGAGGAAAACAAAGGAAAGACTGCATATTTTGCGGCGATCAATCATGCAAAGTTTAAGGGAAAAGTGACACCGGGGGACGTGCTGACTCTTGAGACCGCAATGACAAAGGTCAAAGGTCCTATGGGAATCGGAGAGGCAAAGGCTGCGGTGAACGGGAAACTTGTAGCTAGCGCAGAGCTGACATTTGCGATCGGGTAATCGTATATCAGGAGGGGGAAAATGCCAAAATTAAAGGGAACCAAAACGGAAGCGAACTTAAAGACAGCGTTTGCCGGCGAGTCGCAGGCAAGAAATAAATACAGCTATTTTGCATCCAAAGCCAAAAAAGACGGTTATGAGCAGATTGCCGCTATTTTTGAAGAGACTGCGGCAAACGAAAAAGAGCATGCTAAAATGTGGTTTAAGCTTTTGGGTGGTATTGGAAGCACGCCCGAGAACTTAAAAGCAGCGGCCGAGGGCGAGAATTACGAGTGGACTGACATGTATGAGCAGTTTGCAAAAGAAGCGCGCGAGGAAGGCTTTGAAGAGATCGCGAGACAGTTTGAGGGCGTGGCAGCAATCGAGAAGGAGCATGAAGAGCGCTATCGCAAACTCCTTCAGAATGTAGAGAGCGAGACTGTATTTTCTAAAGATGGCATGGTGATCTGGCAGTGCCGTAACTGCGGACATATCTGTGTCGGAAAAAAGGCACCGGAAGTTTGTCCGGTCTGCGCACATCCGCAGGCATACTTCCAGGTGAAGGCTGAGAATTACTGATGATAATAGCGGACAGCTTGTGCTTTGATTGCATAAGTCGTTTCTTAGAGAGAGCTCAGGTGTAACGATGAAGCTTAAAGGGTGATGACAGGTGGGTCGTCCTGGTACGGAATCGCGTCAGATCAGGATATCCTTGCTGCGCTCATCGTGATTTTTCAAAAAGACGGTAAGCTTGTTCTGCATATCTACACTGGCGAGCAGGACGTCACGGACATTGTCTGCGCCCTGCGCTTTTAACTGGCGGTGGAGCCAGATTTCGTCTTTTCCTGTATGAAGAAGATTTTTTTGCATAATGTGACCGTCAATGACAACATTGGCGGTCATTGTTTCCTGTTCAGGGGAAAGCTTTACATCAGCGGCTGTCAGAGGCCGCTCTGTTGAGAGCGGGAGAAAGCTGATGCGTCCGTCCGCTTCTAAGACAGCACTCTGCAGCTTGGAGATATCAAAGTATCCTGCTACGCGGCACTGGGTCAGAAATTCGTTGATATCGATCTTTGCCTTTTTTAAGTTTTTTTCATAGATACTGCCGTTGTTTAACAGAAGAACAGGCCGTCCCACAATGAGCCGCCGCATCGTGATGGATTTCATGGAGAGAAAAGACAAAAGAAGCGCAAACAGTGCATAGACTGTCATGGCGACGATCCCGTGCAATGGTGTCTGATCTAATTCCGTTGCCATTTCCGCAGCTATGGAACCGATCGTAATGCCGTTAATATAGTCAAACATACTCATCTGGCTCATCTGCCGGTATCCCATGATTTTTGCTAAAATAAAGAGCGTGACCAAAGAGGTAATGGACAGGATGACGATTTTTAGTAAATCTGGCACGATGGAATCTCCTTTTTTGGTATGTGGGGGTATTTTATGGTTTCATAGTTTCAAAAGGATATTTTTTGAAAAAACCCTGGGCATTTCTTTGAAATAGCATGTGCTGACATGCTTTTTTTATGCACGGAATATCGTGCCGTATGAAAGGTATGTGTAAAAACGGGCAAAACATATTTTTATTATTTTGATGAAAACCTGACTTTTGATTAAAACGGTTAGTCTAACGTATGTAAGCGGCTTACGGGAGACGCAAATTGAGAATGAAGCAAAGAAGTTTCAGCGTTTCTTTTGGATATCAAGGAGAGAAGGAGCAAACAACTGTTCCGAAGAGGCATGAACTATGGCAAACATGTATGAGGAATTGACGGCGTACATTACGCAAAATCAAAACCGTTATTACCGTCTGGCATACAGCTATGTAAAAGAAGAACAGGCGGCTTTAGACGTGGTGCAGAATGCGGTCGTGAGGGCATTAGAGCATGTGGGAGAACTGCGTAACAGGGAGTATATGGGGACATGGCTTTACCGTATCGTGATTAATGAGAGCATCAGTTCTCTGCGCAGGAGTGCGAGAGAGATGCCATACGATCAGGAGTCGATCGTCGATGCCGTACAGGAAGGGATAAACGGATCTGACTCGCAATATGATGATCCGCAGATAATCGTAACGAATAAGCCCGAGGCGCTGTATGAGGCAATTCTTTCGCTGCCGGAGACGATGCAGACAGTCATTAAGCTATACTATTTTGAAGAACTTACCATGCCGGAGATCGCAGCGGTTACGGGGATTCACTTAAGCACCGTCAAGTATCGGCTTTATCAGGGGCTGCGAAAGTTGAAGCTTAGAATGAAGGAGGGCGTCGCATGAAGGAACAGTTGACGGATCAGGAGGAAGAAATGTTAAACAGAATGATAGAAACGGAACGAGAAAACGACCTGTTTTTGGCTGCCGGGTATTACCGGGACATTCCGATTCCTGAGAGCCTGGAGGGAATGGTTGCGCAGACCATTGCGCAGCATGCGAAAAAAGAAAAGGAGCAGAGAAGGAAAATGAGGCGTAAAAAGAAGATAGGGATTGCGATCCGTGCAGTCGGAGGCCTTGCGGCAGCAATCGTGCTTTTCATGATACCGCTTAATATGAGTGAGGCGTTTGCAAAGCAGATGCAGAGTGTTCCGGTATTAGGCACTTTTGCGAGGGTTCTTACCATTCGTTCTTATTCTTATACGGAAAATAACGTCAATGTCAATGTGGAGGTACCGGAAATCGTTGCCACAGAAGGTGAAACAGCTCCCGGAATACCGGACGAAACACTGCCGGATGGAGATCCGGCGTCAGGCGGAAACGGGGCGCCGTCAGAGGACGGTGCGTCAGCAGGCGGAACAGACGTATCAGGAGCGGAGAAGATCGCGGATGTGAACGCGGAAATTCTCCAGATCGTGGAGACCTATGAGGAGGATGCAAAGCAGCGCTTTGAGGAGTATAAGGAAGCGTTTTTCGCAACAGGGGGAACCGAGGAAGAATGGGGCGGAAGAACCTGTGATGTGGACGTGGAATATACCGTTACTTATCAGGAGGATTCGAAGCTTTCCCTCATATTGACGACGACGGAATCCTGGGCGGCCGTCTATGCGCAGCGGTACTATTATAATCTTGACTTGCAGACTGGGGAGAAACTCACGTTGAAGGAACTGCTTGGCGAAAATTGGGTAGAGCTGTGCAATGAAAGAATCGTTGCCGAAATCGAGCGCCGGATCACTGAGGAAGATGACGTGGTATACTGGGGTTACGGCGCAGGAGGGGATGACGATTATGTAGATGTCGAAGGATTTGAAAGCGTGAGCGAGCAGACAAACTTCTACATCAACGAGAGCGGAAATGTTGTTGTATGCTTTGACAAGTATGAGATTGCGCCGGGATATATGGGAATGCAGGAGTTTGAGATCATGGATGCAGAATAGGGAGCAGGGCGCACATTGAAAAGCATGTACCGGAAAGGACCGGTACATGCTTTTTTTTATGCACATGGAATCTTCTCTGCTTGATTTAGAATATTTTGCTGAGCGGGAGGCGCATCAGATTTGTAAAGTGGAAGCGGCAGTTCTGTTTCATAAGCGAAAAAGTGTATCATAAATGGAAAGCTAAAGATTTGTCACAAATGGAAAGCTGAAGGTTTGTCAAATATGGAAAGCTTGCTTGACATTTTGGGAGCAGTATGCTATGGTGAACATATGGAAAGTACACTTTCCATATTGCAATTGCGGATTGTTCGAACGGGAGGAGAGGAAGCTATGAAAAATCGTTTAGAAGAACTGCGGAAGGAGCGTGGGATCAAACAGGAAGAACTGGCGGGTGCATTAGAAGTATCCCGACAGACGATTGGGTCTTTGGAGAATGGCAGATACAATCCATCGATTCAATTAGCGTTCAAAATTGCAAGGTATTTTCATATGACCATTGAGGAAATTTTTATTTATGAGGAGGAAGAATCATGAAGAAAAGTGCAGGATATGTAACTGTTGTGGCAGGGATTTTTTTATTGGCTGGCGGACTGTACCTGATAAAGACTGTGAGTGATCCGCAGGGGATCCTGTTGACGCTGCCCTATGTCTGCATCGGAATCGGCTGCGGTTTATTCGGGCACGGGATGGGAAGTATCCTCTCACAGAGGATCATGCAGAGGCATCCGCAAATGCAGAAACAGATGGAAATCGAACAAAGGGATGAGCGCAATATTGCAATCGCGGACCGGGCGAAGGGAAAGGCTTTTGATATGATGACGTTCGTATTTGGCGCATTGATGCTGGCATTTGCATTGATGAGTGTAGATCTGCCCGCGGTTCTGCTTTTGGTGTTCGCGTATCTTTTTGTACATGGGTACGCGATTTACTACCGATGCAGATATGAAAAGGAAATGTAGATGAGAAACGATTGGGGTTGGCGCTGTTTGGCGTTTCTTATGGGCTGTCCGTCCGCATTTATCAGAAACGGGAGTTTTGAGTACGGGTATACGGGTCTTTGATTTTTATTTGAGCCGGACTCCTTACAGGAGTGCCGGCTCTGTGCCTGCGCTGTGAAGCTGCGGGATAAAACTGTCCGCTGAGAGTGTGTTTTGTAAGATGGCATGGCGGGAGTCTTGACCAACGCGAAGTGGCTCATGGACAGAACCTCGCAAGTCGCCGCTAAGGGAATATTCGTTTGTACGGACGGTTACCGTGTATTCGTGTTCCGGAAGCATATGGAAATCGTTGTCCGATACGTCGAGGCGGTCCGTACCGCCGATATGCAGCATCCACACAAAACGATCCGCGTGCAGCGTAAGACGCAGTACGCCTGTATCTGCGGTTTCTTCCACATGATAACGGATATTTGCCGGAGTTACGGCAAGTTCTTTGTAGGGAGCGAACAGATAATGCGCATCAGAGAGCATGATATCATTCTGATACACTTCCGCGTGCATGACCGTGCGCTCCGGCTCTGTGATCAGTCCGCAGACCGGAACAGCCATAACTGCCGTGCTGATGTTTGCGGGCAGGGCAGCCTGCTGTTCTCCGCTTTGGATCACGACGCCGTCAAAGGTAAGAATCGTATAACGGACACACACATTTTCCTCGTGTAAGGTATCATTACTGAGCCAGATTTCTAAGTCATCCGGCGTTTTTGTAAAATATTTCCGATAGCTCTGTATTCCTTCAAAGCTTTGCGGACAGAAGCCTTTGATCGAAACGGCAATTGGAGCCATTGCACGCTTCAGCGCATAATAAATCGGCTTTTTATCAAGATAGTAGTCGATCAGCGACCAGTTATGGATGCCCCATGAGTCCGAAAGAGTCCAGAACAGGAGACCGGAGCAGACAAACTTTCTGCGGCGGAATTCCTCGTAAAGATATTTGGTCAGTTCCGCCTGTAATGCCTGACTTTTCAAAATGTATTCCTGTATACCCATTTCTTCTGTATGTGGGAAATAAGCGTCTAATACGAGCTGCAGTATGCGGTGATCCGAGCTTGTATTACAGTGATGGAGCCATGCGGAGGAATCCCGGTCGGGTTCGAATAATGCTCTATCATGCCAGGGGAATGTACCGTTTGCGTCGGTCTGCCCAGTGCCCGTCCCAATGTGGCATTTGGCATTGTGTTGAGAGAGCGTACTGTCTGCGTCAGCTTTACGGCAGAGCCCGCCGTCCTGCTTCCAAAGTGAGGGAATCGAACGCTTTGTGGATTCAAGGCTCATCGCACCGATGATACCAAATTCACTTAAAAATTTGACCGGAAAATCAGTAAAGTGAACCAGATCCAAATAGTGTTCAAACTGCGGGCGGTGCGTGAAATGCCAAATATGCTGGTCGCCGCGCTCTGAACCGGCGGGGTCATCCCCGCCGAACGGACTGCTCTCGCGATAGATCCGGTCCGGACAGTATTTCTTAACAAGCCCGGGCAGAACCTCTTGAAACAGCTTCATCCCGTAGGGGCGGGCAAGCGGATCATAGGTCATCATGCCGCGGTACATTTCCTGTATTTCGTTGTTGCCGGACCAGCCGATCAGACTGCTGTGCCTGCGCAGTCTGCGGATCGCAAGGACGGCTTCTTCTTTGACGCGCGCAGTAAAATCAGGGTCGTGATCCGGATAATAACCGCAGGCAAACATAAAGTCATGCCACACCATGATGCCGGAGCGGTCGCAGGCGCGCATGAACGTCTCGCTTTCATAAAAGCCGCCGCCCCAAACGCGCAGCATATTCATATGGGACTGAGCAGCGAGTGCAACAAGCGCGTTCGTCTTTTCATCAGTAATGCGTCCGGGCAGGCAGTCAGCGGGAACATGGTTTGCGCCCTTGCAGAATACCGGAACGCCGTTTAGCACGAAAGTAAAACCGCTTTCTGTTTCGGAGAGTACATCTTCTCTGAGGGAGATACTGCGGATACCGTAGTCCTGCGTCACGGTTTGTAGGGGAGTGCCGTCCGGCGCGTACAGCGTAAATTCGATATGGTAAAGGTAAGGGTCGCCCAGCCCGTTTGACCACCAGAGTTTCGCCTGAGGAATCGTTAGCGTCAGCGTATCATGAAATAGTTGACGGTTTTCGGAATCGCAGCAAGGGCGGTCTGACTGTGGAAAATGGGGGCGTATTGTATCGTTTGCGGGTATTCCCGTGCCTGCAGAACAGATTGAGACGTGCGAAAATGCATGGCGCGCATCGCCGCAGACCGTCGAATCAGCAGAACAATGGCGCATGTTGCCGCGGACAGCCTGATCGGCAGTGCTATGGGATGTATCGCCGCAAATTGTAGGATCAGCGGAATCATAGCGCTCATCGCCATACACGACCGCAGATAGGGAATAAGAACCGGGACATACGATATCAAGCGTGAGATCCGCCTCAATTGCGATGGTTTCACCTTCCACCGGTACGGCATTGTCCGGCTGATGGATGTATATATCCGTGATGGCGGCGGTGTCATAGGAGGTGAGTGTGACATCGCGCCAGATTCCGCAGGTCTCCAGCCATGGCGTCCAGTCCCAGCCGTAGACGAACTGGGGCTTGCGCATCAGAACGCGGTAGGGCTGGTCGTTGTTCCACATTTTGCCCATATCGTCGATCGGATGCGTTTTTGCCTCCGCAACGCCGCTGTCGATGCGGACAACGAGTGTATTTTCGCCGCTTCTTAACCATGTGCTGACATCATATTCCGCCTCCACGAACGCGTTGTTATGCCTGCCGAGATAAATCTCGTTCAGCCAGATATCGGCGGTGCAGTCAAGTCCGTGGAACGTAAGAATGCTTTTGGCGGGGAGCGGCGCGGTATCAAATGAAAATACGCGGCGGTACCAAAATTCTTTTGTCTCTAAAAAGTGGCAGTCGTGCGTATTTTCATCGATCAGCGGTTCCGGTATGATACCGGCATCGATCAAAGCCATGTGCACGTCACCCGGAACGGGACAGTGCATTGTGTAAGGAGGGCGGATGCCGCAGTCAAGTTCGCAGTATCCGAGTTCCCACATGCCGTTTAAGTTCATTGTCTGGTTCATATCGTTAGTTGAGCCTTTCTTCGTGATAAGCAGAGTTGTCCGTTATAAGTAAATGGTGTGTTACAGGCAAACCGTCTATCGGCGTAAGCTTGCCTTTGTGCAGAGCTTACGCAATATCCTGCATCTGAGCGGTATATAGTTTATAATAATATCCTTTTTTCGCCATCAGCTCCTCATGCGTGCCGCACTCCATGATGCCGCCCTGATCGATATACATGATCTTATCGCAGTTTTTGATCGTTGAGAGGCGGTGCGCGATGATAAAAGAAGTACGTCCTTTTAACATGGCATTCAAGCCCTGCTGCAGTGCGCGCTCGGTTTGTACGTCAATACTGGACGTCGCTTCGTCGAGTACTAAGATCGCGGGGTCGGCGAGCAGCGTGCGGGCAAAGGAAATGAGCTGTTTCTGCCCCTGCGAGAGCAGGGAGCCGCGCTCTTTTACCTCGGTCTGATACCCATCGCGCATACGGCGGATAAAGGAATCGGCGCAGACCGTTTTGCTTGCCTGTTCAATTTCTTCAAGTGTGGCGTCAAGCCTGCCGTAGCGGATATTGTCTTCGATCGTACCGCTGAAAATAAAACTGTCCTGCAGCATAATACCCATCTGGGAGCGCAGCGAGTGCAGCGTGACCTTGGAGATATCTTCGTCGTCAATAAGCACGCGCCCTTCATTGATATTGTAGAAACGCGAGATCAGATTGACGATCGTGCTTTTTCCGGCGCCGGTCGGTCCCACGAGCGCAACGCTCTCGCCGGGATTCACGGTAAAGGAAACGTCATGTAAGACCATTTTATCGGCTTCATAACCGAAGGTCACATGGTCAAAAGTGACTTTTCCTGTGATTGGTTTCATCGTGACCGCATCCGGAGCATCGTCCACGACAGCCGGCTCGTCAAGTGTTTCAAAAATACGTTCCAAATAGGCAATGTTATTGATGAAGTTGTTAAAAATATTGCCAAGGTTCATGATCGGCTGCCAGAAACGCGACGCATAGGACGTGATCGCAACGATCACACCGACTGAGGTATAGCCCATGCCGAATACGATCAATCCGAAAATGAAGACGGCGGCGCGCACCCAGACGGAAATATTGTCAATGCCGGGCCAAACTAAGTTGCTGTATTTGACGGCTTCCATCCAGCTCGCCTTACAGCGTCCCGACAGCGTGGAGAAGATTTCGGCATTCTCGTCCTCGCGGGCAAAAATCTGCGTGATCTTTGCACCGACGATGTTTTCCTGCAGGTACGCGTTCAGGTTCGAGTTTTTGTTGGACACCGCCTGCCATGCGCGGCGCTGTCTTTTTTTAATATAACCGAGGAATACCGCCAAAACCGGTACGCCTGCCAATACGACGAGCGAAAGCTTCACATCCACGCAGAACATGAAGATGACAATAAAGATTAGGTTCATGATTTCCAACACGACGTTGATCAACCCGTTTGAGAGCATATCGGAAACGGAATTGACATAGTTGACGACGCGGATCAGGATCTTGCCGTGCGGCCGGTCGTCGTAATATTGGAACGGAAGCTTTTGCAAATGTCCGAAAATATCCTTTCGAATATCAAAAATAATATCCTGACTGACACCGACCATGATACGGGATCGTATCGTTGTAAAAATCACGCTGACAGCGTACACTGCGATCAGCAGCAGGACAAGCTCATAGAGAAGCGTTTTGTCCTTTTCGGGAATCGCGATATCAAGCGCATGCTGCATGATCATCGGGGAAAATAAAGCTGCGATGCCGCCGAGCGCACTTAAAATCAGCGCGAAGATCATTTTTTTCATATAACGTTTTACATAAACCAAAGCCCGAAGAAGATGACGGAATTCAAAAGGGGTTTCCAGCACTTCATCTTCCTTATAGGTATTTCTGCGTTCTGCCATGGACTATCACACTCCCTTCTCACAGTTCTTCGCCGGTCTGAAGCTTTACGACCTGCGCATAGTAACCGCCGCGCCCGATCAGCTCGCGGTGTGTGCCGGATTCGAGAATTTTTCCGTCCTGAAGGACGAGAATCTTGTCGGCATTTTTGGTTGTCGAGATTCGCTGAGCAATAACAATTTTGGTACAGATAAAGTCCAAATGTTGCAGACTGTTCTGTATCTGCCGCTCTGTTTCCAGATCGACGGCGGAAGTCGTATCGTCCAAAATCAGGATGGACGGCTTGATCGCAAGTGCACGCGCAAGGGAAATGCGCTGTTTCTGACCGCCTGATAAGCCGACGCCGCGCTCGCCCACGATCGTATCGTAGCCTTCCGGCATCTTGGCAATGAAATCTGATGCCGCGGAATAGCGGGCGAAGCGTGCAACCTCGGCCTGCGAGATATGGCTGTCGCCGTAAGCGATATTGCCGTCGATCGTATCCGAGTAGAGCAGGACGTCCTGCGTTGCGAGCCCGATGTTTTTGCGTAATTGATGAAGCTTGAATTTTCTGACGTCAATGCCGTCGATCAGAACCTGTCCCTCGTAGGGGTCATAAAACCGCGGGATGAGCTGGATCAGCGAGGTCTTTCCGCAGCCGGTCTCGCCCATAATGGCGATCGTTTCACCGGGCTCGGCGGTAAAGGAAATATCGGTGAGGATCGGACCGTCCGCTTCCTCGTCTTCGTAGGCAAAGCTGACATGCCGAAATTCAATGCGCCCTTCAAAGCGTTCCGCATGGTCGATCGCGTCCGGCGCGTCTACAATGGAGGGTTCGGAATAATAAATTTCCATGACTTTGCGTGAAGCGGCGGAAAAACGCTGGAACTCGTTCATAATATTGCCGAGCTGACGCATCGGATTCGCAATCGCCCAGGTAAGGCCTGAAAAGGCAACATATTCGCCCATTGTCAGCGAACCGTTAATCAGGAACAAACCTCCGACAAGCAGAAGTACGACCGGCAGCAGGTTTGCGAACGTCTCAACATAGGGAAAAAATGACAGCCATGTCAGGGCGGTCTTTTTATTGGTCGCAGCATAATCAGAATTGCAGCGGTCAAATTTTTCGATCTCGTAGTCTTCGCGCGCAAACGCTTTGACAACGCGGTTGCCTGAAATATTTTCCTGCGCATTCGTGTTTAAGTGGGAAAGCTTCTCACGCAGGGCGCGGTGACGCGGAGCGACTTTATTTTTGAACAGGACGATAATGAGGAAAATAAAGGGCGCGATCGCAAGAAGGCACAGCGCGAGCCGCCAGTCCATGATAAAGAAGTAGACTGCCGTTGCGCCGACAAGGGAAACCGCTTCAATAATGGAGCGGATGACCCATGCGATCATGTGACGGACAGCGTCAAGGTCTCCCGTTAAGCGTGTCATCAGGTCGCCGGTGCGGTAAGTCGCATAGAACTTCATATCCTGCCGTTCTATTTTATTAAATAAGAAATTACGGATGCGGAACAGCGCTGCCTGTGAGCAGTGCTCGAATGCCATACATACGACATAGACGATCACGGTCCGCACCAAGGTCAGAACCACCATTGCCGCAAGCAGCCAGTAGAGCAGACTGCGGCTGTTGGTCAAATTGTCCGCGGCATGTTCGCCGGTCAGAAAAAGATCTACGACCTCCTGGGAAACGTAGGGTACTGTCAACTGCATGAAATTGTACAGGATCGTACCAAGGATACCGAATATGTAGACGGCATGATATCCCTTCATATTTTCCCATAGCCATTGTAATTTTGTCTTTGGAAAGCGCATAGGTTCTCCTTTCTTCCGTATGGAATCAGATTGTTCTAAGGAAACACTGATTAAATCAGCGTTTTCCTAAAACCTTTCCTATATAGATTCAAGCGTTTTGTCAGTATAGCACAATGCTCTTCTAAAAAAAAGTATAAACAAAGAAAAAAATTGTATAAATCGCTACAGTTGCAATATGCGTCACTTACTGTAGGTATGTTGTTTTTTCAAAGGGATCATGACGGCGCAGGAATAACGTTCCTATCCCGCGCGTAAAGTGTAGGGAAGGAAATGCGCGCGCACGCAGCGGGTGAGAAAGCAGACGGAACTGCTGCGGAGAAGAGGAAGGCAGTTGGAAACGTCAGACGCCGGGTGCGGCAAAGATCAAAAACGTTCTATGGAAGGGGCGCGGAGAAATCTCCGCAGGAAATCATGTTAAACAAGATATGGGGTATTATGATCGTGATCGGCGTTATATACGGCGCCGTGACAGGGAATATGGATGCGGTGACGGCGGCGGCGATCGATTCGTCAAGAGAAGCCGTGTCTCTCTGCATCACAATGATTGGGGTCATGTCATTGTGGGTGGGGCTTATGGAGATCGCGAGGGACGCTGGTATCATTGCGGCATTAAATCGTCGTCTGAATCCGTTTTTGACATGGCTGTTTCCGGATATCCCTAAAAACCATGCGGCTAGGGAGCATATCTCGATGAATATTGTTGCGAATCTTTTGGGGCTTGGCTGGGCGTGTACGCCGGCAGGCTTAAAAGCGATGGAGGCGCTGAAAGAGTTGCATGTTGAAAACTGTAAGCGCAGATATCCCGCAGATTGGGAAGAGCATGCACGCTGCGCCTCACGCGAGATGTGTACGTTTCTTGTTTTGAATATTTCTTCTTTGCAGATCATACCGGTCAATATGATCGCATACAGGAGCCAGTATGGGAGTGTCAATCCGGCAGGCATCATTGCGCCGGCGATCATTGCGACTTCGGCGTCCACGGTAGCGGGACTGCTTTATGCCGCGATCCGCGCTGGCAGAGAACGGAGGAAAGGGATATTGTGAGATGGATGGGAATATTTGTATTTATGTGGAAGCATATACCGATTTTGAAGTTGTTAAAACATTCGAAGGGAGGCTTTTTAAGAGAGAATAGACAAGGATATTGTTGCATTTATAAGAGATTGCTAGTATACTAGTCTCATAGTTATAGGAATGAACGAGTACGTGCCAAATACAAGAAAATAAAATACAGGGGAGCAGCTTATTTGATCGCACATATTTCGGACGACGGGCAGCACAGAACAGAATCGGTAGCTGAGCATACGGAAAAGACCGTTTTTCTTTGTAATGCAAAAGGGGCGCGTTGCGGACTTTCGCAGGTCATGTCGCTGTGTGCGGCGGTTCATGACATGGGAAAAAATAAGCAGGCGTTTCAGGATTATATCTGCGCTGACCCAAATGCCAGACAAAAACTGCGGGGCTCTGTCGCTCATGCATCGACAGGCGCAAAATATGTCTATGACCGACACCATGACAGTCAAAACCCGATCGGGATCATGACAGAAATGATCTCCTATGCGGTTGCGGCACATCATGGTGTTTTTGACTGCGTGAAAGATCCGGTAGAGATGACGGATCTATTTTCTAATAAGCTGGATAATGTTGAAGATTACGATGAGGCGTGCCGGAATGCGGAAAAAGATTATTTGAAGGAATACAATCCGGTGCGGATGTTTGAAGCTGCTGCCGCAGAATTTCGTAGTGTGTGGGGAAAGATCGGCGGAGCGTTTCAAAAGACGGCAGCTCTGATTCAGATGAAGGATAAAGCGGGCGGCGGGAATGCGGAAAATGGGAAAGAAAAGCAAAATAAGGAATATGGGCAAACGTTGGCAATAAGGTTAACCGAATGCAAATTCTTTCTGCTTTCGTGTCTGCAGCGCCTGATCTTATCCATACTGATCGATTCCGATTGGGAGGCAACCTCGGATTTTATGAATCAGACCGATACGCTGTCGAAGTGCGGCGCTTCATCGGCGAAGGAAATCTTTGAGAAGGCGTCTGTCAATTTTAATGAGTATATGCGGCGGAAGCGCGAAGAGATCAGTCAGAGGCAGCTTACTGAAAAAGAAAAAGAAATTTTCGACGCACGGAATTTTCTGCAGGATGAGTGCAGGCGTTTTGCAGGGCATTCTGCGGGAATATACTGCCTTCCGATCCCGACCGGGGGAGGGAAGACATTGAGCGGTCTTGCCTATGCGCTTGAATACTGCAGGCTTCATCCTGAAACAGAGCGCGTGATCTATGTATCGCCCTATATCAGTATCACGGAACAGAATGCTGAAGTCTTCCGGGAAGCGGTCGGCAATCCGCAATGGATTTTGGAGCACCATTCCTCCGTCACGAAAACGCCGGATGGGAATAGCGAGGATTACCGGTCGGACGGGCGCTCCCGTTTTGAAATGAATTGGGAAGAACCGTTTATCTGTACGACCTTCGTGCAGTTCATGAATACGCTGTTTTCCGATAAAAGCGAATGCATCCGGCGGATGCACCGGCTTGTTCATGCGGTTGTGATCATTGACGAAGTGCAGTCCATGCCGACGAAGTGTATTCATACGTTTAATTACATGATAAATTTCTTAAACGCGGTCTGCAATACCGATGTGATCCTGTGTACCGCAACACAGCCGGCGCTTCGGGAAACAGAATGTCCGATCTGCTATAGTGAGCCGAAATCCATGATAGAAAATCCTGAAAACTGGTTTCGCAAATTGGAACGGGTTAAGATTGTATTACCTCAAAAGAGGCAAAAGCATACGATCGAAAGTCTTGCTGACGAAATTATCGACCGGACCGCAGAGCATCATTCTATATTGATTGTTTTGAATACGAAATCGGCGGTAAGGAACTTGTATGACTGTATAAAAAAGCATGGAATCCCTGTCATATATCTGACCACAAATCTATGCGCCGAACATCGCAGCGATCAGATAAACGCCATAAGAGACGCGCTTACCATAAAGGACGAGCCGATCGTTGTGGTCAGCACGAATCTGATCGAAGCAGGTGTGGATATTTCGTTCGAGTGCGTGTATCGTTCCATGACGGGCTTAGACAGTCTGGCACAGACTGCGGGACGTTGCAATAGAAACGGCGAGTTAGAATGCGGGGAGATTTATCTGATAGAACTTGAGGGTGAAAACGCCGGTAATATGGCGGAGCTTCAGCAGAAGATGCGCGTGACGCGTGACGTGATCGACAGATATCTTGACAGTCGGAGCAGCGAAAAAAAAGACAGCTTACTGCTGCCGGAGTGGATGGATGAGTATTATCAAGAATTCTATTTTTATGAATCGGATCAAATGAATTTTTGGATTTCCCGCATCGACACGAATGTAATGGAATTGTTATCAACAGGATTTGCGCCGGATGAAAAGAAGCATATGATGAATCAGGCATATCAGACGGCGGGGCGTGAATATCGGGTTATCGATGATGATTCGTTCGGCGTGATCGTGCCATACAAGAAAGGGAAGAAACTCATAGAGTCTCTTCAGGAAGCATCTGATATAAAGGAAATCAAAGGATACATACGACAGGCACAGCGTTATACAGTGAATGTCAGGACAAGCCGCCTGAAAGACTTTTATGGATTTTTGCAGCCGGTCAGCGATAAAATTCCGGGTCTGTATATGGCGTCGCTTCCGGGAACATATCATGAAGAGTATGGAATCGCGACGGAATGGGAGCCGTTGATTTTTTAGCGTATTCGTTTTTATGAAAGAGAACATTGAGAAGAAAAACCGAAAAAACAACCTGAAAAGATAAACCGGAAAAGAAAGGACGGGAAGAATATGGACAAGCCGAATCGTATTGAGTACAGCGTGTTTGGGAGATATGCGCTGTTTACGGACCCGCTGTCAAAGACAGGAGGGGAAAAGTGCAGTTATCAGATACCGACGTATCAGGCATTAAAAGGGATCACCGAATCGATTTATTGGAAACCGACGATCACATGGGTGATCGATGAATGCCGGGTCATGAATCCGATTCAGTCCGAGTCGAAAGGCATTCGTCCGATTAAGTACAGCGGGGGAAATGATCTTTCTTATTATACCTATTTACGGAATGTGGAGTATCGGGTCAGGGCGCATTTTGTGTGGAATGAAAACAGGGAAGATTTAGCGGCTGACCGGAATGAGAATAAGCATTATGATATTGCAAAGAGGATGATCGAACGCGGCGGCAGGCGGGATATTTTTCTGGGTGCAAGAGAATGTCAGGGATATGTGGAGCCGTGTTCTTTTGGTGAGGGAAAAGGAGCATATGATGATGCCGATGACTTATCCTTCGGTATCATGGTGCATGGGATCACGTATCCCGATGAAGCGGTTAGGGAGGAAGAAAAAGGGAAAATGACGGTTCGTCTTTGGAACGCGCGGATGGAAAAAGGTGTGATCCGTTTTCCGCAGCCCGAACAATGCGAGATCAGACGGATTCTCAGGGATGCGGGACAGAAAGCCTTTATTACCGGACAGAATTTTAGCGGACTGAGCGAATTTGAGGGAGGTGATGGTTTTGGCATGGTTGAAGACTTTGGCGGAAACGTATGACGTCTACGCCAATCTTGCGGGAAAAGAAAAAAACGGGCAGTGGGTGTTGCTGCCAATCTGCCACTCGACGTTCAACGCGCAGATTGAAGTGACGATCGACTTACACGGCAATTTCAAAGATGCGAGAAAGTTAGAAAAGGGCGGCGATATTGTCACGGTCATTCCGGTCACGGAGGACTCTGCGGCGAGGAGCAGCGGGATTGCACCGCATCCGATGTGTGATAAGCTCTGCTATATTGCAGGCGATTATACGGCGTATACGGGCGACGACAAAGCAGCGTATTATGAAGCATATCTTGACCAATTAAAAGGCTGGGCGGAGTCGGAGGACTCGCATCTGATGGTCAGGGCGGTTTACGCTTATTTGAAAAAGGGTTCTCTCATACAGGATTTGACGGAGAGCGGGGTATTGAAATTAGATGAGAATGGCAGACTCACTGATGATGCAAAGATACAGGCGCAGGGACAGACCGGGGCAAATGTGAGATTTGTTATTTCTGGAAGCAGTCTCCCCCATGAGGTATGGAAAAATCAGGAAGTCTATCAGGCATTTATCCGTCATTATCAAAAGAGTATGGAGGGCAGGCAGCTTTGTTATGCGACCGGAAAGACAGAAGTATGTTCCGATAAGCATCCGTCTAAGATTCGAAACAGCAGCGATAAGTCAAAACTGATTTCAGGAAATGATGAATCGGGTTTTACTTACCGCGGCAGATTTACGGAAAAAGGGCAGGCGGTTTCGGTCGGGTATGAGACGTCCCAGAAAGCGCACAATGCGTTGCGATGGCTGATCCAAAAGCAGGGGTATACGCGGGATGACTCCGCAATCGTGATATGGATCGTGAACAGGGATATGCCGGTTCCCGATATGATGAAAGATTCGGTTAATGCATTCTGTGGTATGGAGGGTTTCGAATTTGATTTTGATACGCTTGGCATGGAAACAGAAACAGGAAGCAGGAAGCCAGATACGGGAAAGGTTTTTGCGGAGCGGTTTAACCGTGCGGTGAACGGCTATGCGGCGAAGATTCGGGCGGACGACAGGGCTGCGATCATAGCGCTGGAGGCGGCGACAACCGGAAGGCTTTCCATCGTCTATTATGACGAGATGGGCGGGAAGCAGCTCATCAACGCAATCCTTCATTGGCAGCAGCATTGCAGATGGCAGCGGAGTATCAAGATCGGACAGGCGGAGGAGGAGAAAAAGCGGATTATCTGTGATAGCACGCCTTCACCGAGAGAAATGGCGCTTGCGGCATTTGGCGTACAGCGTTCCGAATGGCTGGAGGCGGAGCCGAAGCTGATCAGGGCGACTATAAAGCGGATCCTGCCATGTATCACGCAGGGGGGCGTATTGATTCCGCAGGATATCATCACGGCGGCAGTAAGGCGCGCATCGATGCCTCAGACAATGAGTGAATTTGTGTGGTACAATGAGGTCCTTTGCGTGGCTTGCGCGATGATACGATATAATTATGAAGAAAAACACAAGGAGGAGGGAAGGAGTATGGAGCAATTTTTTGAGGACAATCCGAATGACAGGGATACGTTATACGGCAGGCTTTTGGCGGTATATGATTATAAGGAGAGGCGGGCGATGTATGAGCTTGACGAGAATGGTAAAGTGAAGGAGCCGCGCGCAACGAACGCAAAAAGATATTGGAATGCATTTAGTCGAAGACCTGGGAAAACGGCACAGACGATAAAGGAAAACTTGAACGCCTATGACAGAAAGTTATCGGGTTATGAGCTGAAGATGTTTGAAGAGTGGGAGCAGGAGATCATGGCGCAATTAGGCAGACTTGATAATCACGCATTATCGGAACAGTATTTACCGGCATATTATTTGCAGATGAAGCGGATGAAGGAAGCATTTCAGAAATAAAAAAACATTTAGGAAATGAAGAATGTACTTTTGAAGTGTAGGATAAATTTTAGAAAAACAATAAAGGAGAGGAAAGCGATGGGACAGTTTACGAACAAGATTGATTTTGAAGTTTTGGTCATGGTGAAAAATGCAAATCCGAACGGAGATCCGTTAAACGGAAACAGACCGCGCGAGACCTACGACGGGTTTGGCGAGATTTCGGATGTATGCATTAAAAGGAAGATCAGAAACCGGCTGCAGGATATGGGGGAGAACATTTTCGTGCAGAGCGAGGAACGCTGTGACGACGGCTGCAAGAGCCTGTCCGACCGGGCAAAGAGCAACGAGGTAATGCAGAAGGCTCTCAAAAATAAGGACAAAGACGCGTATGCGAAGGAAGCCTGTCAGACATGGATCGATGTGCGCAGCTTCGGTCAGGTATTTGCGTTTAAGGAGAAAGACGATGGCGTATCCGTGGGCGTCAGAGGACCGGTATCCGTTCATTCGGCGTTCAGTGTGATCCCCGTTTCGATCGACAGCATGCAGATCACGAAAAGCGTCAACAGCGAGACAAAGGATGGAAAGAAGTCTTCCGACACAATGGGAATGAAGCACAAAGTTTATTCTGCTTTATATGTCATCAAAGGCAGTATCAATCATCAGCTCGCGGAGAAGACCGGATTCAGTGATGAAGATGCCGAAAAGATCAAGGAGGCATTGCGAACGCTGTTCGTGAATGATGCATCTTCGGCAAGACCCGACGGCAGCATGGAGGTGTGCAAGGTTTATTGGTGGACGCATAATTGCCCGATGGGACAGTACTCATCCGCGAAGGTACATAAGCTTGTAACAGTGAAGGCAAAAGTAGAAGACCCGAAGGAATTCGAGGATTATGAGATCAAAGTGGATTCGCTTCCGGAGCTGGCGCTTGAAGTGATTGAGGGTATGTGATCATGTATGCCGAGGAAGATTATCTGATGCTTTCCGGGATTCAGCATTTTTCTTTTTGCAGAAGACAATGGGCGATAATTCACGTTGAACAGCAATGGGAAGAAAATGTCCGCACAACGGCGGGTGAACTGATGCATAAGAAAGCGCATGATGAAGGCGCCTTTGAGAAAAGGGGGAATCTTCTGACTGTCAGAGGATTGCGCATTTCTTCGCGGGAGCTTGGGCTGAGCGGACAGTGCGACGTTGTGGAATTCCGGCAGGATGCGGCGGGTATCGCATTATTCGGATACGAAGGGAAATGGAAGCCTGTGCCGGTTGAGTATAAACATGGCGCGCCGAAAGAGCATCAGGCGGATGAGTTACAGCTTTGCGCACAAGCGATGTGTCTGGAAGAAATGCTCCAGACAGAAATCCTGCAAGGGTATTTGTTCTATGGAGAGAACCGGCGTCGTACGCAGGTGGAGTTTACGGACAGCCTGAGAGACGAGGTAAGAAAGCTGACGAGGGAGATGCACGAGTTGTTCCGAAGGGGATATACGCCGAATGCGAGACCGACAAAACAATGTAAAGCCTGTTCACTCGAAAACCTGTGCGTACCGAAGCTGCAGAAAGCAATGAAAGTCCGCGACTATATAGAGCAGGGCATGAAAGATCATGAGTGACGGCAATTCTTTTTGATGATCGTGCGGGAGGATATGTGTGCGAAAATTACTGAATACCTTGTATGTCATGACGGAGAACTGTTATTTAACCCTTGACGGGGAGAATATCGTCATACAGGACGGCGAAAAGACGATGGGGCGGTTTCCGCTTCACACGCTCGAAAATATTATTTGTTTTACTTACAAAGGGGCGAGTCCGGCGTTGATGGGCGCCTGTGCCGACAGAAAAATCGGAATGTGCTTTTTTTCGCCAAGGGGTGCTTTTTTAGCAAGGGTAATCGGAAAAGAGTACGGCAATGTGCTGCTCCGAAAAGAGCAGTACCGGATTTCGGATGATGAAGGCAGAAGCATTGCATATGCTAGAAATATGATCTTTGGGAAAGTATTTAATTGTAGATGGAGCATTGAGCGGACACTGCGGGATCACGTATATCGTGTAGATGCGGAAAAGCTTAAACTGGTATCGAATGCATTGCATGGCATGCTGTCTAAGATAGACGGGGCATGTCATGCCGACGAACTGCGTGGAATAGAAGGAAAGGCGGCGGAGCAATATTTTTCCGTGTTCAATGATTTGATATTGAATCAGAAAGAAGATTTTGTTTTTGCAGGAAGAAGCCGCAGACCACCGCTCGACAGAATCAATGCAATCTTATCGTTTGCCTATACGGTTCTTGCGGGAGACTGCGCGAATGCGCTGTTCGGTGTCGGACTGGATCCGTATGTTGGTTTTCTGCATGGGGACAGACCGGGAAGGAAATCGCTTGCGCTTGATCTGATGGAAGAACTGAGACCGATATTGGCGGATCGCCTGATTTTGACGCTGATCAATACAAAGGTGATCCAGGCGGTTCATTTTGAGGTGCAGAAGGATGGTGCGGTATATCTGAATGATGAAGGCAGAAAAGTTTTTTTCACTGCATGGCAGAATCATAAAAAAGAAACGATCACGCACCCGTACTTAAAGGAAAAGATAGAGTGGGGGCTTGTCCCTTATGTGCAGGCGCTCCTACTCTCGCGGACGATCCGCGGCGATATGGAGGAATACCCGCCGTTTTTGTGGAAGTAGGTGTTGTTATGCTGGTATTGATTACTTATGATGTTTCTACGCAGGATGCAGCAGGAAGAGCGCGGCTACGCAAAGTCGCAAAGGAGTGCGTGAATTATGGACAGCGTGTCCAAAATTCTGTATTCGAATGTGTGTTGGACGCCTCCCAACTATTGTTGTTAAAGGATAAGCTGGTCGGACTGATCAACGAGAAAGAAGACAGTCTTCGGTTTTATTATTTAGGCAATCACTATCAGACGAAGGTGGAGCATTTTGGTTGTAAGGACGCTTATGAAGCGGAAGGCGTTCTCATGATATAAGCTGGTGCGAGGGGCAAGCTGACATAAAATGCCCGGGAGGTTCGCACCGGAAAATGGAACTGTAGAAGAAATAGAATGTTTTGAATTTTGGTAGAAATGTTTAGAATTTAGTGAGTATTACTAAAGCAAAGGGGGTCGTCTAGAAATAGTTGGTTACTTTTGCTGTCGCTCCCCTCGCGGGAGCGTGGATTGAAATCAGAAGATCGGCCCGCTCGTCGTCCATGGCCTTGCGTCGCTCCCCTCGCGGGAGCGTGGATTGAAATTCGCCCTCCGGCAGCCTTATGAACTCGTCGAGGTGTCGCTCCCCTCGCGGGAGCGTGGATTGAAATCATGCTGGCACTCAAAAGCGTGTGCCCTAACAACGTCGCTCCCCTCGCGGGAGCGTGGATTGAAATTCCAAGGCCCTGCTGACCGGCTACGCTGCCGCAGTCGCTCCCCTCGCGGGAGCGTGGATTGAAATCGCTCCGCTTATATCCCGAATATCGGGTAATCTGTCGCTCCCCTCGCGGGAGCGTGGATTGAAATCATGGTACGGCAAGGCCACCAGCGCAGAGCCGGGTCGCTCCCCTCGCGGGAGCGTGGATTGAAATTCCTATTCGCAGGTGGCGGACAATAACACCTCCACCGTCGCTCCCCTCGCGGGAGCGTGGATTGAAATGATTGCGACGGCGAGGTTATTCACGCCGCCCTTGTCGCTCCCCTCGCGGGAGCGTGGATTGAAATATGGAGCACCGGAGGAAACAGTGGCTCCGCTCGAGTCGCTCCCCTCGCGGGAGCGTGGATTGAAATCAAGGAGGCGCGAACCTGATCCCGGAGTCTCTGGGTCGCTCCCCTCGCGGGAGCGTGGATTGAAATGTCCGGGACGGCGCAGGCTACGGCCTCGCCCAGTGGGTCGCTCCCCTCGCGGGAGCGTGGATTGAAATACTGGTAAATTGTACGGTTTACAGTCCTAACCACGTCGCTCCCCTCGCGGGAGCGTGGATTGAAATGACGCATGGATCGACACCAAGATCGAGCAGGTATGCGTCGCTCCCCTCGCGGGAGCGTGGATTGAAATCATTCCAGCCCGCACTCCCGGCATGTCTCATACCGGTCGCTCCCCTCGCGGGAGCGTGGATTGAAATACACCTCTGCCAGCCAGAACGGCCGCGATCTCGGTCGCTCCCCTCGCGGGAGCGTGGATTGAAATCGCGAGAAGCTCGGTCACGAGCCAGATCGGGTTCTTGTCGCTCCCCTCGCGGGAGCGTGGATTGAAATCTTTTCGGTCGTCCTCCGGTCTGTCCGGTGGTCGTCGCTCCCCTCGCGGGAGCGTGGATTGAAATTTCGCCCGCCATACCTCTGCGAAGGTTTCCAGCGTGTCGCTCCCCTCGCGGGAGCGTGGATTGAAATTACTCCAGCCCGCTACATCATAGGCGACGAGCGGTCGCTCCCCTCGCGGGAGCGTGGATTGAAATCCGCTCCACGCGATCCTCGCAGTCGCAGGGCTCGGTCGCTCCCCTCGCGGGAGCGTGGATTGAAATCTCCCTTATTTGCTTACTTTGTCGGCGTCTACCCGTCGCTCCCCTCGCGGGAGCGTGGATTGAAATGTGAACGAGGTCGCGGATCGGTGCATGGAGTTTCGTCGCTCCCCTCGCGGGAGCGTGGATTGAAATTCTGGCTCATGCGGGTGATCGTGTGCTGCGACCATGTCGCTCCCCTCGCGGGAGCGTGGATTGAAATAACGCTCCGAGCGGATCCGCGCATGAGGACATAGGTCGCTCCCCTCGCGGGAGCGTGGATTGAAATCACGAAACTTGCAAAGGCGGGTTTTGCGGAAAGCGGTCGCTCCCCTCGCGGGAGCGTGGATTGAAATAAGGCACTGCGGGCGGCAGAACAGTTGGGAGGTGTGTCGCTCCCCTCGCGGGAGCGTGGATTGAAATAACCACATGGAAGACGGCATTTCAAACGCCGGGGGTCGCTCCCCTCGCGGGAGCGTGGATTGAAATAATGATACCAGAAGAACAGCAGATTGACGCAGAGGGTCGCTCCCCTCGCGGGAGCGTGGATTGAAATTGTCAATCGTCAGATTGTCAGCATACCCATTTTCGTCGCTCCCCTCGCGGGAGCGTGGATTGAAATTCTGCGCCGCCGCTGGTTGTCGTTATGTTCTCCGTCGCTCCCCTCGCGGGAGCGTGGATTGAAATACTGCACCCAGAATGGTGGGAGCGGATGAAAGCCGTCGCTCCCCTCGCGGGAGCGTGGATTGAAATTGGAAGCAGTCGCACAGCCGCTGGCAGCCCCTACGGTCGCTCCCCTCGCGGGAGCGTGGATTGAAATATCAGTCCCAGTGCCTTGACAATCTGCGGAATATGTCGCTCCCCTCGCGGGAGCGTGGATTGAAATACAAAGCAGTCTGCGGCGATTGACAAGAACAAGCAAGTCGCTCCCCTCGCGGGAGCGTGGATTGAAATTGCAAAAGCTATGCAAGGCGGCAGGGCTTGCGCTGGTCGCTCCCCTCGCGGGAGCGTGGATTGAAATAATGACGGCGGCGCAGGAAATCAGAATGGAGGTAAGTCGCTCCCCTCGCGGGAGCGTGGATTGAAATCATCTCATAAGCCTTGATACTGTCAAGCTGCTTGATAGTCGCTCCCCTCGCGGGAGCGTGGATTGAAATAAGTTGTATAGTAAAAGCACATATCCAAAAGAAGTCGCTCCCCTCGCGGGAGCGTGGATTGAAATTCTATATTGTACTAACTGAACATTGCCCACGGGTAGTCGCTCCCCTCGCGGGAGCGTGGATTGAAATTCCGGGGCAACCAGCGGCGGCGTGTATGTCTTGGTTGTCGCTCCCCTCGCGGGAGCGTGGATTGAAATTTGATGGTCTGCAACCTCTTTTCCCTCCTGTCGTTGTCGCTCCCCTCGCGGGAGCGTGGATTGAAATTAAACCGTGGGTGCGATTATGCAGGAACACAAGGTCGCTCCCCTCGCGGGAGCGTGGATTGAAATGCTGACGCACTCAATCTGCCGGAGGGCGTGGCAATCGGTCGCTCCCCTCGCGGGAGCGTGGATTGAAATTGCACCGTTTCATGCCAGCGTTTCAAATCCTCAATGGGTCGCTCCCCTCGCGGGAGCGTGGATTGAAATTGATCCGAGCCTTGTGAAACCGTACCGCCGGAAGGGTCGCTCCCCTCGCGGGAGCGTGGATTGAAATTGATGGGTATTTACGAAAGTCCGCACTGGAAAGCGTCGCTCCCCTCGCGGGAGCGTGGATTGAAATTGCGGTTTGACCTTGCGGTCGATCTGCCGTATGCGTCGCTCCCCTCGCGGGAGCGTGGATTGAAATTACGTATGATATTACAGATATGACTTTTGGAACTTGTCGCTCCCCTCGCGGGAGCGTGGATTGAAATTGGAGCTGCTCTTTGAAGCTCACCCGGTTACTCGTCGCTCCCCTCGCGGGAGCGTGGATTGAAATTCGGCGAGCCAGCTCACCACCTTGTCAATGCTTTGTCGCTCCCCTCGCGGGAGCGTGGATTGAAATACCGATCCGAAGGTGAAAAAAATCGTCATGGTGGGTCGCTCCCCTCGCGGGAGCGTGGATTGAAATAAGTCCATAGGGCCGTCGATCTGCGTGCCGTGCCGGTCGCTCCCCTCGCGGGAGCGTGGATTGAAATACAGTACCTTGCGCGGCTGCTCGGCGCGGGCTCGTCGCTCCCCTCGCGGGAGCGTGGATTGAAATACCGGATCGAGCTGTCCCTGAGACGGCCCCAGCCAGTCGCTCCCCTCGCGGGAGCGTGGATTGAAATACCATGGCCCGGTAGATCTCCGGGTTGTGGCTCCGTCGCTCCCCTCGCGGGAGCGTGGATTGAAATTCGTTTTGACCGTCGGAGTTGATACTCAGGACAACGTCGCTCCCCTCGCGGGAGCGTGGATTGAAATATAGCGTTTTAGGGTGTAGCGGGAAAATCCCCGCTCGGTCGCTCCCCTCGCGGGAGCGTGGATTGAAATGAGAAGGAAAAGCTCGACACCCTCTGCGGGATCGGTCGCTCCCCTCGCGGGAGCGTGGATTGAAATGAGGAACGCGAGGTGCGCTACTACGACGGCAGCAGGTCGCTCCCCTCGCGGGAGCGTGGATTGAAATAACATAAGAATGAGCGACGGATCCGCAAAGGACGTCGCTCCCCTCGCGGGAGCGTGGATTGAAATCAGTTGCCCCCGCGGATCACGCAGCGCCTCCTTTGTCGCTCCCCTCGCGGGAGCGTGGATTGAAATGTACTCCAGCCGATTGTCCTGCGTGTCTACTCCGCGTCGCTCCCCTCGCGGGAGCGTGGATTGAAATAATGCTGGCGGCTTTTTCTATGAAGGAGGCAATAGTCGCTCCCCTCGCGGGAGCGTGGATTGAAATATACAAAACAGAGCAAAGCGGAGGTTTTAAGAGGTCGCTCCCCTCGCGGGAGCGTGGATTGAAATTGCGCACACGACGCGATCGTGGACGTTGCAAAGCGTCGCTCCCCTCGCGGGAGCGTGGATTGAAATGCGTTCAGCCCGTTCCCTTGCCTCCCGTTCGGCGTCGCTCCCCTCGCGGGAGCGTGGATTGAAATTGGTTATATCCACAATGGTGTCAAAGTCGCCGCGTCGCTCCCCTCGCGGGAGCGTGGATTGAAATCTCCGGCTGAGTGTCGTCAAGAAACTGGGTGCAGTGTCGCTCCCCTCGCGGGAGCGTGGATTGAAATTGGAAAAGCTGGATCATTTGCCCGCACCCGCACGTCGCTCCCCTCGCGGGAGCGTGGATTGAAATCCTTCTGGAGAGGATATACTCGTGGGAGAACCTGCTGTCGCTCCCCTCGCGGGAGCGTGGATTGAAATAGTGTCGCCCCGGTATCTGTTAGGGCCTGCTGCCGTCGCTCCCCTCGCGGGAGCGTGGATTGAAATTGTCATATTGCTGCCTCCAGTTCATAGCGTTTTAGGGTCGCTCCCCTCGCGGGAGCGTGGATTGAAATTTGTGCATGAGCTCGAAGTCCTCCGGGCTCATGTAGGTCGCTCCCCTCGCGGGAGCGTGGATTGAAATTCGTAGTGCCAGCGGATCCCTGCCGCCAGCTCTGGTCGCTCCCCTCGCGGGAGCGTGGATTGAAATTCGATCTGGGCGGTGCGCTTTTTCAGCAGCGCCAGTCGCTCCCCTCGCGGGAGCGTGGATTGAAATAGTTGCCGGATCTGCTTCCTGAGCCGCCGGTTTTCCGTCGCTCCCCTCGCGGGAGCGTGGATTGAAATGGAGGACGTGGCCCCGGTTCTTGCCTCCAGCATAGCGTCGCTCCCCTCGCGGGAGCGTGGATTGAAATTCGTACAGCGCACCAAACTCCGCCGAAACCAGCCCCTGTCGCTCCCCTCGCGGGAGCGTGGATTGAAATGAGATCACCGGGACGGACGTGGTAGGCTCTGTGCGTCGCTCCCCTCGCGGGAGCGTGGATTGAAATCTTTGGAGGTGATCTTTTATGGCTTACTGCCTTTGTCGCTCCCCTCGCGGGAGCGTGGATTGAAATCGTAGACAGCCTTACGCAGTCCCTCGACGTGGCACGTCGCTCCCCTCGCGGGAGCGTGGATTGAAATGTCCCGGCGATCTCGTAATCTGTCACACTGTTTTGTCGCTCCCCTCGCGGGAGCGTGGATTGAAATTGTAATGCCTCAACATAGGTTTCCTGCGCCTGTGCCGTCGCTCCCCTCGCGGGAGCGTGGATTGAAATCACTCTCTCACCTTCTTTCTTTTGCCGCCCCCTGTCGCTCCCCTCGCGGGAGCGTGGATTGAAATAAAAGAGCGGTAATCACGTTTGAGAATGAGCATGGTCGCTCCCCTCGCGGGAGCGTGGATTGAAATGGGAGCATACGTCGCATCATAATCAATTATTGTAGTCGCTCCCCTCGCGGGAGCGTGGATTGAAATATTCTACGGGTACGAATGGACGGGAAGGCATCCGTCGCTCCCCTCGCGGGAGCGTGGATTGAAATTTAAGGCGGGCATTGAGAAACTTGAAAAGTACAGAAAGTCGCTCCCCTCGCGGGAGCGTGGATTGAAATTACAAAGTTGAGAGATGATTTCAAGAAATACCATGTCGCTCCCCTCGCGGGAGCGTGGATTGAAATTCTATAGAGAACGACTTGCCCCCCTATTGGACTAGTCGCTCCCCTCGCGGGAGCGTGGATTGAAATTAAGAAAAGCCTTGCCTTAATGGACAAACTCCTTGCAAGTCGCTCCCCTCGCGGGAGCGTGGATTGAAATGAATTTGCCTCGATAACTCCCTCTCTGTGTCCGGTCGCTCCCCTCGCGGGAGCGTGGATTGAAATCTTTCCGCTACTCCGAACCCATTTGGAGATAGGAGTCGCTCCCCTCGCGGGAGCGTGGATTGAAATTCCTCAGATGGGGATTGTTGGATATAGCGTTGCAGGGTCGCTCCCCTCGCGGGAGCGTGGATTGAAATTGACACCAAAGACGCCAGAGACTATCAGGTAGACACGTCGCTCCCCTCGCGGGAGCGTGGATTGAAATGGATAGTAGCCCATATCCATAAACGGAATGTCATGTCGCTCCCCTCGCGGGAGCGTGGATTGAAATAAATGATGCAGACTTTTATGTTGATTTCGGAATGTCGCTCCCCTCGCGGGAGCGTGGATTGAAATCAAAACCATATTCAGCTCCTGACGAAGCTCCTCATGTCGCTCCCCTCGCGGGAGCGTGGATTGAAATTTTACCTGACTACCCATTGTTTATCCCTCCTTTTTGTCGCTCCCCTCGCGGGAGCGTGGATTGAAATAACGAAGATGACGGTATCACAATATTGTTTCTCCGTCGCTCCCCTCGCGGGAGCGTGGATTGAAATGGTGCTTGTCCCCCTGAGTGCCTTGTCCAAACCGGTCGCTCCCCTCGCGGGAGCGTGGATTGAAATCCTCGTACGGGAAGGACAGGACCGTCACATGTAAGTCGCTCCCCTCGCGGGAGCGTGGATTGAAATGACGGTGGAACTAACAAGCGGTCCGGTAGAAGTAACCGTCGCTCCCCTCGCGGGAGCGTGGATTGAAATCTGTCTGCAAGAAGATCGAATTGTACGCCGGTCAGGTCGCTCCCCTCGCGGGAGCGTGGATTGAAATTGTTTTGGCACATGGGTACCAATCTACGCACAGATGTCGCTCCCCTCGCGGGAGCGTGGATTGAAATAATGGTGGAATCTCCAGGTAAATGGAAGTAATATCCGTCGCTCCCCTCGCGGGAGCGTGGATTGAAATTGTCACATAAAGCTCCTGCTCCTGTGAAAAAGTCGTCGCTCCCCTCGCGGGAGCGTGGATTGAAATAGTTTCCGGCGGTCTCCATCATATACCCGGCAGTGTCGCTCCCCTCGCGGGAGCGTGGATTGAAATGTCAAAGCTCGGCACCGGCTGTCTGCACCGCTCCGTCGCTCCCCTCGCGGGAGCGTGGATTGAAATGTTTTCCTCTTCGCTGGAAAGCCCTGGGAACTTGTCGCTCCCCTCGCGGGAGCGTGGATTGAAATGGCATCACAGGCTCTTTAAGAGCTGCCGGGAAAGTCGCTCCCCTCGCGGGAGCGTGGATTGAAATTACAACAACGATATCGTCCGCTCAATCAGTCTCTGTCGCTCCCCTCGCGGGAGCGTGGATTGAAATCCGTCCGCATCTATGCACATTGTAAAAGATATTTTTGTCGCTCCCCTCGCGGGAGCGTGGATTGAAATGAGTGATGATCAGTGGTGTATGAATACAAAAGATGTCGCTCCCCTCGCGGGAGCGTGGATTGAAATATATTAAGCGTTATCCTCCCTATCTCAGCTTCATAGTCGCTCCCCTCGCGGGAGCGTGGATTGAAATTTTATGCGTGTGGAGAATCCCTCTACTATAATACGTCGCTCCCCTCGCGGGAGCGTGGATTGAAATTTGTAGTTTTTCTCTGTCTCAGAAGTCGGGGGTAATGTCGCTCCCCTCGCGGGTGCGTGGATTGAAATTGAATTGACGTCGATTAACGCGGCGTATGCGGAGCTGTCGCTCCCCTCGCGGGAGCGTGGATTGAAATAGTTAAGCAAACAGATGCCTACGCCCTCAGCCAGAGGTCGCTCCCCTCGCGGGAGCGTGGATTGAAATAGCTTCGTGGACAGCCGGAACCCGACCGTACCAAGTCGCTCCCCTCGCGGGAGCGTGGATTGAAATGTCCAGCAGACCGCTTCCGGCGCCGCCGTAGCTGAGTCGCTCCCCTCGCGGGAGCGTGGATTGAAATGAATGCAGCGGGTTCTGTTGCCGGCGCAAAGATGGTCGCTCCCCTCGCGGGAGCGTGGATTGAAATAAAAATTGAATATATTTGTTTGCGAGTAAGACGCAGTCGCTTCCCTCGCGGGAGCGTGGATTGAAATATTGATACCGTATTTCCCGCCGTCTCGGAGCCCCCGGTCGCTCCCCTCGCGGGAGCGTGGATTGAAATTTTGCAGTAAAGGCGCCGAACTGGCTGGAGAAAGTCGCTCCCCTCGCGGGAGCGTGGATTGAAATCTGACTTCCGCCAGCCGGGCGCGGTCAAGACCGGGTCGCTCCCCTCGCGGGAGCGTGGATTGAAATAAAAACTGGCGGATACGCATATCCAATATGAAAGTCGCTCCCCTTGCGGGAGCGTGGATTGAAATTGCGTGAGCCCTGACGGGATCCCGCCCCACTTCCGTCGCTCCCCTCGCGGGAGCGTGGATTGAAAATATCTAGCCATAGCCATATAGTTCATGGCATTTAGTTGTGCCCCAAGGATAGGCACCTATTGCCATACATAATTTTTGAAATATATCTTACGCGTATGCACTATTTCTGTAGAGATATATTAATTATATATACGAGAGACTTAGTAGTTTTAGAAATGAAATAAGATTAGACACGGTTTTGTTGCATTTCATACTAACAACTGTTAAGATGGGGTATATTACGGGAGCAGCACCTATAAAGGTGTGGAATCTGATAGGGGGGAAATATTTTATGGTACATATGATCGATCATGTTCCGCTCTATCCGCTGCAATACCCCGAGAAGGGCCAGAACTATGTATTTAATGGATGTATGAATTTTTTCATGGAATGCATCAAGACAAACAGTTTGATTATTGGTTTTTCTCTATTGTTACGGGAGATTGCTTTGTGCAGGTGTTTAACACAAACATAGCGAAGTGGAGTATCTGCTATTCTCAGCCTGCATTTGACTGTCAACTGATCCGAAGGGTTTTCGATGCGGTCGGGTACTGTCAGCTTTACTCTGGAGGATGATCTGCCGTACACATTCGTATTTATAGGAGGTAAAAAAGAAGCGCCGCCGCTTGCCAAAGTGTATCGGTATGTGCTGACCAATGCTCCGAGGCTGATGCAAACACCCCACGATAATGACGTTTACTTTGGGAGAGATGCGTTTGAACAGTGGGCAAAAATCGCTGGAGAGTGATTTTTATCATATGGATAGAGCGGAAGATCAGGCAGCAGGTATTATTGCGGGCTGGCGATATTATTGTGATACGTCTGCATGATCGATACTAATATTTTTTCAAAGAAATATACCATGGACAAAGCACTCTGTATGAATACGGATCTTGCGCCCCTCACTTTGCGTATTGACAAGGAATATGCAGAACTTGACCGCTTGGAAAATGAGCTGCAGCCGCTGGGCGGATTTCATGTGACGTATGAGATTTTGCAGGATGCGGACAAGTGCAGAGAACTTGCGTGTCTGATCAGGCAGATTTCGTCTGTTTGGGACCGCATTCGTGCAATATTCGCAGAAATGAAATAAGATCCGGAGGTTCATGATCAATGGAACGGGATCAATAGAAGAAATGTGATAATCCAGCAGCTTCATAAACAGAAGCGCTGCAGATAAACAGAAAAAGGGAGGAATAGAGTCATGGCGGAGGCACACAAAAAAGGCTTCAACGACAAACTGGTCTGGGATGATCTGCAAAACTGCTGCAAGAGCGAAACAGTGTGCGGAAAATGTCAGGGGAGTGAATGCATCATCGGTTTTGCAAAACAATGCGTGAAGGAATATCAGGAGAAACCGCAGAAAGAAGTGCCAAATGGAACAGAACGAATCCCGACAATGGAGTTTAAGGCTTTTGATGAGGCGGAACTGGAAATTGCAATTGCGCATATTTTGAAAGAATGCAAAGATTGTAAAGAGGATCATGTGGAAGACTGCATCATCAACGTGATCCGCAATTGCTACGAGGTCGGGCTATTTGGTGATGTGCAGCCGTATGAAGGGAGCACATTGCAGTATCTGATGCATTTGCAGGCAGAATATGCAGATAAATCCATAAAGATCGCTGAGGAATATAAGAACTAAAATGAGACATTTCATTTTGGTATGATGAAAAATAAATGAAATGATATAGCCAATTGAAAATGTAAATAGGAAATAGAAACAGAATATAAAACACAATTTATAAACAGAAATTTGTAAACACAAATTACGGTCCGGTTGAAAGATATTAGAATGACACTGGCGGAATACCTTAACGTTACCACTCATATCATTAAATGTAATTGATGCATTTGACTTCATGAGGGGAAAGCTGATATGAATTTTGCCGATGTACTTGCAAACGTTTCTAATATCATCATACCGGCCGTCATTTTTTATGTCGTGGCGATGGGACTCGTTGCAAAGAAAAAAGTTTATGAGGATTTTGTAAAAGGCGCAACGGACGGCTTTCATACGGTCATCCGCATCATGCCGACCTTAATCGGTCTGATGGTGGCAGTCGGGATTTTGCGTGCGTCGGGCTTTTTAGACCTGATCAGTATGCTTTTTCGGGGATTTACTGATAAAATGGGACTCCCTGCGCAGCTCATGCCGCTTATTTTCATCAGAATGTTTTCTTCCTCGGCGGCAACCGGATTTGCCCTTGATATGTTTCAGGAATATGGGACTGACAGTTATATCGGTACATTAACGTCCCTGCTTTTATCCTGTACGGAGACTATTTTTTATACCATGTCAGTTTATTTTATTGCGGCAAAAGTAACAAAGACGCGTTGGACGTTATCGGGAGCCCTCATTGCCACGCTTGCCGGTATTGCAGCAAGCGTGGTGCTGGCGGGGGTGCTCACGTGACGTTTTTTCTTTTAATACCAATAGTGCTGCTCCATTTCTGCTGTCCGGCGGTCATACTCGGAATCGCCCTCATGGAGAGCGGTGATACCGGTTATGTATCCGAGGCGGTCGCGAATGACTGTCACATCGACAGAGCCGGGTTGTGACTGCCAGTGTCCGAGCATTTTATCGGAAAATCTGCGGATGGTCTCGCCGTGATACAAAAGCTCTGTATCATATGAGGTCTTCGTGTGATCCAGGGAATTTGCGCGAACAATTCCCCATTTTTCATACTCCGCATAAAGCTCTTCTTCATCCAAAAGAAGCGAGAAATCTGCTTCAAAAGCGCCCGGTTCTACATGAAACTCTTCCGACAACGCCTGCCTGATCAAATCATCGAGGATATCTGGGTCGTCCGAGAGATCCTCGCGCATGATATCGAAAACGATTTGTTCTGCCCGGCGCTGGGAATCGTTTCCAAGAGAGACATTTCGCGTCACATTGACTTCAACAGCAAAACGACATGCATCGGAATAAAGAAAACTTGTCAAGCGCGGTTCAAATGGAGCCTGCCCGCCTGTCGCAAAAACGACGGAACTGCAAAGCACAAAGCAGGCGGAAAGCGTGAGCAGAAATGTCGATGCTTTTTTATAGCGCAGAACGTTCCTCACGCGGCGTTCCACTTCTGTTTTGGAGAATGCACTGTAAAGCAGTGACTGACGGTTCCCGGTGACTGCCATCGTAAGCAGGCTTAACGCGTAACTTTTCTTTGCCTCGTCATCGTGATACCGGCGAAGGACCGCTTCGTCACATGCGGCCTCTATATCGGACGAGAAGTACTTGGACATGATCCATACCAAGGGATTGAACCAATGTACGCAGAGAGCGATAAGCATGACGAATTTCAGACGATTGTCGCCGCGGCGTATATGCATGGTCTCGTGGCTGAGGATATGGCGCAGCAGCTCTGTCTGGTCAAAACTCATACGTGTCGGCAGATATATTTTGGGCGCGATCAGACCGCAGACTAGCGGGGAGGCGATCTCATCATTGGTGAAGACCAGAATATGTCCCATATCCATTTCGCGCAGAAGTGCATTGACCGTTTCATTGTGCTCGACCAAAAGAGAATCTTTCAGGCGCACCGTGCAGCGGAATTTGTGATAAAGCAAGACGCCGGCAGTGACAGCTAGTCCTGTAAAATAAAGGAACAAAATAACCCGATATGGAACAGGCCCATGTTCGTTAAAGTCACTAAGATAAGAGTAACCAGAGGAGCTGCCATTTGCGACAACTGTCTGTTCTATCACGGATGATTCGTGATCGTAGGATGACGCGGCGGGAGCGCTTTGCGGTTCGGCGGCAGGAACGGACGGGGAATCCTCCGAAAGATTGCCGGAAACCGCCTCGTCTGCCGTAGCGATGAGTCGTTCGGTTTCCCCAAAATAGGATTCATCGGGGAAAAAGGAAAAAGAAGGAACTTTCATACTCAGCGGACTGCCCAAGGAAAACGGGATCAGCAGGCGTATGAGGATCACCGACCAGAGTACGGGAAATACGAATTTCGGAAGTCTGTTTCTTAACAGCGCTCGCAGTAATAAAACAATTATGATCATGATGCTTCCGTAAAAAACCATGTAATAAAAAGGCATATTCATCTTAAAATCAATCATTATCATTTACCTTCTTTCTGAAATTGTCAAAGATTTTTATAAGTATATTTTTTTGTAATTCTGTCAAAAAAACTTTAGTTTCAAATAAAATCAAAGTTTTTCTATATAAAAAATTTAATTTGATTGAAATACCGCAACATGTTTTTTGATTAATTTATTTGCAATTATTTGTGATAAGGAAAACATATTATTAATTGACAGCGGTGCCTTGAGTTACTTTGCATCCCTGATCATTTTGGCGAGCCGGGCGGCGTCATCCTCAGATATCCCTTGATTTTTGAGAAAAGAGGAGAAAAACAGCTCGCTTGAACCGCCAAACATTTTGTCGATCAACTGCTCCGTTTCGCTCTGTGCGACCTCGTCGCGCGTGACGAGCGTTCTGCACAGAAATCCGGGTTCCTCGCGCGAGACAGCGCCTTTTTCAACACATTTTTTGATGACTGTATAGGTCGTATTTTTGTTCCAGCCAATCTGTTTGGAAAGGATATCGACAATCTCCTTTGCGGATATCGGTTCCTTTTCCCACAAAACTTCCATTACCTTCAGCTCCGAATCAAACAGCTTCATGTATGATCCTCCTTTATTCATTTCATAATAATTTGGTAAAAAATAAAATAATGTTTTTTCGTTACGCGTGGACTATTGCAATAGTCTTCATTTACCCATAGACTATCACGATAGTCTTCGGGTGTCAATATGAAAATGCAATAAATATAAAATTACTCTAAACCGTGCAGTTTGACGTTTCATTCTGTCTTCTTTTGTGTTATGATTAACAGCATAGGGTTATGGAAACATAACCCTTTTTGTGACCATGTAGATGATCACGGTGATCTTGGGAGAAATCTGCAGCCATACAGGGTATGTTGATCCGCTTTTGAGGGTCCCGTGGCGGGGAGGGTATACGGATGAGAAGGAAGGACAGGGAAATTACGGACTTTGATGAGATGGTATCAGTTATGCGTCGCTGCGATGTGTGCAGGCTCGCTTTTCAGGATGGGGATGTTCCATATATCGTGCCCCTTAATTTTGGGATGAAGGTGAAGGAAGACAGTGTTACTCTGTATTTTCACGGAGCACTGGAAGGTAAAAAATACGAGGTCATGAAAAATCATCCGAAGGCAGCGTTTGAGATGGACTGCGGACACAGGATCGTATTAGACGACGACAAGCATAGCTGCACGATGGAATATGAGAGCATTATTGGGAGCGGGGCCGTTTCTCTGTTGGGCGGGGAGGAAAAATACAACGCGTTGATGCATCTGATGCGGCAGTACCACAGCGAGGATTTTCCCTTTAATAAGGATATGATAAAAGTTACGAATGTCTTTAGCCTGCGTGTGGAGACAATGACGGGTAAACGTCGTAAAAAAGAAAATGGGGAACACTATCAGGGTCAGGCGGATAAAGCTTGAAAGTTCCTTTCAAACGCTTTTGCTGGTACAATATCGCAGGCGTGCCTGTGATATGTGGGAGATAAGGTTGAAAGAAATTCGTTTCAACCTCCCTGATTTGAGCGCGTGCTAAAGCACGCAAATGGGAGCAAAAATGAATTATGGGATTTTGGCGGCAGTTGTTTTTATTGCAGCGGCAGGAATCATTATACTGTGGCGCTATAAGCGGACACACAGAAAACCGTCCCGGATAGACGGAATGGAGGGACATGAGTTTGAATATTTTTGTGCGGAACTTCTTGAGGAGCATGGGTTTTGTGAAGTCAGGGTGACAAAAGGGAGCGGGGATTACGGTGTGGACATTCTGGCTGAGAAAGACGGCATCAGTTATGCGGTCCAGTGCAAGGCTTACACATCGCCCGTTGGTGTTAAGGCAGTTCAGGAAGCATATGCGGGCAGGGATTATTATGACTGCATGGTCGGAGCTGTACTGACAAATCAGTATTTTACGAAACCGGCGGTCGAAGCCGCCAGGAAGCTTAAGATCTTGTTATGGGACAGAGGCTATCTGGACGAGATGATGAGCGAGAGTGAGTAAAGTGTCCGCAATGCGATGCGGGTGCAGCACAGTGCATTGCGGGCAGCGGCATTGGGCAGACATTTTTTTGAGGCGGGATTTTACAAAACGGGTATGACACGGAGCAGCGGTTAAGAGAGGTATCGTATGAGTGCGTTTGTGGAATTTGAACATGTCAAAAAAACATATCACATGGGAGAGGTTGATATTGAAGCGCTCCGGGATGTGAGCTTTCAGATCGATCAAGGGGAATTTTGTGTGATTGTCGGGGCGTCGGGAGCCGGAAAGACGACGATCCTTAATATTTTAGGCGGAATGGACACGCTCTCCGAGGGAAAGGTTTTACTTGACGGGGAGGAAATTTCAGGGTATTCCTCAAGAAAACTGACCGCGTACCGCCGCCATGATATCGGGTTTGTTTTTCAGTTCTATAATCTTGTCGGGAATCTGACTGCGCTTGAAAATGTTGAACTTGCGGCGCAGATCTGTAAAAATCCGATGGATGCAGGTCAGGTGCTGGAAGAGGTCGGCTTAAAAGAACGGGCGGGCAATTTTCCGGCACAGCTTTCGGGCGGGGAGCAGCAGCGGGTCGCCATAGCTCGGGCGCTGGCCAAGAATCCGAAGCTTCTGCTCTGTGATGAACCGACCGGTGCGCTAGATTACAATACCGGCAAGGCAGTCTTAAAGTTGCTTCAGGATACATGCAGGAAGAGCGGGAAGACGGTCGTTGTCATTACGCACAATCAGGCGCTGACGGCAATGGCGGACCGGATCATCACGGTTAAGAACGGAACGATCACATCGGAAATGAAAAATGAGCATATCGTTCCGGTGGAAGAGATAGAGTGGTAAAAATGACACCAGTGTCACGGTTGAAGGCGCAGCGCGGCTGGGCTGATCGCAGCAGGTAAAGTTATTTGGAGGAATGGGTTTTTATGAAATCCATGATGGGCAGAACAACAAGAAGAGAAATTACGGGAAGCTTCGGGCGCTATATGGCGATCATGGCGATCATCGCGCTAGGGGTTGGTCTTTTTGCGGGCTTAAAAGTAACGAAGCCGACGATGGTGAAGATTACGGACGAGTATGTGACGGAACACCAGCTCTATGATTACAGGCTGATTTCTACGTTTGGCCTGGAGCAGCAGGATGTGGATTCGTTTGCGGCGCTTGAAGCTGTCCGGGCAGCGGAAGGCGCTGTTTTTGCCGATGTGATCTATCTTTTTGGCGAGGATGAGGCGGTGCGTGTTGCGCATATGCATTCTCTCACGCAGAATCTGAATACATTGGAGCTGCGTGCAGGCAGGATGCCGGAGGCTGCGGATGAGTGCGTGGTTGACGAGCGTGCTTTTTCTGAGGAAGCCATCGGGCAGAAATTATATGTTTCGGAAGATAACAGCGAGAGTACGCTGGAGCTTCTTGCTTATCGGGAATATACGATCGTAGGCACGGTTTCTTCTCCGGCATATCTCAATTTTGAGAGGGGGAATACTTCTGTTGGCAACGGCGTTGTGTCCTGTTTTATTTATGCGCCAAAAGAGGGATTTCACTTTGATTATTATTCGGAGCTTTATGTAAAACTGAATTCTGATTTGGAGATTCATTCTGATGCATATCAAGAGGAAGTGGATGCCCATCAGGATGAGATGGAGGATGAACTCAATGCGGCGAATGACCGCAGATATGATACGATTGTCGGCGATGCGAGAAAAGAAATCGATGATGCCCAGCAGAAATTAAATGAGGAATCCCTCAAAGCAGAAGCGGAGCTTGCCGATGCATTCGATGAACTGACGAAGGGGCAGCAGGAGATCAATGATAATACACAGCTGCTTACAGAGCAGGAGGCGGAGCTGACGGATGCACAATCGGCACTTACGAAAGGAATCGCTCAGGTCAATGATGGTATACAGCAGCTGGAAGAAGCGCTCGCAGCTGCACAGGAAGGTCTTTCCCAGCTTCAACAGATGCAGGAGCAGATACAACAGGGAATGGGTCAGCTGACGCCGGAACAGCTTGCGGCACTGCAGGGTCAGTTGGGAATGGGTCAGCTGACGCCGGAACAGCTTGCGGCACTGCAGGGTCAGGAGGGAATGGGCCAGCTGACGCCGGAACAGCTTGCGGCACTGCAGGGTCAGGAGGGAACGGACCAGCTGACGCCAGAACAGCTTGCGGTATTGCAGGATCAGATGGAACAGTTTCGGCAGCAGATACAGGAAGTGACGCAGACAATAGAGACGCTTCAGACAAACCTGACTGCGCTTATAGAGCAGCGCGCATCGTTACAGAGTCAGCTTGCGCAGGTTCAGGATGGATTATGGGATATTTCGGATGCCTATGTGCGGCTGCATGAGGCACAGGCGGAGATCGATAAAAGGTGGACGGAATATGAGGAGGGTCTTGTTGAATATGAGGAAAAAACAGCGGACGCTCAAAAGGAGATCGATGATGCGGTCTATGAGCTGAGAAGACTGGAAAGACCATTGGCTTACGTGCTGACACGGAATGAGAATATCGGATATGTCAGCTTCGAGAATGATGCAAGTATTGTGGAAGGCATTGCGAATGTATTTCCCGCGTTCTTCTTTCTGGTCGCGGCACTTGTATGTATTACGACCATGAACCGCATGGTGGAGGAACAGCGCACGCAGATCGGTGTGCTCAAGGCGCTTGGCTACAGCAAAGCGGCGATCATGGGAAAATATATGTTTTATTCAGGCAGCGCGGCCATGATTGGTTGTATCGCTGGATTTTTAATCGGAAGCTGGCTGTTTCCCAGCGTGATCTGGACGGTATACGGGATCATGTATTCGGTCGGAGGCAGCGGATATCTGCTTGATGTGCCGCTTGCGTGTATATCAGTTGTTGTTTCACTGATCTGCTCTATCGGTACGACATGGCTGTCATGTCGTATTGAGCTTGGAAGCGTTGCCGCGCAGCTCATGCGGCCGAAGGCGCCAAAGGCGGGCAAGCGGATCTTTTTAGAGTATATTCCGTTTCTGTGGAAGCGAATGAAATTTCTGCATAAGGTTTCGGCTCGTAATGTATTTCGCTACAAGAAGCGCTTCTTTATGATGGTCCTCGGAGTCGGAGGCTGTATGGCGCTGCTCCTTACGGGACTTGGCATCAAGGATTCCATTGCCGATGTTGTGACGCAGCAGTATGATCATATTCTGATTTATGACATTGCTGTCGTATTTCGAGAGGCGCCGGATGAGACGGAGAGACAGGAACTTATCGAAGATACGCAGGGGATGCTGGAGAGCAGTCTTTATTATATGCAGGCGTCGGTAGATGTTTCCTATAATCGTGCCACAAAGTCGGTCGACCTGATCGTGCCTGAAGACACGGAGCAGATTACAGAGATGCTGCATTTGTTTGACGAGAAGGGAAATGCCATTTCTTATCCGGGGGGTGGCGAGGCGGTCATTTCTTCCAAGTATGCGAAAAAACTGGGTGTACGTGTTGGAGATACCGTGATGCTCAGAGACGGGGATATGAGGGAACTGCAGGTCAAAATCAGCGGCATATGCACGAATTATGTGTTTAATTATGTTTACATCAGTGCGGAAACCTATGAGACCCAAATCGGCAGGAAACCGGAATATAAGAATATGTGGTGCAATGTAGCGGAAGGACAGGATGTCTATGAGGCAGGGGCAAGGATCATGAATCATGAAAATACCGCTTCCATGACGATTTCTGAAGATATGAAACAGCGGTTTACAAGTATGATGTCAAGCCTTAACTATATCGTGGTTCTTGTGATTTTCTGTGCGGCTGCGCTGGCATTTATTGTATTGTATAATCTTACCAATATCAATATCACAGAGCGTATCCGCGAGATCGCAACGATTAAAGTGCTGGGTTTTTATCCGGGCGAGACGGCGGCATATGTATTCCGGGAGAATCTGATCCTGACCGGAATCGGTGCGGTCGCGGGGATTCCGCTCGGCGTCTGGCTGCATCGTTTTGTCATGAACAAGATCGATATTGATACGGTGAATTTTCAGGTGCAGATCACGCCGTGGTCTTATGTATTTGGTATCGCGCTTACATTTCTATTTGCTATGCTGGTGAATGGCGTAATGTATATCAAATTGCAAAAGATCAACATGGCAGAGTCGCTGAAATCTATCGAATAATGCGCGGGTATGGAATTAAGAAAGCACTGGGAAACAAAGGAAAACACGGAAGTGCAAAAAGGAAAAGGACGGGGTGAAAATGAAAGTAAAGCCGGACAGCAGGACGATGAAGATCATGGGAAGGACAACGCAGATGCGTGACGTCCTCTATCTTGGATTTTCGGCTTCCTATCTGGAATTTGAGACAATTGCGGATCATATCAGTGTGACAATGTGTACGGATGAAACCGTAATGGAGGAGTGCCATCTCGGATGGTTTGCAGTTTATCTGGATGACCAGAAACAGCCTGTTTTGCGTCAGGCGTTGACAAAACCGGAGGAAACCTTTGTAATCTTTCACGAAGAGCGGGAACGCAGGGTAAAGCTCCGGCTTGTAAAAATGTCTGAGGCGGCGTTTGGGCTTGTCGGCGTAAAGGAATTCGAGATTCTGCGGGGCGGATGCGCCGGGCAGGACGCCGTGAAGAAAGATGTAATGGGGCAGGATGCCGTGAAGAATGGCGCTGCGGGGAACGATGATGCCGGGAAAGATATCGGGCAGGATGAAACGGCACAGGAAGTAAAAAATGACATAAGTATCATAAAGACTCCTGCCCGTCCCCATCGCATGGAAGTGATCGGGGATTCGATCACATGCGGGTACGGGAACGAGGGTGTCTTAAATAAGGATACATTTACAACATCTCAGGAAAACCCTGAAGAGGCTTATGCGGTTTTGACCGCAAATGCTTTGAATGCGGATTATCAGCTTGTGGCATGGAGCGGTATCGGCGTGATCACGAACTGGGTGCCAGAGGATGTGAATGAACCGCTTGAAGAAATCCTGATGCCCGAATTGTATCCGTATCGGGACAGACGGCTGTGTGAGAGATTAGGGCTGTCGCTTGCAGAGTGGGACACTGCACAATATGAACCGGAACTGGTCGTTCTTCATTTAGGGACAAATGACGACAGTTATGTCAGAAAGATACCGGAGCGTCAGGCTTACTTTGCAGAAAAGTATTATGCTTTTTTAGAAGAGATACATAGAAAGAATCCGCAGGCGGCGATCCTCTGTACGCTCGGCGTACTGGGGCAGAATCTGTGTGAGGAGGAGGAGAAGCAGATGGCGCGTTTCGCTGTCGCACATCCTGACGTAAAGACGGCGTATCTGGTGCTGCCGGAACAGGATGAGGTGGATGGTATTGGCGCAGACTTTCATCCGAGTAAGCGGACACATCAAAAGACAGCGGCGCTTCTCACACAGAAAATAAAGGAATTCATGAATTGGTAAGCGGAATCCGTATTGACTTTTTTCGTAAACTCTTTTATAGTAGAAAAAGCTTAAACACGTTAATGCTTTCGTGTGCTAAAGCGCAGGAGGCGGATAGAGGAGGATTATGATGAAGAAAATGCGGAAAAAGTTATTCGCACTGGCGATGGCGTCTGTTATGGGAATGTCCGTGCTTGCCGGCTGTGGATCGGACGGGGGCAGCTCATCCGGAAACGGAAGCAGTACATCAGGGGGCGACAGTGCTTCTGGAGATAAGAAATATGTGATCGGGATTTGCCAGTTGGTGGAGCATGAAGCGCTTGATCAGGCGACGAAAGGTTTTGAGGATGCGCTAAAAGAACTGCTGGGGGAGAATGTGGAATTTGTCTTTCAGAATGCGCAGAACGAGCAGACGAACGCGGGTACGATCTGTAATGCGTTTGTAGCGGACAAGGTGGATCTGATTCTTGCGAATGCGACATCACCGCTTCAGGCGGCGGCATCTGCAACGGCGGATATTCCTATTTTGGGAACTTCCATTACGGACTATGCGGAAGCGCTTGACATTGCGGACTGGACGGGAGCAACGGGCGTAAACATTTCCGGAACGTCGGATTTGGCGCCGCTCGACGAACAGGAGAAGATGCTGCTCGAGCTGTTTCCCGATGTGCAGACGGTCGGCATTCTTTATTGTTCCGCCGAGCCCAATTCCGCTTATCAGGCAGAGAAATTTGCGGAATATCTGACTGCAGACGGAATTGCATATAAAGAGTATACGGCGGCGGACTCCAATGAGATCCAGACGATCGCGAGCGCAGCGGTTCAGGAGTGCGACGTGATCTATATCCCTACAGATAATACGTTGGCGGCTTATACGGAAGCGATCAATAATATCTGCCTTGCGGCAAAGGTGCCTGTTATCGCGGGTGAAGAGGGTATCTGTAAAGGCTGCGGTGTTGCTACGCTTTCCATCAGTTACTATGATATAGGATATGCAACCGGAAAGATGGCATATGAAGTTTTGGTAAACGGTGCGGATATCTCCACGATGGAGATTCAGTATGCGCCGAATGTGACAAAGAAATACAATGCGGCAATCTGCGAGGAATTAGGTGTTACGATTCCTGACGATTATGTCGCAATCGTAGTTGAGGAGTAGAGACATGCTGTTATCGCTTAATCTCAATTCATTATTGAACGCAATGCCCGGCAGTATTGCACAGGGGCTGATCTGGGGAATTATGGCATTTGGCGTTTTTGTGACATTCCGCCTGCTTGATTTCGCGGATCTGACCGTGGATGGTTCGATGGTGACGGGCGGCGCGACTGCCGTGATGCTGATCAAAGCCGGCGTTTCACCGTGGATCGCACTGCTTGCCGCATTTGCTGCCGGGATGGCGGCGGGCTTTGTAACGGGAATTCTGCATACTGCATTTGGAATCCCCGGCATTTTGGCAAGTATTCTCACACAGTTGTCATTATACTCGATCAACTATAATATTCTCGGCAAAGCGGCGAATCAGGCGATCAGTGTTAACAATTATAAGCTGCTTGCATCGCTCAGATACGTAAATTCGAGCGGCAGCGACAGGATCATCTTTTTTGCAGGATTGACAGCGGGAATCGTGATTCTGATTGCCGTGCTTTATTGGTTTTTTGGTACGGAGATCGGTCAGGCGATCCGTGCGACGGGCTGTAATGAGAGCATGGCGAGGGCGCAGGGCATCAACACAAACTTTATCAAGGTATTAGCGCTGATGATCTCAAACGGGCTTGTCGGCATGTCGGGTGCTCTCTATGCACAGTGCCAGGGCGCGGCTGACGTCAATATGGGACGCGGTGCGATCGTGATCGGACTGGCGGCAGTCATTATCGGAGAAGTATTGTTTGGGAAGCTGTGTGAAAAGAGGAAACTCATGTTTGCATGGACGCTGCTCTCAGTCGCGTTCGGCGCAGTGCTCTATTATATTGTGTATGCGGTCGTGATCTGGCTCAGGATGCCGTCGGAAAATATGAAACTGTTTTCGGCTGCGATCGTGGCGTTATTCCTTTCGATTCCGTATTTGAAGGGGAAATATGGAAAGAAGGGGGTAAAAAGGAATGTCTGAGTACATGCTTGAGATCCAAAATGTGCATAAGGTGTTCAATGCGGGTACGATCAATGAGAAGATCGCGCTTGACGGCGTGGATATCAGGCTGAATAAGGGCGATTTTGTGACGATCATCGGTGGCAACGGCGCAGGAAAATCCACAACGCTGAATGCGATTGCCGGAGTCTGGCAGATCGATCACGGAAAGATCATTATTAACGGTACGGATGTGACAAAGCTGTCTGAACACAAGAGGGCTCCGTATCTGGGGCGTGTGTTTCAGGATCCGATGACGGGAACTGCGGCAACGATGTCGATTGACGAGAATCTTGCGATTGCGGCGAGGCGCGGGCGGCATCGCGGCTTAAGGTGGGGAGTTACAAAAGCCGAACGCGCGAAGTACCGCGAAAAGCTTGCGCAGTTCGGGCTTGGTCTGGAAGACAGACTTACAACAAAGGTGGGTCTCTTGTCAGGCGGACAGCGGCAGGCGATCACACTTTTGATGGCGTCTTTGATGAAGCCGGATCTTTTGCTGCTGGATGAGCACACGGCGGCGCTTGATCCGAAGACTGCGGCAAAAGTACTGGAGCTTTCCGATAAGGTTATCGCTGACAATGATCTTACCGCCATGATGGTAACACATAACATGAAGGATGCGATTGCGCATGGGAACCGGTTGATCATGATGCATGAGGGCCGTGTGATCTATGACGTGACAGGCGAAGAAAAAAAGAACCTGCATGTGAGCGATCTGTTAAGAAAATTTGAGGAAGCAAGCGGCGGAGAATTTGCAAATGACCGTATGATGCTTGCCAATTAAGAGGAAAATGATTTATAATAACAGCCGTATATGTGCAGCCGCCGTATACGGCTGTTGCGTTTGTGCCGCTGTGGAGAGTGAAGGGATCGCTGCGGAAAAGCTGTGCGGGCAGGGATGGTCTGTGCGGAAAAGCCGTGCGGGCAGGAGCGGTCTGCGCGGGGAGCGGTCCGCAGGAAAGGATATGGTTTGAAGATGGAGATCAGGGAGTGTCTCAATGAGCTGTTTGTGCAGCTTTTTCGTGATATTCTTATTATAGAGGAAAAGGCATTAAAGAGAGGCGAGCATCAAAATCTGACGATTAACGACATACATGTCATTGACGCGATCGGTGAAGAGGAGCCGAAGAATATGAGCAGCGTTGCGAAAGCGCTGCAGGTAACGACGGGCACGCTCACGATTTCGGTGAACAGCCTTGTAAAAAAGGGATATGTCGATCGCGTGCGCAGCGAGGAGGACCGCAGGGTCGTACTTGTTTCTCTTACGGAGGCGGGCTTAAGGGCGCATCGTGCGCATAAGCAGTTTCACGAGCAGATGATCGGGCGTATTGCAGGGCGCCTGAATCCGGATGAAAGTGAGGTGCTTGCAGGCGCCCTGACGGACATGATACAATTCTTTAAGGAGCAGATGCAGGGTTAAGGTTCAAACGTTAAGACTGCTTCGCGCAGAAGCGGAAATGGCGCGGGGCCGGACGAGAGAAAAGCGGTGTGAAAGCGCATGTCGCTATAGGTGTCTCCCCAGGCTTCTTTTGCTTCTTCCTTGAGTGTTATGATTTCTAAATATCCAAGATAATATTTCAGATAGTTGACCGGTTCTTCCACAATATAATCGTAAATAGAGTTTATGACATCTGCGTCATCTATTCCGTAAGCATTGAGCAGAGTCTGCGCTTCATCCCGCGTCATGCCATAGTAATGAATAGAAACGTCCAACATGGAATACAGGCAGAGCTGAATACGCCGGTCAATACGGTAAAAGTCGCAGAGCAAGGAAAACGTTTCCTCAGAGAATGTAACCGCCTGCGGTTCCATGGAGTCCGGAGTCTGCGACGGTTCCATGGAGTCCGGGGTCTGTGGTAGTTCTATGGAATCCGGAGTCTGCGACGGTTCCATGGGGTCCGGAGCATGTGGTGATTCTATGGAATCCGGGGTCTGCAACGGTTCCATGGAGTCCGGAACCTGTATCGGTTCCATAGAGTCGGCAGGCTGTGAGGCTGACCGTGGACTGGAACCGCCGCTAATCTCACTCATCAACTGCGCGGCATAAGTATAGGAAAGATCCTCAACATAGGTCGCCCAGCCTTCGGCATAGCCGCCGTAGGAGAGAATTCCTTCCAAAGGCATGAGAGATTGTTCATTCATATCGCCCAGATGATAGACATTTTGATACAGATGTCCCGGATAGCCCTCGTGGGCCAGCGTGGTATAAAGCGTCAGAGAGTCGGGATCGTCCCCGTAATTGATGTAGATACTATTTTTTTGGAAAGAGTCTATCGCGGGGACCATATAAAATGCGGGGCTTGTGTAGGGACACAGCGCGTCATCTACGGGCTTAACCTCGTACGATATGGTGTCGGGAACCCCGGGAAAATCGGATTTCATGCGTGCGCGCAGATCTTCTAACATTTCTTCCGGTGAATAATCTGCGAGAAGCTCCGGTACAGCCATCAGTGCCTGAGTCTGATTGGGAAGCGCGCCAGAAAGCGCAGAGGCTGTCTCATAAAGTGCATCATAATCGGCTGCAAAGTTTTCTGTCAGGAGTGTCATAATTTCTTCGGGGGTACGTGAAGACCCCGTAAGAGAGGCAAGCCGTGTTTCATAATAGCGGGCGCCTTCCTCATACCGGCAGAGTCCCTCGCCGTTTGTGCCGGTTCCTTTCAGTAGAAATATCCCATCGGCAAGACGGGCATATGCGGGGGCAACGATTCCGGTGAGAATCGCATCGTTTTCAGCAAGATATTGTTCCAATTCTGATTCGCTACATCGTCCGGCAGCGAGTAGTGCTTCCAGCCGTGAACGAAATGTGGTCTGCAGGAAATGCCTGCCCTCTGCAAGTTGTTCTTTTGTGCAGAGTGTATCACACTGTTCTATGACTTTTACGGCGGCGGCGTCCGACATGAACAGCCCTGCCGCTGATTTTTGCTGTTCATACAAAAGAAGACCGTCAAAATAATTGCCGACACAGGAAAGCGTATCAAGATATGTCCTGACGTCTTCCACGGATTCGATACGATACTCGGCAAACAGGATCATCAGGGAAGTCTGTTCTCCGGAAGAAGGAGAGAGCGGTTCGCCGTAAAAGGGCATTGACAGCCCGGTGAGACTTTCGTTTATGGATTGTTCTAAGATACGGTAGATCCAGACATCATGAGGGGTGAGTCTGCGCACATCAATATCCGACAGACGTGTCATAAAAGAAGTATAGACATTCTCAGTCTCTGCCGCAGTATGTTCGCCATAGACGGGCAGGGAAGCCTGCGCAGGACCGGATCCATAACTGCTTATCAGCGAAATGGTTTCGGGGTGTGCCATAGTGTAATGCAGGCTTAAGCTGTTGTCTGAAAGTTCAAATGCGATGAGATCGCAGGAAAGCCGCGCAAGCTTTTCGTGTTCTTTTGCGGGGCGGCGGCAGTACGTCCAGTATAGGCTGACAGCAAAAAGTGCAAGGAGCACGGATGCATATACAAGAAGACGCCTGCGGATTTTTTGGGTGGCAGTGATCGTTGCCGCCGGGGTATCGGATCGTAAAAGAGAATGGTGTTTGTGTTGTGACAGGGGCATATTGTTAAGAAAGAGCATATTTTTTTACAATATATGTGGGGCATGCGGAAAGCTGAACCAATTTGATCCGCATAAATAGGGGAAAGATCAGAAAGGTATTTGTATGGAGTATCAGAAACAGCAGGAGCAGGCATTGTATACGGAATATATTCAGGAGGATATTTTACAGGCTGCCGGCATCTATGGGGAAAAGATAGCGATCGAACAGATACGCGTTGAGATTTTTGAGCTCGAAAGCGAAGTCGCTGTGGCTGGCGGTGAGCTTGAGGGTATGCGGAAGAAATGGGACGGGATCAAACGCTCGCTGCGATTTAGCCTGATCATGCTGGCGGTTTTTTATCTCCTGTACCAGTTGATGTACAGGCTGCAAGTGGAACAGATCATGCTCTATTCGCAGGCGGAAAACGGGACGCAGGGCGAGGGATTTATCCTGCTTATGTTAATCGCTGCCATTTCTGATTTTTTTCGGATACTATTTTGGGGAATCGTCCAGATTTTTTTGGCGCGTTCTATCTATAAATTGTATCAATTTCTCAGTAACTATGACAGCGGGGCATCCAGACAGTGGTGTGCATGGATAAAGCAAAAGAATTTGTGCCAGGAGATCGAACAGTGCGTGATCCGCAATGTGGGGATGGAGGATCGCCTGCGCAGACTCAGGCAGGTACGGACGATGTATCGCGAACGGAAGCAGGAGGAATGGAGCGACGACAATCTGCCGAAGCGCATTGTGATGGAGCGTGAATTAGAAATGGGAAATGGTAATAGTAATAGTTCTGGCGCCTCATAACGGTTTCGTGTTTTGTCTGAAAGTCATAATTAAAAAGAACCCGCTATGAAAAAATGAAAATCGCGTTGTCGTTATTTTTGATCTGTGTTAAAATAGAAACAGCTTGATTTGACAAATAAAAATGAGAAAGGAGTATCGTATAACATGACAAATTTAGAACTTGCCAAGGCTGCCAATCGTGTGCGCAAGGGAATTGTGTCTTCCGTACATAGCGCAAAGGCAGGACATCCCGGAGGCTCGCTTTCGGCGGCGGATGTCTATACGTTTTTGTATTTCGAGGAGATGAACGTAGATCCCGAGAATCCGAAAGATCCGGACAGAGATCGTTTTGTTTTGTCAAAGGGGCATACGGCGCCAGGCTATTATTCTACCCTCGCGAACCGCGGCTTTTTCCCGGTTGAGGATCTGCTGACGCTGCGTAAGCTTGGTTCTTATTTGCAGGGACACCCTGATATGAAACATATTCCCGGCGTCGATATGAGCAGCGGTTCGCTTGGTCAGGGCATTTCCGCGGCAGTCGGCATGGCGCTTGCAGGAAAGATGGACAAGAAGGATTACCGTGTCTATACACTGCTTGGAGACGGCGAGATTCAGGAGGGACAGGTTTGGGAGGCTTCCATGTTTGCAGGGGCAAGAAATTTGGATAACCTCTGTGTGATCGTCGATAATAACGGGCTGCAGATCGACGGCAGGATCGAGGACGTCTGCTCACCGTATCCGATCGATCAGAAATTTGAGGCGTTTAATTTCCATGTGATCAATGTGGATGCGCATAATTTTGATGAATTGCGCGCGGCATTTGCCGAAGCGAGAGCGCAGAAGGGAAAACCGACCGCGATCATCGCACATAGTGTAAAGGGCAAAGGTGTATCGTTTATGGAGAACAATGCGGGCTGGCACGGAAAAGCCCCGAATGATGAGGAATATGCGACAGCAATGGCGGATCTTGAAAAGATCGACGCGGAATTAGAAAAGGCAGGTGAAGCATAATGGCAGATGTGAAAAAAATAGCAACGAGAGAAAGCTATGGCAACGCACTTGCAGAAGTCGGCAAGGATTATCCGAATCTTGTTGTGCTGGATGCGGATCTTGCAGGAGCGACAAAAACGAGCACGTTTCAGAAAGCGTTTCCTGACCGTCATATCGACTGCGGGATCGCGGAGTGTAATATGGTGGGAATTGCGGCGGGACTTTCTACGACGGGTAAGATTCCGTTTGTGAGCTCGTTTGCGATGTTCGCGGCGGGACGCGCGTTTGAACAGGTAAGAAATTCCGTGGGATATCCACATCTGAATGTAAAGATTGGTGCGACGCATGCCGGAATCACGGTCGGCGAGGATGGCGCAAGCCATCAGTGTAACGAAGATCTTGCCCTGATGCGAACGATTCCTGGCATGGTCGTGATGTGCCCCTCCGATGATGTGGAGGCGAAAGCGGCTGTTCGTGCGGCAGTTGAACATGAAGGACCGGTGTATTTAAGATTTGGAAGAAGCGCGGTGCCGGTCATCAATGACAGACCGGAATATTCGTTCAAGATCGGAAAAGGCGAGGTACTCCGCGAGGGAACGGACGTGACGATCGTTGCGACCGGAATCTGTGTTGCGACAGCGCTGGAGGCGGCGGAGAAGCTTGCTGCTGACGGTGTGAGTGCGGAGGTCATCAATATCTGCACAATCAAACCGCTTGACGAGGAGCTGATCATCGCGAGCGCGAAGAAGACGGGCAAAGTTGTTACGGCGGAGGAGCATTCCGTGATTGGCGGATTAGGAAGCGCCGTGTGTGATGCGCTCTGTAAAGCCGCACCGACGCCGGTCTGCAAGATCGGTATGCAGGATGTGTTCGGCGAGTCCGGCGCAGCGAATGCGCTTGTTGAAAAGTATGGATTGGACGGCGAGGGTATTTACAGGCAGGTCAAGGAATTTATGAAGTAACAAAAAGAGTTCCGCTGACGCAGAACTCTTTCGGGAAATGCCTTTTGCATTTCTCTTGGAGGAAAAAGAGATTATTGGATAAGAACAAAGGGTTTGCGTAAGATGCAGACTCTTTGTTTTTATTTGGGGAAATTCACTTTCGCCATTTCTTTTGTGGAAGCCCGCGCTGTGATGGAAGGCAGCGTGCAGAAAAATTGAATCTGCAGGTTCGGTTTTTTGATTTTATTCAGGATCAGTTTTCCAGCCTGCATTCCCATATCGTAAACGTCGATATTGACCACGGTCAGTTTTGGCTCCAAAATTCTTGAAAACGGGTAATCGTCGAATGTTAAAATACCCATATCATCAGGTATTTTAATCTGATGCTTTCCCAGCGCATTGACGCAGCCGTAGGCAATATAGTTATTTGCGCAGATGATCGCGTCCGGCATATTCGGGTTTTGTAAAAGCTGTTCGGTCATTTGAAAACCGCTGTCACAATCGGAATCTCCATATTGCAGATGGTATCTTGGCACGATCACATCGTATTCTTTGAGTACGGACAGGACGCCTGCGAGCCGGTGGGCGGAAATCTTATCTTCGTCGGTTCCGCCGATGAAGGCAAGGGACTGATAGCCATGCTGCAATAAATAATTCGCCGCCATTTCGCCTGCAAGTTTGTTGTCAATGTCAAGCCAGCAGAAATGACTCGGAAAATGAGGCTGACCTAATACGATGTGCGGGATCTCTTTTTGTTTTACAAGATCGTCGAGAGCTTTGGAGATTACCGAGGCATGAATGACCATGCCGTCCGCCATCTTACCCTCAAACACTTCCCTGACAAATTCGGGTGCCTGCTCCGGCGTCATGTTTTTGACACTGAGCAGATAACCCTTGTTTCCGAGCGCATGTTCTAAGCCGGACATGATCTCAAACATATGAGGATTTGAGAATCCGGCGTTTTCACCCAGAGTTGTCAAAAAAAGGACTTGTCCGGTGCTCTGCCTTGCAAAATTCCGCGCCCGCAGATTCGGGTGATAATTCAGTTCGTCCATAGCTTTTCGTACATGGTCGATTGTCCCCTGTGAAATGGAATAAGAACCATTCATCACTTTGGAGACGGTTGCAGTGGAAACACCCGCCAGTCGTGCGACATCCTTGATCGTGGCTGCCATCCGGACACCTGCCTTTCTATTAGTTAAACTTGTTAAATGCATTTCGGCTATTCAAAACGTTATGCCCGAAATACAGCCCAGCCCATGGGCGCAAGCTCCTGCCCGCAAAGTCCGTTTTGCCAGAGAATTTCCGCCGCTCCGGTCAGTGAGGCTTTACCTCCGCTCTGTGATGCCTGAGCGGTCTGCGGAAGTGCCTGTTGTGTCTGAGCCTGAGCGGTCTGTGAGATGCCCCGCGAAGCCGGAGTTGAAGAGACTTCGTTATAGACAGTTTCCGGCAGCAGGACGGGGGCATCTCCCGCGTTTATCGCAATTATGATTCTATCAGAATCTGTTTCTCTTGCATAGGCATAAAGCCTGCTTCCGCGTTCTGCGCACAGGGTCCGGAAGGCTCCGTGTCTGAGCGCCGTATGAGTCCTGCGCAGAAGTATCGTTTTTTTGAAAAAAGTAAATAGCCCGTCTTCTTCTTTTTGCCAATTCATCGGTGCGCGGTATTCATCTTCCAAAATGCCGTCCATCCCTTTTTCGTCGCCATAAAAGACAGAGGGAATTCCCGGAAACGTCATCTGAAACAATACAGCAAGACGGTACCGCCGCGCGTCGCCGCCGCACAGGGACAGAAAACGGCTGACGTCATGGCTGTCCAGCAGATTGAGCTGGGCATAGACGGTCTGCTCACGGTAGCGCATACGCATGTTAGTCACTCTGCCGTCGAACGCACAGGCGTCAATGCTTCCCTCCGCAAAAAAACGGCGGCAGTGTTTTCGGAAATCATAATTCATCGCGGAGTCAAATATTTTACCATCCAGCCAGTGCCGCGCAGTCTCCCATACTTCACCGATCAAAATGGCGTCGGGATTGATTTCTTTAGCAGCCTTGCGAAAAGCTTCCCAGAAGCCGTCGTTGATCTCGCTTGCGACATCCAGACGCCAGCCGTCGATATCGTATTCCCTTAACCAGTACTGACATACTTTGCAGAAATACTCGACGACTTCCGGATTTGCGGTATTGAGTTTTGGCATCATGCGTTCGTATCCGAAGCATTCATAGCCGGGGTAAATATCACCGTTTTCAGGTCTGATAACCGGAAAGGAAAGGCGATAGAACCAATCCTTGTAGGGGGATGCCTCCCCGCTTTTTACCACATCATCAAAGGCAAAAAATTTCCAGCCGCAGTGATTAAATACGCCGTCAATGATAACGCGGATGCCGTTTGCATGGAAAAGCTTAACCATTTCCCTGAACTCTTCGTTTGTCCCAAAGCACGGATCAATGTGAAAATAGTCTAAAAGATCATATTTGTGATATTCTCCTGCCGCAAAAATAGGATTGATGTATACGGCATTGATACCAAGCTCTTTTAGATAGGAAACATTTTCGGCAATCCCTTTTATCGTGCCGCCGAGCTTTCCGTGAACAGGCTCGCCGTCAAACTCCTTTTGTGAGGGACAGCAAGAGAGATATGCGCGTCCGGTCGCAAAACTGTCGGGAAAAATATTATAGATGACGGCATCCTTAGCCCAGTCCGGCACGGATACGATATCCGCCCTGTGATTGTAGGGAAGCTGGTAATATTCAGAACGGTCGTCCACGCATTCGTCCATGAAACAATCCCCGTAATACAGGATATGCTCTGTTTCCGAACACAGCTCAAAATAATAATTCAAACGTTTATAAGGATTCGAGAGGATTGCTTCGTAATAATCGAAGTATTCATCCGAGGCGCAGATTTGCATTTCCTGTGCCGTAAAGATCACCGGTGTCTGCCTGCATGCTCTGTCTCCGAAATGTAGGATACAGCGCGTCAGATCGCCTCTGGCGCTTCGAAGCCGGATCGTTACATGCTCTTCGTCGGTCCCGTATGCATATTCCGACATCGGAATATGTAATATCGCAGTTCTGTTCATGATATTCTCCTTATCAAAAGTGATGCCTTCCGCCCCAAAAGAAATCCCTTTGGGTAATTCTAAAAGAAATCCCAAAGATGATTCCAAAAGAAATCCCTTTGGGATTTCTTTGAAAGAGTTTGCGTTCCGCAAACTCTTTTTTTATCCTTTCACGCCCCCAGAAGTAAGTCCCGATGCCATATTTTTTTGTAATGCAAAAAAGATGATCAGGATGGGAAGTGACACTAAGAGCGAAGCCGCCGCAAACACAGGCCAGTTTCCGCTCGTCTCGGTTGCCTGTAACGAGTAAAGACCTGCGGCGAGTGTGTAAGTCTGTTCGCCGGTCATAAAGTTGATAGAAAAAATATACTCGTTCCACACATAGATCAGCACCATCATTGCAGTGACCGCGATCGTCGGTTTTGCGAGCGGAAGCACGATGCGCAGAACGATCTGGACTGGACTGGCGCCGTCGATCTTTGCGGCTTCTTCGATTTCCACGGGAATCGTGTCGAAATACCCTTTCATATTCCACAGTGCAAATACTGCCATCGTTCCGGTATAAATAACGATCAGTCCGGTTTTTGTATTGATCAGTCCCATCGGGCTTAGCAATTTATACAGCGCCGTCATCGACAGCAGGGACGGAAATGCGTATAACAGGATAAGCAATTGCAGGATCGCTTTTCTTCCTGCGAACCGGCGTCTTGAAAAAATATATGCCGCCGGAATCCCTGTGCCAAGTGATATGATGACCGTGGAGACGGCGAGCACAAGGCTGTTTTTGAACCATAAAACAACAGGCTCTTCGGTAAATACTTTCTGATAGTTCTGCAGTGTGACATTCCGCGGAATAAAAGAGAAATCCGAGGCGAGCAGGCTGTTCTGCTCGTTGATCGAAACGGAAAATGCATACAGGATCGGGATCAGCGTCACGAAGCACACGAGAATCAGAATCAGATTAACGAATACCAGTTTCCAATGCTGCCGCTGTTTTTTCTTCATCCGTGCTCTCATCATGTCTCCTCCTTCGGCTTCCGGTTGATCCCATATGAAAAGACGATCAGGATCACAAAAATGATCATGGATACGGCGGAGCTGTAACCGTAATTGTTCGTGATAAACGCATTCTCATATGCATAAGTCAGGATTGTGTGGATGTGCGCGCCGGTCTTTGCGCCTGCCTGCTGCGTCAGCAGGTAGATGACGTCAAACTGCTTAAACGTCGTAAAAATCGTGATAATGACGGACGGCGCGATGATCGGCCTGATCGCTGGGAGCGTGATATAGCGCGTGCGCTGGGTCCAGTTCGCACCGTCTAAGAGGGCGCTTTCATAATAGCTTTGATCGACGCTCTGTAACGCGCCGTCAATGATCGTGATCATGAAAGGGAGCGCCAGCCATAAATTGACGATTGTGCAGCAGATAAATGCCGACGTATCGTTTGCGAGCCATCTGACTGGGGAGAAGCCTAGTTTTTCCATCCACTGATTCAACAGCCCGAACTGGGAGTTAAACATTCCTGTTTTCCATAACAAGATGGATACATAGCCGGGCATCGCCCACGGCACGATCAGCAGTGTCCGGTAACAATTCCGCAGCCGCAGACCCTTTGTGTTTAACAGGCTTGCAAGCAGATAAGCGATGACGAGCTGCAGGACCATATTGACGAGGGTCCACGCGACCGTTAGGAGAAGCGCGGAGAGAAATCCGCTGTCAAACACGAGCAGCGCTTCCTTATAATTAGCAAATCCGATCAGGTCGTATGTGAACCAGTGGTATACATTCATGTTGGTCAGCGAGATATATCCGGTATAAAGAATCGGAAAAATCACGATCAGGCAGATCAAGATCAGGGAGGGAGCCGACCATAAATAGGAGATTAAAAGATTATGTTTCGTTTTTTGCGTGTGTTTTCTCATAGCGTCACCTTGGCGTATATCGTTTTTTACTGCATTTTTCGTATCAGGTCCTCTGCCTTAGTTTGGGCTGCCTGACAGCTTTCCGAAACATCCTGACCACTCATGTTGATGTTGACCAGCATATCCGCAACAACGGTCCACATGATATCCATTTCCGGACGGTTTGGCATCGGAATGGTGTGCTGTGCCGTTTCGCGCATTGCCATGACCACGTCGTCCGAGACTACTTCTTCGTTTTCATAGCAGGATTCCACGGCGGGCGCGCAGCCGCTGACCTTTGCCAAAGCGATGCCGACTTCGGGCTGCATCAGGGCATTCAGAACTTTTGTTACAGCTTCTGTCTTATTTTCTGCGGCATAACGGAGTACCTGAACGCCCTGAACGCCCATGTAGGGGGAGATTGGAGTGTTTGTCTCGTCGATCACGGGCATGGGAGCGATACCGAGGTCCATTCCTGCCGCACGGGAAGAAGATACGAGCCACGGACCGCCGATCGTGGCATGTGCTTTTCCTTCCTGAAAAAGTGTATTGACCGTTGCATATTCACTTTCCCCAGGCATCCATTCGACAAATTTTTTGTGATATTCCATGGCGGAAATGGTCTCCGGCAGATTCAGTCCCGCCTCACCGTTTTCATTCAGGATATAGCCGCCAAACCCGTGAATCCAGCCCGCGCTATAATAGGCGGTGCTGTGCTGTTCCACAAATCCATAGTGTCCGCCGCGCGTTTTCTGCTCCATATATGCATAGAGTTCTTCTGTCGTAGCCGGGACCTGATCGTCCGGCATATAGCGGCGGTTATATAGAAAAAGCAAAGTCTCAAAGTAGATGGGGAGCTGATAAAGCTCCCCTTTATAAGTCGCGGCATCAAGCGTCATACCGACATAGGACGCGTCCAGAACATTCCGGTCGATCAGATCGGTAATGGGCGCAAGAATGCCCATTTCTGCATAGACGCCGATCTTATCATGTGCAAAGAAGTACATATCCGGCGCAGCGTTCGGATCGTTGCCGACCATCTTTAATGCTTCGGTCAGATTGCTCTTAAATTCGAGCTGTACGACAACGTCGGGAATCAGACGGTTCAGCTCATTCAGCAATGTTTCCGAAACGGCATCCTCTTTATCGTGCCAAATCACAATGGTGTTTTTTTCTTCTTCTGTCAATGTGCGGCCGCGCCCGCCGCAGCCGCACAGAAGCCCCGCAAATAAGGTAAGGGTTAAAAAGAGTGAAATAAATTTTTTCATGATTTGTTTCCCTTTTTCTTTAATTTCACGACCACGCCGGCAATGACAGCGAGAACGACTGCACATGCCGCCACGATCAGTGCGATCAGCCCTCCGCTTAATCCGGTTTTTGAGGAATCGGAGTCAGCAGGATCCGTACTCTGTCCGGCACCTACATTGTCTGTAGCATCTGTATCAGCATCCGGGGTCTGGTCTGCGGAATTGTCCGGATCGGTACCCGCATCCTGCCCGCCGTCAGAGTCTGCGTCCGGTGTATCCGCCGGAGCGGTGTCTGCCGGACCTGTCACGCCGTCCGGTTTTTCATACGAAAGCTCATATTCTTCGGCGCCGGTCACAACGAGCCAGATATCTTTGCCGGTTTCCACGGAAATATCCGATGTTTGTACGCTGCCTTCATTGCCGTTGACGATGATAGAATTGATCCAGCCCGGAACAGTCAGGGTAAGCCAGCCGTCTTCGCCTTCGGCAAACGGTTCGCCGGGCCATGATGCAAATGCGTTTGTGCCGTCGGGCGCCGACCATGCCCACAGGCAGGGCGCGCTCCAGTCCGCAGGTGCAATAACGTTCACATGAATATCCGGTGCGCTCACAGCGTTCGGATCGTCGTAGGTAAATTCATAACTGCCGTCGTCTGCAACCGTGATCCATAGCTCAGCAGGATCGATGGAAATATCTTCGGTCTGTACGGAACCGTCGTTTGCGTTGATAATGATGGAGTTGACCCAGACAGGAGCTTTGGCTGTGTAACCACCGTTTCCGTCCGCTTTGAATGGAGCTCCGGGCCATGCGTCAAACGCGTTGGTGCCGTCGGGCGCCGACCATGCCCACAGGCAGGGCGATTCCCAGCTCTCAGGCACGCTTGCGTGGATGATGAATTTTTCCACATATTCCGGGATATCTCCCTGAGTCAGCGCTTCATAAGAAACGGAGGCGTTATCCGCATCCTCGACGGTGATCCAGGCGTTGCCGCCTTCTAACAGGATTTCGCCCGTCTGTACGTTACCTTCATTAGCGTTGACGATCACATGATTCGCCCATGCGGGAATATAAATGTAATACCAGCCTTCGTTTGCGGTATCCGCCTCGGCTTCTCCGCCGGGCCATGCGTCAAATGCATTGTTTCCGTCCTCGTCCCATGCCCATACACAGGGATTTTCCCAGTCATCGGGAACCTGGACAAACAGGGCGGTCCGTTCTTCATCGGCTTTTGCCTGCATTGGCAAAAACAGAACGAATGCCATCGCAAACATGGATAAAAATGCCGCGATTTTTTTCAATGACTTTGTCATAATGCTCCTCCTTTGTCACGTGATGGCAACAGTTTGTTTTCTGTTGTTGTTGCCGGTGATTGATTGTTTACAAGGAAAGCATAGCATTGGAGTTTCGCTACGGCAATTCTAATTTAAGTAACCGGTTTCTTAGATTTTTGCACGGTTTTCACAAGGTTAAACCGGATTAATTTGTGCATTTGCGACATATTTGCACCACTTTTTACCAGTTAAAAAAATATTTGTGAAAAGTATACAAAAAAGTTTCGCGAAGTTTCCTGTAAAAAAGAAGGAACGTTGGTAGCACTTGACGTATCAGGATGGGGTGGATAGAAAAAAGAAAACAAATTAAAAAAAGAGTTGCTATATAATAATTATAGTGATAATATGAAATTGTAACTACATTATATCTAATGATCAGAGGTTTTGGCTATGAGAAAGATAAAGACGTTGTCTTTTGTATTTCGTTATTTGTAGCATTGTTATTAAGTTCAATGGAGATTCATGCGGAGGAATCAGATATATCGTTTACAAACGAACAGTATTCCGCACTATACGAGATACTTTCCTATGTGGAGATACAAAAATATGAAATAGGATTGTCCGGTGTTGATTTTAACGAGCTTTGCATAGGAAAACCAATACAGACATATTGCTATTTAGAAAATGGATTTGAAGAACTTAGGAACATGTATCCTCTTACATATCGTGGGGAGTTGGTTTTGTGGGTGATTGATGCAGAAGGTAAATATCAGGTTACAACTGGGCTTACGCGGGAGATCAATGAGATGGTTAGTATAGATACCGAGTTTGCATTGATATATGATAGAAGCAACAGTTACATATATAGCGATGGTAAATTTGCATTGTTAGGTAGTTTTGGCGATGAGGTTCATACACGTGCCGTTCTGAATCCTGATAATATTTCGAATATTGAACTGCGGACGAGCGCACTTTCAGATGCGACAGACTTGAATTTTGAAAATGCAAAAGAGACACGTGATGCAGTTTATTTTAGTTGTAATGTAGGTTATATTTCGCAAAAACCTTATAAAAACCTATGCTGGGCAGCTACGATTGCGTCAATTACAAATTATTGCACTGGAACATCTTTCAGCATGGCGGATATAGCGGCAAATGAATTCGGATATGTTAAGGATGAGTCAATAGACACAGCTAAGGCAAACAATATTTTGGCAAGATATGGCGTAAAATACGAATATAAAAATATACCATCGTCACATAATGTTATATTATCCAATATACAGGCAAATTATCCAATTTACGGATGTTTCGTGCAGTCTGGCACAAGGAGCGGGCATGCCGTTGTTGTTTATGGTATCAATGTTGTAGGAGACTATTTATCTTTAATGGATCCGGCAAATGGTTTTACATCTGCGACTCATAACGGCAGGCAGTATTTATTTGTAAGTGCCAGTACGGGTATTACTTATGAACTATATAATGCCAATTGCCATAGTTGGTGATATTTATGAAAAAAGCAAACGCAGAACAAGTAAACAAAAAGAAACGATATGTTCAAAGAATACTCCTATGCATCTGCATCATTAGTCTTCCTGTGCTGCTTTGGGTCTGGTATCACGCGGTCACGCCGCAGGACAGATATTTTATCCGGTTAGAAGAGGCGGATTTGAAACATATATTCATTTATAACGGCAGGACAGGGCGTTCGGAAATAGAGCTTGGGGGAGACGACCGGCAGGCGGTAGCAGAGCAGCTTTTACAGGTCACGCTAAAAGGCGGATGGCGTACCGAAGGAATGGACAGCAGAGGTCAGATGTACCATATTGTGCTTACGGACGGAAGGGAATTTGATTTCGGAGTTACATCATTTATGGAGCAGGGAACGGACGGAATGTTTCAGTCTTTTCCGCATTATGTGATAGACGGAATACGCATGTATAACGTACCTCAAAAAGAGGAAGGGCTTTCGGAGCAGATCAAAAAACGGTATGCAGAACTGATGAGCCGGCTCTATCCGGCTTAAAATATATTTGAACGGTGCAGGATCGTTTTTTTATTCAATTAAAAGAATCAGACATAGAAGAAGTGCTTCTGTATGGATATCGAACCTTGGAAGTGCCGGTGGAATTAGCGGGCGGGGAACGGCAAAAGGTCATAGAGCAGCTTTTGGAGGTCAGGCTGATAGGAGGCTGGACTGTTTTAGATGTACTGAATGGCGGAACCACGATGATGTACCATATTGTGCTCACGGACGGAAGGGAATTTGATTTCTGTGCGCTTCTTTATCATAAGACGCGACCAAATGGAACGCTTCGCTCATACCCGTACTTTATCATCAATGGGATACGGGCGTATGAAGCGTCCAAAAGTGATATGGAATTGGTAGAACAGATAGATGCTTACTGGAAGAAATTATCAGATCAGTATTTTAAGTAACAGTTCGAAGGGCTGTTCGAAGATTCAACTTGTGCAAATTTTGCACAGGGTTTCCTCATTATGTTTTGGCCCATAAAACGTGCCGGCATTTTCAGCGTGGCGGGCGACTCTTGACAGAAAATGCCGCGAAAGTATATGATGATTTAGTAAATGGGATTTGAAATCAATTCATTCAGACAGGTCGATATTATTTTGAACTGTCGGTTATTATGGGATACAGACAGAGAGGAGAGGTGCTTCATGAGAGTGTTTCTGACAAGCTCCCCAGGCGGATCTTATAAGGATGAATTTGGTGTGCACATACCGTGCGAACTGGATCAATCAAATGGATTTGTAATGAAGCTGAAAGAGTATTGGCCGAATGAGGCGACAGGCCTGATCGTTGCGGCTTATCCGGAAGATGCGGTGATCAATGACAGTCTGCGGAGTCAGATTCCTGAGTCGTTTTGGATGTCCGGACTGCCTTTCAGCAATTTAGAGGTCTGTGATGCGCGAAATGAGGGGCAGGTCCGGCAGCTTGTAAATGAGAGCAATGTGATCATTTTAACAGGCGGGCATGTGCCGACGCAGAATGAGTTTTTTTGGCGGATTCGCCTGAATGAAGTTTTGCATGACTATCAGGGTATCGTGATCGGCATTTCTGCCGGAAGCATGAACAGTGCAAGGATTGTTTATGCACAGCCCGAAGAGGAGGGAGAGGCGGTCGATCCGCGCTATAAGCGCTATCTGGACGGGGTGGGACTGACTGATGTACGGATACTACCGCATTATCAGTATTATAAGGGATTGACGTTGGATGGGAAACGGGTGTTTGAGGATATCTGCATTCCCGACAGCCGCATCAGATCATTTTACGCGTTGGTGGACGGTTCCTATGTGTTTATTGATAAGGACGGCACCACGATGCTGTATGGGGAAGCATATCTTTTGGAGGATGGTTTTGAAAAGAAGGTCTGCGAGCGCAATCAAAAAATGAGGATCCTAAATTGAGGGTCTGTTCAGCGTTCATCCAAAATCGACAACAGTTCATAAACGCGGGTTTTTGTCAACTCCGCAGCCTTTGTATTTCTTAAGAGCGGCTCTAAGGAGCCTCCTTCCGCCTCAGCGCCTGCCGCTTCAACAGCCTGTTCTTTTTCAGAGATCCATGTAAGTTGTTCATCGGTGAGCGTGCGCATCGTCTCGCTGTCGACGGCTCTTTTTAAGTCGTCCCACAGAATATTTAACATAGAATCCCACAATTCGTATAATTCTGCCGATTTCACATTCAAGTCGCCCTGACTAAGCGAGGCGTCATGCTGCATGCTGTCCTCGATCAATGCTGCCTGCTCTTCAATATAGGAAATATTATTTTTTAAGCTGTCCGCCAACGCATAACTGGAAAATCCCTCCGCTTCCGCTTCATTATATAACCCGTAATAGGGAAGCTCCGTGTCCGTCGTGTTTTCAAGATAATAGTATCCGACCCATGAGCGGTAGCCCTCGGGAAGCTCCGCAAGCGGCGCGCCCGGCAGATAGATGAAAAGCGTCTCAGCCTCATCCAAGCCGTACGGAGTGGTATATTGATAGAGGATATCGTCTTTCGTCTCGCTTGTACCGGGTTCCTCTTTGTAGGTCATGGACAGGATCCGCATCGAATAGGTATAGTCGTTTACTTTTTCGGGCTGGGAGAACTGCCCGTTGAAGGTACACTGATAGGTCGTACCGATGTCTCCATCCATATACAGTCCGGCAAAGCTGCCGTCCGGACGGATCGAGAGCCTTGTCGCCCAGCCGCCGGCGCCGCTGGCAAACCAAAATTCTAGGTATTTCAAATCAGAAAAAGGAAGGGTGGAATTAACAGAAGCCTGGTCTGTATCTGTTTCACCCCCGCCCGCATTCGGAAAATTCATATCCTGCCCGGTAATATCTTCGACAATAATCGGAGTGACAGTGTTTCCCGGTTCTTCCTGCGTACGGTTTCCGCAGCCGCATACGGAACAAGTCAGGCTTCCGGCAATCATCAGGATTATCCATCTTTTCTTCATATCTGTGTTTCCTCTCTGAAAAGGATTCTAAGTAAATATTTTGATCTCATCGTATTTTCTTATATAAAGGTAGACGTTTGGAGATGCAAGGAAGTTTCATGAAACCCATGTGTATTAAAAGAAAAAAATAATGTCAGGACTATTGACAATTTTGTCTATTCACGATAGACTTAAAGTGTCTACTGATAATAGACAGCAGGGGACGGAGAGAACGCTCCGGTGATGAAAACAAAGAAAAGAGGGGGGAGAGGATGACGGACTATAAGCTTGGCGCTGTGGAATCGAGGTTCGCGGACATTGTTTGGGAACATGAACCGTTATCAACAGCAGAACTGATAAAGCTGTGCGGCGGGGAATTGCAATGGAAGCGGACAACGACCTATACGGTATTAAAAAAACTGTGTGAACATGGCATATTTCAGATGAAGGACAGTATCGTGACTGCATTGATCTCGAAGGAAGAATATGATAGCACGCAGAGCGAACGGTTTGTCCGTGAGACCTTTGACGGATCGCTGCCGGCTTTTATTGCCGCATTTACAAAAAAGAAGTCGCTAAGTGCCGAAGAGATTGCAGAGATCCGCAGGATGATCGATCCCGGGGAGGAGGGGTAATATGGAGATCGTCTTTCTTCGTGTACTGAATATGAGTATCACCGCGAGTTTTTTATTAGCAGTGGTGATTGTTCTGCGCTTTGCCCTAAAAAAGAAATGTCCGAAATGGATCTTTTGTGTGTTGTGGGCGCTTGCCGCAGTCCGGCTTGTCTGCCCGTTCACGGTGGAAAGCCCCTTTAGCCTTATCCCGGACAGACAGATTGTGACAGAGCAGGGATTTTGGGTGACAGAGGAGAGGGGAGCACGCGACAGGGTGCAGGGAGCGCCGGGTTTTAACGCAGAACCGGACGAGACGGAAGCGGACGAAACGGGCGGGGATGGACCTTCGGGATCACTGGAAGGAAACACCGCGGGAAATGCCGCAGGAAACGCAGCGGCCAACGAAAAGAGCGGGGGGCTGCCTGTTCATGTGCTTGGCGCTATCTGGCTTTGCGGCGTGGCAGTTTTTGTCGGTTACGCGGCGAGCAGCTATGGAAGACTGCGCAGGCGTACGGCAGCTTCAGCTGCAATCGGGAAACGGGTGCGGGAGAGCGATGATATATGCACACCTTTTGTCTTAGGGGTGATCAGACCACATATCTATCTGCCGTCCGATCTTGATCCGACGCAGGCTGAGTACGTGCTTGCCCATGAGCGGATGCACTTAAAGCGGCATGATCATTGGTGGAAGCCGCTTGGCTTTATGATTCTGTCCGTTCATTGGTTCAACCCTATATGCTGGCTTTCCTATATCCTGTTCTGCCGGGATATTGAACTCGCATGTGATGAAGGCGTGGTAAGAGAAAAGAATGAGCAATATAAAAAGTCTTATGCAGAGGCGCTGCTTGCCTGTAGTGTCGGGCAAAGAGGCGTAAACGCGTGTCCGCTGGCATTTGGCGAAACGGATGTAAAGGAAAGGGTAGGTAATGTTATGAATTATAAAAAACCGGCTTTTTGGGTGATATTGACCGCGATTGCGGCGTGCATCGTCGTTGCCGTATGTTTTCTGACTAACCCGCAGAAGAAAGAGGAACAAGCGCAAAACATAACGGATTCAGAAAACACAGACGGGCGGATAGACGTTGTGAGAACGGATTCCGGCGGAGAAAACGGGGAACCGGAGACTGTGCAGAACGGTGCGGGACAGGATTCCGCGGAGAATGGGCAGGGCGCAGGAAACGGAACGCGGGAGCCTGTTGGGGACGAACAGGAAAACGGAAATGGAGCACAGGGCGGTCAGGGCAAGGCGGAGGAGGATATTCCCGGCATCGTTTGGGAGCAGGCGCAGCAATATGTACAGGCGGCATTCGATCAGGCAGAGGTGAATTATCAAAATGCGGTGCCTGCCAGTAATGCCTACACGGAGTGGCGGATTCAGGGCGTGGAACACTGCTATACCTATGATAATATAGCGGGGATGATGTGTGAAATTTACAGGCTTAACTATGAATTTTTGGCGGAGGTACCGGAAGAGGTCGTGCTTGCCGGCGGCATGCAGATTTCGGAGGACGGATGGGTCGTGCCTGAGTCGCCGAACAGCCAGTATCTTGTTTTTCGCAGAGACGGGGATGCGCTGACGTTCTTTTGCAGTATGTATGAGAATGACTGTATGCCGGGTGACGAGTTGTTTACCTCTGATTTGATCAATTATTGCTTTGAGCTTGGCATGTATGACGAGAGTGAGGGGTTTAATCCGAATGGTGAAGAACTGATCAGACGGTTTAAGGAAGTGGATATTCAGACACTGCATGCCATACCGTTTACGCAGGATATCGCAGGCAATGCTGCGGGATATTCCATAAATGGCGACGAAGAGGCGGAAAAGAGGTACGGGGAGACAATCTTGTGCCTCGGTGAACTGCCGGAGCACGGGATCCGGCTGTATGGATACAATGACGAGACCTATTGGCGTCAGGGGGTTGCGGTTGAGATCGGTGATGATATTTTCTATTTTGACTGGGGATATATGACTCCGAGGAGCCAGTTCCCGAATCTGTATTGGAATGAAGAGAAGCAGCAGCTTCAGATTACGCTTCCTATTTATACAGGAACAAGCTTTGCCGCACAGAAGCTGATCGTACTGCAATATGATAAAAATGGCGGGCTGCAGCCTTATGATTTCAGGCTGGAAGACTTTACGCCCATGATCAATGAGATTCTCGGTTACCAATTTGAGGAAGAGAGCGGAACGCTGACATTATTGGATCAGCGAACGAAAGAAGAAGCGGGTATTGCACGGCTTCCGGGAGAAGCAGTGTATGGAATCTGGTCAGGAGATATTTCAGAATTTGTGCTTGGCGATACGATTCGCTTCCGCGTGACGCCCGGGTACCTGACAGATGCTGCTTCACCGCAGTATGACAATATGCCGGCAGTGGAGTTTGAAGTGGAAATTCTGGAATCGGAACAAGGACTATCATTTTCCATAGGCGGGCTGTACTAGAGGAAAGAACGGTCTTGACAAAGAGGTCTATATGTTATAAACCGGCGGTTCCCTGCCGCGCTTCCTGACAGCGTTTTGCAGCGGCAGGAAAATGACCGCAGAGGAAGTGCTGGAAATGCAGCGGCTGATCGACGATGCGGACGACTGACCCGCATGAGAATCAGGCAGGGAGGTGAGGAATATACGATGACCTACGCATATCCGGTTGAGGGGCAGTGGTTTTGCAGCAGCGACTACGGATGCCGCCTGCACCCGGCACAAATGAGGACGTTGTTCCATTCGGGTATGGATTTTGCCGTCAAAAAAGGCACTCCGGTCCTTGCGACAGCGTGATCGTGGAAGCCGGCGATATGGTTGCGTGCGGACAACAAATCGCAACAGTCGGCAATACAGGAAAAAGTACCGGTGCGCATCTGCATTTTGGGGTGAGCTGGCAGGGGGCTTTTATTCAGCCGAGATTTTTGGAAAGAGGGGAGAGGTAGTTATCTTCCCTCTTTTCTATTGTGATATTTTACTTCCATAAAAGTCAGAATATCATTTTGATCACGTTCGTCCAGTTGTGAGTAATAAAATATGATCTGCTTTTCATGGGGGGTCAAATTTGAAAGACGTTTTTTATTGTCAGGTTTTGATACATAATCGAGATAGGTTGGCAACAAATCGGTGTTTGATATCATAGGGTTATCGCTCTTTATAGTTTTGTCTGCAGGCAATGTTTGATCCGAAAGCAACATATCAACGGAAACGTGGTACAACTTTGCAAGAGTATAAAGGGACTCCGGCGGAGGCGTGATCCGTCCGGTTTCGTAGTGCGAATAGGTCTGTCTGCTGATGTTAAGCTTCTCTGCAACGTATGCCTGTGAGTATTCATAGACAGAGCGCAATTCTTTTAGGTTTTCTGACAAGTTATGGTTCATAAAAAATCCTCAAAGACGGTTAAAAAGAAATGTAGTATAAGTCTGCACGTGCTGTTAGTCTGCACATTTATGGAAAGATTCTACAACATTTTTACAAAAATTACTTGAAAAGCTATTATAGATAGCCTATAATGCAGATAAAGCTATTAAAAATAGCACATGTTCATACCGCGAGGGGTACCGCGGTATTGGAAAAAGGAGGAGAAGAAAACATGAAGAAGACAAGACTTCAAAAGGTATTGGCAACGGCGCTCGCAGTGACGACGATTGCCGGAATGACATTGACTGTAGGTGCATCCGACAGTGCGCCTGCGGCATCCAGTGCTGAGTCCGCATCCGCGGCTGCGGAGCAGGTGGTTGCGGCAGCTGTGCCGTCTACTAGTGCAGTCACCGTTGCAGGGCAAAAGATCGTGACAACTGTAGAAGGCGCATATCTGGCAAAAACGGTTGACGGTGTGGCAGTCATGACGCCGGCTGCTGACATCAAGAGCGCTTACGGTCTGACAGCAAGCCAGAAATTGTATGCAATGGTCATGGATACGGATCAGGCAAAGAGCTACAATGCCATGGCAAGCTTAACGGCAGCTGCAGCCGCACTGAACGCTACAATGGGACCGGTATTAAATATTGATCTTGGTTATAAAGAGAACGGCAAGTATACCGGTCTGCCTTCCGACGGTGCGGAAATCATGATGACGATTGCAATTCCGGAATCATTTCAGGATGCGTCTGCAAGTTATGCGGTCGTTGTGGTACGTACAGGCGGTGTGATCACGGTGCTTCCGGATCTGGATGGGAATGTGGAGACGATCACGTTTAATATGACAAACGGCGGCTGTTATGCGCTTGTGAAGTTCTAATTGAACGGAAAGACGGACCGCCGGATATTCTTTTATTCGGCGGCAGTGTTTCTTTTTTTGGCGCTTTCCTTTGGAAGCGGGATCACGAGAATTTACGGGTTTACGTTGTTCCCGGATGAATTTGGTTATTGGGCGCCGGCGGCGTCTGCCGTGGGATATGACTGGTCCGGCGTGATGGCACATGGATCTTACTATTCGTTTGGATACGGTGTGCTTCTTGCGCCGATCCTTTTGCTCTGCGATCATGCGATATGGGCATATCGGATTGCACTTTGCGTGAACGCGCTTTTGCTGGCGGCAGCATTTGTACTGTTACACGGGGTCGTCAAAAAGCTGGTACCCGGTGCGGCACCGGCACAGCGTGTGCTGAGTGCAGGTATTGCGGCCTGCTATCCGCCGTGGCTGCTCTACCGGAATATGACGATGGCGGAGATCCTTCTCGTGTTCTGCTTTGCACTGGTGTGCCGTTTGCTGCTGTGGTACATAGAGCGCCCTTCATTTGGGCGGTTTGCGGCGGCAGGAATTAGTGCGGTCTATTTATATACGGTGCATATGAGAAGCGTTCCGGTTCTTTTGAGCTGTGTCGGGTGTATGGTATTTATCTGGCTATACGATATGCGGAGGCTGGCGCGTCCCCGGACTGCGGGACGTTTGAAATGCACCGGATCGCGCCGGGTGCGCGCAATGGCACGGTTGATCGGCGCTTTGGCAGTCACGGCTGCGACAGTTGTGGCAGCAGCATACATCAAGAGACGGATACAGGCATCGGTATACGGGGAAGCTGACAGGGCAATGCTGTCCGTCAATGATTATGGCGGTCAGATAAGCAGGATCAGGGAAATTTTTACATGGAAGGGTTTTTCGGAGCTGATATTTAGCCTTGTTGGAAAGCTCTATTATCTTTCCCTTTCGAGCTTCGGGCTTTTTTTTGCGGGCGTATGGTTTTTTCTGAAAAAATTAGCGGACAAAATCGCGGGTGTCCGTGAGCGGATTTTCGCGTTATTTTATCTTTTCTCAGCGACAGGAGAAATTTTGGTATGCGCGGTCTATACAAAAGGTTACGGACGGATCGACGGTCTGTGCTACGGGCGCTATGATGAGCTGATATTGCCGGTGCTGATGGCGGTTGGCTGTTTTGCCGTCATACAGATGAGACATCCGCTTCGCTATGCGGCGGCGGTGATCTTGAGCGGATTTCCGGTAACGGCGATGATGGAGGCGGTTATCCGGAGCAGACAGCTTACGGATATCAACGGAGGCTATTTTATTTCGGGACTCTCTTATCTGCTTCGCTATGGATCGTTTGAGCCGGAAAATTATTTTTGGAAAGCGTATGCGCTTGCGGCGGTTTTCATTGTGCTGGTGATAATGGTTTTGCTGCTTGTACGCAGACGCGGAAATTTTACATGGCTGCTGCTCGTGTGGATCGGCGTGGAAACTCTTTTGGGAATGAGTCTGAACGAGAGCATGGTGTACAGGCAGAGCCGTGTGCGCTATCAGGACCTGCGCATGGCGGAGCTGCTCAGGGAATTAGGCGGAGAGACCACGGTGGAGGAGAAAGCTTCGGAGACGGCAGCAGGAGACGGCAGCGAAGGGCGGGACTGTGCGGCGGAAGGAGAGAACGTCGTACCGGAGCGCAGAATCGTATGCTATGGTGGAGCGGATTCAGGCTGCTATGCGGCGGTCGTGCAGTTCGAGCTGCGGGATAGGACCATTTTCTTTTTTTCACCGGAAGAAGCAGACAGGCTTACAGAACATGATCTGGTAATGGTTTGTGAAAAAGAAGACCGGAGTGTGCTCACGGAGCTTTATACAGAGCACAGGGTCTATGGGATTTTTCACTTGTACTATAACGAGTGATGAGGAACGGGATATGAAATTAATCATACAGATTCCGTGCTATAACGAGGCAGAAACGTTAGAAATTGCATTAAACGAGCTGCCTGCGGAGCTCGACGGAATTGATGAAATCGAATATCTGATCATTGACGACGGGAGCAGGGATGATACGGTCGCGGTCGCGAAGGCATGGGGCGTGCATCATGTTGTCAGCTTCAAGCAGAACAAGGGACTTGCCAAAGGGTTTATGGCGGGACTTGATGAAGCGCTCAGGCAGGGCGCGGATATCATCGTCAATACGGACGCGGATAATCAGTACTGCGCGGAGGACATCGGAGCGCTGATCGAGCCGATCCTTACCGGACAGGCGGATTATGTGATCGGAGCGCGGCCAATCGATGCGACGGAGCATTTTTCTTTTATTAAGAAGAAATTACAGCATTTCGGGAGCTGGGTCGTAAGAAAAGCCTCCAATACGGATATTCCTGATGCGCCGAGCGGATTTCGGGCGATGACGCGAGAGGCTGCGATGCGCATGAACGTCGTGAACGATTATACCTATACGCTGGAGACAATCGTGCAGGCGGGGCGTGAGCGGATTCCGATCACGAGTGTGCCGGTGCGGACGAATGCGGAGCTGCGTCCGTCGAGACTGTTTCACAGCATCTGGAGCTATGTCAAAAAATCCATGCTCACGATCATCCGCGCTTATATTATGTATAAACCGCTGAAGTGTTTTTCGTATCTTGCATCGCTGCCAATGCTTATAGGGCTGATCTATGCGGCGCGGTTTATTACGTTTTATTTCAAGGGAACCGGATCGGGTCATGTGCAGTCGCTGATTCTCGGATGCACGCTTATTATTTTAGGTTTTTTAACTTTTATGATCGGATTGATGGCGGATGTGATCTCGGCAAACCGGAAGATATTGGAGGACGCGCAGTATCACGCAAGGCGCGCGGAGTATGAGGCGATCCGGCGCGAAAGACAGAGGGAAGCGGATCCCGACAGGGCTGTGAAGGGCGCAGTGACGCGCTTTCAGAGGCAGCACTTTGCAGTGGAGCAGGAAAGGACGTCACTTCAGTTATGAAAGGCGAAAGGATTTTCTTGATAGGGGCATTGTTATGAGAGGTAAATGGTGCTTTGCAGTTTTGCAGAGGAATATCATAAGGATCGTCAGGTCGGCTGCGCCGGCATTTCTTGCCGGAATCCTGTTTTTCATGTGCGGCAGCCGGACGTATGCGTTGGAATTGAAAGAAGAATCGGAGAAGCCGGAGGCGTATCAGCTTTTATATCTGAATACGGATACGTTTTTATATGAAGAAGCGAGGGAGTCTTCCGCAGTACTGCGCGAATTAAAAAAGCAGGAGATCGTGGTGCCGGTGGAGTACGGCATTCCGTGGGTGAAGGTATCGATTGGAGAACTCACGGGATATGTAAAGAGCGAATATGTGCAGGCGGAAAGTCCTGATCCTGCCGTTTCGCGGGAGCTTGCAGAACAGGAAGCCTATAACACGGAATTGATCGACGAAATGGATCGTCTTTTGGCGGAACAGAAACGGTCGCGGATTTTTGGCATCATCATTATCTGTATCATCGTTGGGATCTTTGCGGCGGGAATTGCGAGTACGGTTGTTGGAAAAAAGAACGCGGGAAAAGAAGTGCGGAAAGAACAACGAAAAAATAGTGAAAAGAGTGGAGATAACGGAGGCGGGGGAATGGGAAATTTGGCAAAGTGAGTCGTTATCAGTCCTCAAACAGCCGGTTAGCAGCGAATCGGAATCATGTACAAAATCACCAAATTTTTGGTAAGCCACTGCCGTTTTAAGCGGGCTTAAAATCTTCGGCAGGCTGAAAAATAGAAAAATAACGGTACCTTGACAATTTCATACTTTACATGAGGAGACAAGGAAGACATGGAAGCCTGCATAAAATCAGGATTTGCGGACAGGCGGGGGAACCTACAGGATTTTGATTACGAGAAGTTTATCTAATTTTGTGAAATGTGACGGTTGCCGCGTTTGGTGTTGTGTGCTAGATTGAAGGTAGAATTTATGCTTAAAGTGATTTATTCTGAAATACATTCGGGAATTTATTTCGGGATTCATTCCTGCGCAGCCGCAGATCTGCGGATTCCTGTGCAATCAAAGGTTCGGTCGAACCTCGTTTTATTCGGAACGGTATCAGCTTGCGATACGATGCGCATTTGATCGGATGCCCGTTTTGGACGATTCCGGCTTTTCGCCAAACATTCAACAACTTAACAGGGGAAGGACGGGTGGAAGCGGGGACGGTTTCTCCCGTCGGTAATACGGGAGGAAAACATTTGAAAAAGAGCAATAAAGAAGAAACACAGCAATTGGCGGTTCGCGGCGCGAAGCAGCGTGACATCCGGGCAAAGGACATTTTCGGCAATCCGGAGCTGTGCGCGCAATTTTTGCGGGACTATGCGGATATTCCGATTTTGAAGCATGTACAGCCGCAGGATATTGAAGAAGCGGAGCTGCGCCATCATTTTTTTGAGGAAGCGGAACTGAATTCCGATAATGTGAAACGGATCAGGGTGAAGGATGCGGAGGTTTCGGGGGAGCTTACGGAACTCTATGTCGTGGCGCTGATCGAGCACAAAAGCTATATCGATCATGACGTGGCGATGCAGCTTTTGCGTTACATGGTCTGCATTTGGTATGATTGGGCAAAAGAAGCAAAGAATCCGTCCGAACACCGGAAAAAAGAGTTCAGATATCCGCCGGTCATCCCGATTGTCTATTATGAGGGGAAACAGGAATGGACAGCTGGGCTACGGCTTTGTGACAGGGTTTTGCTGGGTGAATTATTTCAGGAATTTATACCGGATTTTACATATCGGATTGTGGAGAACCGGAAGTATACGCAGGAGGAATTGCTGCTGAAAGAAGATGAAATGTCGCTGCTGATGCTGTTAAATCAGATACAGACGGCGGAAGACATCAGCATTTTGAAGGCGCTTCCGGCAGAGCGGTTAAACAGGATCATCCGGCATTCGAGTGAAGCGGTGTTAAACGAGGTGCTTAGAGCGGTGCAGGGATTATGCCGCCAGCTAAATCTGACGGAGTCCGAAACGGCGGAATATACGCAGAGGGTAAAGGAGCGGAATATGGGTTATCTGTGGGAAAATGCAGAAGATATGGATATTCAGGCGGAGAGACGGAACACGGCGGAGGCGAGGAAAGAACTGGCAGAGGCAAAGAAAGAATTGGCGGAGACAGAGAAAAATGCGGAAGAAATGCAGAAAAAGTTACACAATATGTACCGTGTTCTGATTCAAGCTTATCGTCTGCAGGGTTTTGACCGTGAGACTGTCAGGAAACGTATTATCAATGAGACTGAAATAGAAAATGCCGCAGCAAGTGAACTGCTGGATCAGTATTGGGACGAGCCGAAGACAGCAGAGTGATAAGTCAAATTATTTGAAACAGAAGAATCCTGAAAGTGAATATCATATAATAAAATAGAAGAGTAGGAACGGGACGTTTTTTTAGGGAGATCCTGATGTAAAGTATGCGATTGTCATAGTTTATGTCGGGATTTTTTTGTGTGGAAAGGTGAGACAGTTAACCTAAGAAAAGAAAGGAAAGAGGCGGGAAACAAATCAACATGAAAATAGTATTGATTGGTCCGGTATACCCATATAAAGGAGGAATTGCGCACTATACGGGAATGTTATTTCGGACGCTTGAGAAAAAACATGAAGTGTCTATGATTTCATATAAATTGCAATATCCAAGGTTTTTATTTAGGAAACAACAGAAAGATTTCAGTAGTGATTTGTTTAAGGTTGAACCTTGCAAATATCTTATCAATACTATGAATCCGTTTAATATTGTGCGAGTAGGGCAAAAAATAAAAAAAATAGAGCCGGATTTGGTGATCATACAGTGGTGGCATCCCTATTTTGCGCCTTGTTATAGGCTATTAGAAATATCCATCGGAAAAAAGATTCAAAAGATGTTTATCTGCCATAATGTGTTTCCGCATGAGCGATTTCCGATGGATCGTTTTTTAACAAAGCTTGTTTTGAAGCATGGCGATTCTTTTATTGTACATTCGGAAAGCGATGCAGAAGATCTCCTGACGATTAAGCCTAAAGCAAAATACAAGAATAATCCGCACCCGACTTATAATATGTTTCGTATAAAAAATATGTCAAAGGATCAGGCAAGGGAAGAACTGGGAATTTCGGAAAGTGAAAAGGTACTTCTGTTTTTTGGATTTGTAAGGGAGTATAAGGGGCTGAAATATTTACTGCGGGCAATGCCAATGATCCGAAGCAAGATGTCAGATGTAAGACTCATGGTAGTCGGTACATTTGGAGAGGATAAAGAGGATTATATTGAAATAATCAATGAATGTCAAATCAGTGAGTGTGTTGACATTGTTGACGGATATACACCGGACAATGAGGTTGAAAAGTACTTTACGGCATGTGATTTAGTGGTCTGTCCGTATGAATCCGCAACACAGAGTGGTATTGTGCAGATTGCGTACGGATTTGAAAAACCAGTAATTGCAACGAATGTCGGCGGTTTACCGGATGTGGTAACGGATGGAAAGACGGGATTTATCATAGAGCCTCGAAATTCAGGTGCACTGGCGGAGGCGGTTGAGAAATATTATAGGGAGAATCAAGAGGCGGTATTTGCGGAGTGTGTTAAAGAGGAAGCCTATCGATTTTCGTGGGATAGGATGGTGGAAGCTATTATGAGCCTTGGGAAAGATGGGAGCAGTAATAAATAGGTATAAACATTATTTGCCATCTGATTTTTTGGCGATGATAATACCTTTTCTTCAAAAACCACATAATTAAGAAAATGTTTCTAACGGGGGAAGATAGCAATGCGATAAAAGTACTTGGACCTTTTTAGTATGTAAAGGAAGAGATAAAAAAAAAGAACAAAAAAGTAGGAAAAAGATGTAGTGACAGCAGGAAAGTGCAAAATACTGTCAGACAAGGAGAATGAACAAGAATGGAAACAAAAGAGGAATTGATTAGTATCATAATTCCCATATATAATCTAGCAGAATATATACGAGATTGTCTAGATAGTGTACTGAAACAAACCTATAAAAATATAGAAATCTTATTAATAGATGACGGATCGACGGACGATACGGTTATGATCTGTAGAGAATACGAAAGAAAAGATAGCAGAATTCGTATTATCTGCAAGGAGCATGAGGGATTGTCTGCCGGAAGAAATGAGGGAAACAGAGAAGCAAAAGGAGAATATATTGCCCATATTGATGGCGATGATATATTGTCACCCACATATATCGCCTATCTTTATCGGCTGGTCGTGAAATATGATGCCGACATTTCCATGTGCAATTATATTCCGGTTTTGGAGGGGCAAAAGATTCCCCCCAAAAAAGCAGGAAACCGTAACGATAAAATTAAGGTGATGACAAAAGAGCAGGCGTTAGAGACGCTATTCTATCAAAAGTATTTCATTACTGCAACATGGGCGAAGCTGTTTAAAAGAAAGTTGTTTTCAAATGTAGAATTTCCTTACGGAAAATTGGCAGAAGATATGGGGAGTACATATAAATTGATACACCATTCGGGAAAAGTAGTGTATGGCTCTAAAATACAATATTATTACCGGCTAAGGGCAGGCAGCATCATACATGCTTTGTCCATTCAAAAAGGAAAGGATTATATAGAGCAGTCGGAGGATATGGTGAAATTTATAGAAAAAAAATACCCGCAGCTGGCAAGGGCTGCTTATTGCAGATGCTTTAGTTCCTATATGCAGGTTTTGTCAACTGTTGCCTTTTCCGAAATCTATGATGCGTCGCAAAAAGAAATAAGAGACAATATAAAAAAATACAGAAAAAGTGTTTTAGTTAATAGAAAAGCAAGGCTGGTAAACCGAGGCTGTGCGTTTGTATCGTACTTTGGTATATGGGCATTGCGGTTAGGGCTGATGACACTGAATTAGGAACGATAAATGAAAAAAGTATTGTTGATTGGCAGCTTGGATGCACATGGCGGCGTCGGGCACATGATTTTTGAGTATTGCAAAAATATAAATAAAAAAAATATTTGCTTTGATTTCCTTTATTATGAGGATATTGCAAATGAGGAAAAAGATTTAATAGCTTCCTATCAAGGGTCATTTTATAAAGTGCCTAGATATACCAGGCACCCAATTCAATTCTATAAAAAAATCAAAAAGTTTTTCCATGTGCATGAATATGATATTGTCCATATACATGCCAGTACAGCGATGCTGATTATGTATGCGTTGCCGGTTTGGAGGGCAGAAAAAACTAAAATTTTTTATCAGAGTCATAGCGATTGTGTGGAGGGAATTGTAAATAAAATAATGCATTTTATCACTAGGCATTTGGTAGCGAGATATGCAAATGCGCTCATGGCGGTTTCTCAAGCGGCGTCGCGTTTCATGTACGGCAGAAAAGGAGTGGGGAAAACAATCATTCTGAGAAACGGGATAGACATCAAAAAATATGAGTTTAGTGAAGAAAAACGAAAAAGAATGAGAAAGAATTTGGGCATAACGGATACTTTTGTGTTAGGACATGTGGGACGTTTTACGTATCAAAAAAACCATCCTTTTATCATTTCGGTATTTGAACAAATACAAAGGGAAAACGAAAACGTAAGACTGCTATTGGTGGGAACTGGGGAGGATGAAGATAAAATAAGGCGGTTGGTACGGGAAAAAAATTTGACGCAGAAGGTTATTTTTTATGGGGTCAGTGATTGTGTGGAAGAGCTTTTATGTGCCATGGATTGTTTCGTTTTTCCGTCACGTTGTGAGGGATTGGGAATTGTTGCACTAGAGGCGCAGGCAAACGGACTTCCGGTGGTGGCTTCTTCACGCGTACCAGAGGAAGTAAATGTAACGGAATTGTATCGTTCGCTAAGCTTATCCGATGATTCGGCAAAAGTCTGGGCAAAAGCAATTCTTGATTTTCAAGAGGAAAAAACCGACAGGCGGTTAAGATACAAAGAGCTGGCAGAAAGCGGATACGATATAAAAGAGGCAGCGGGCAGGCTGGAAAGAATTTATCGGAAAGCTTGATGTTTCAATGGAGAAATGACATGAAGATAGGGATTATGACATTTCATAGGGCGGCTAACTATGGCGCGGTTCTGCAGGCATATGCTCTTCAATTTTATTTGTCGGGAATGGGAAATGAGTTAGAAGTTATGGATTATAGGTGTGAAGAAATAGAGCATACGCACGCTCCTTTTTACATGCTTTATGTAAAGGGATGGAAAAATAAAGTAAAACAGTTTCTACGGCTGCCGATAAGGATAAGAAAAAGAAGACTTTTTGATAACTTTTTAGAAACAAAAATGCCATTGAGTATAAAAGCAGATAAAAAGCATGTCGAGGTTTTGTTACAGAGAAAATATGATGCAGTAATTGCCGGAAGTGATCAAATATGGAATCTCAGCCTGACTGGAGGAGACATGGCGTATCTGTTGGACTTTGTACCGGAAAATATTTTGAAAGTAAGCTATGCGGCGAGCTTTGGAATGGATAGGCTTGATGAAAAAAATGCGGCATTATACAAAAAGTATCTGAACAGCTTTGATAAACTGTCTGTTCGCGAGCAGCAGGGAAGCCACATTATCATGGAATTGTGCGGTAAAGAAGCAGAAATTACGGCAGATCCTACGTTTTTACTGCAAAAACAGGATTGGGAGCGCTTTATGGTAGTACCTCCATATCGAGATTACATTTTGTTGTATATGATAAGGTACAGCGATATGCTGCTTCGCAGGGCACAGAGGCTGGCTGAGAAAATGGGAAAGCAACTGGTATTTATCAGTGACAGCATGAAAAGAAAAAAGGGAGTCAGGTATGTAAGGTCTGCCACACTGGAGGAATGGATCGGTTTATTTTATCATGCAGCATGTGTAGTGACAAATTCTTTTCACGGGACAGCTTTCTCCATTCATTTCAACAAAAAAATGATAGTGGAGCTGGCAAATCAAGAGCCGGGAAAGAATGCAAGAATTACCAGCTTATTGGATAAGCTTAACATAAAATATAACTGCAGGGACAATATTATTGATTTAAGCAGGGATATGGACTGGGAGGCAGTAAACGCTGCATTGGCTGAATGGAGAGAAAGCAGCCGCCGTTTTTTACAATTTACTGACAAAAGAAAGGAAAGTATATGAAGAAGGTTGTACTGATGGTTGGGGGGTGCCGGTATAACAGGGGTTCGGAAGCAATGGTGCGGGGGTGCATAAAAACCCTGCGCGCACGAAACCCGGATATCCAGCTCATTTTATCCTCGCGGGATGATAATACGGGGCATTCGCTACACATAGAAGGTGTTGATAAGTATGTCAGATGGTTTACTTATGATCGGAACCATAAATTACTCCGGTATTCTGTTGGCGTGTTGCGGTATTTTTTGCATATGAAGCAGTGGACCAATTGGATAAACCATTCTGTATTGCTGAATGAGTGCAGGGCTGCTGACTTGATTATCATTATCGGAGGGGATAACTACGACAGGGCGTACGATGCGTTTGCCGATATGCATTCCTTTCACAAAACGTTGAAGAAGATCACAAAAGGGAAAATGGTTTTTTTAAACTGTTCACTGAACCCTAAGGAAGTAGACAATGCAATTATAAAAGACTTACAGCTTTTTAATAAGGTGACTGCAAGAGAGCGAATTACTTATGCAAAGCTGAAAAAATTTTTGCCGGAGGATAAGCTGGAATATTACCCGGATATTGCTTTTGCGATGAGGTCAAAGCAAACAAAGCTGCCGGCATGCTTTTTGGCAGGAGATGTCGTCGGCGTCAATTTAAGTCCATTGATTCTAAAGGCTGCTTATACAAATAATGCAGCAATGGTAGTGCAGGAATATCATAAAATTATAGAATATACGGTAAAAGAGCTGGGCAAACAGGTGATTTTGATTCCACATGTTATGAATCATGCGGATTTGTCGGTTCTTAAAAAGATTTTTGAAAGCTATCAGGAGAATGACAAGGTATTTTTGCTTGATAATGAAGGACTGACATCGCCAGAGATAAAATATATTATTTCCCACTGCTATATGTATTTGGGAGCAAGAACCCATTCCACGATTGCTGCGTACAGTAGCTGCGTCCCCACGTTGGTGCTGGGATACTCTGTAAAGTCAGTTGGAATTGCGAGAGATATTTTTGGAACGGAAGAGGGATATGTAGTGCCGGTGCAGTCAGTAACGGAGCCCAATAAGCTTTTTGAGGCGTTTAAAAGTTTTGCAGAAGAGAGAGAACAGATACTGGATATACTGAAGTCCGTTATGCCCGGATATGTGAAAAAGGCAGAGGCTTACAGTGATTTCTTTTATAGAGTGACAAATGATCAAAACGTTAAGGGTAAATGAGAAAAAATGTACAGGCTGCGGGGCATGTCAGAATATATGCCCGAAGGATTGCATTATGTTGGAGGAAAACAGCGAAGGATTTCGCTATCCTCGGATTGATGCAAGAAAATGCACGGATTGTGGACTGTGTGAGAAGACCTGTCCGATTGGGAAAACAGCAGGCAGCCGTAACCGGTTTGCGCTCCCCAAAGCGTATGCTGCCTACAGTAAAGAGGAAAAGGTACGTGCGAAAAGCATGACGGCGGGAATTGCTTATTTGTGTGGCAGATATGTGATATTACAGGGAGGTGTGGTCTTTGGTGTGGTCGGAGACGTGCTCCATAAGGTGGAACATAAAAAGGCGGAGACGCTGGAAGAATTGTCACCGATGAGGGGATCAAAATATCTTCAAAGTGACACCGGATATATATACAGGGAAGTAAAAGCAGAGCTTTTGGCAGGAAAAACAGTGTTGTTTACGGGGACACCGTGTCAGGCATCCGGATTATATGGATATTTAGGAAAAGAATACGACAATCTATATACACTGGACTTAATTTGCCATGGGGTGCCTTCCGGAGTGGTACTGAAAAAGCATATTGCAGAATTAGAAGAGGAAAAGGGCAGCAAAGTCACTGCATTTTACAGAGACAAGGAAATGGGATGGAATCCGGCCTGCTTCTCCTATGTGTTTGCAGATGGAAGCAAAATTACACAGAGAGGACATGACAATTCTTACAATCGTTGCTTTATCACAAATATGATTACTAGAAAATCTTGCCAGAACTGTGATTATGCGAAAATCCCGCGTGTTGCAGATTTGTCAGTCGGAGATTACCTGCAGGGAGACAAGGGCAGCATACACGATAAAGGGAATAAGGGTCTTTCTCTTGTTACAGTAAATTCGGCGAAGGGTTCTGTGCTGTTAGCACAAATCATGCCGCAGATTTATGCGGCAGAATACCCGTTGGAAGAAGTGGCAAAGGAAAGCGAGCATCTTGCAAAACCGCCAAAGCTCAATATATACAGGCGCACCTATTTCTGCCTGATAAAAAAACATTCTTTTACAGGTGTGAACAGTATTATGCTTCCTCATGGGGTACTACATAAAGCGCTGCGGCGGCTGTATGGTGTACTGTGCTATGTTTATGAATTTTTTAAGAAGGATAGTTTGATACAGTAGATGGAGATGGGGATGTATTCCAAAAATGCAGTGAGCAACGCATTGACAAATATATTGGGGCAGATATTGATTTTGGTATTGAATTTTATAGCTAGGAAAATATTTTTATGGATTTTAGATGCAAATTATCTAGGGATTTCAGGCTTGTTTTCCAGTGTTATTACCATGCTGTCTTTGGCAGAGCTGGGAATGGGAACTGCGATTACCTTCAGCCTGTATAAGCCGCTTGCGGATAATAATGATGAAATAATACTTGCGCTTATGCGTTTATACCAAAAGGCATACCGTTTTATAGGGATTTTTATTTTGGCAGCCGGCATAGCCATCACGCCGCTTGTCATGTATATGACGGAGGTGGAGGTCGAGATACCGCATTTGAGATGGATTTATATTCTTTTTGTTGTGAATACATCCGTGTCATATTTTTATTCCTATAACAGAACGTTAATTATTGCTGATCAGAAAGAATACCGGCTTGCCGTGATTGATTATGCGGGTAAATTGACTTTAGCTGTTTTGCAGACGGCAGTTCTTATCTTGACAAAGAATTATATCCTGTATCTGCTTATGCAGATTGCGGTGACTTTTGCGCAAAATTATCTGGTGTACCGTAAGGTCATAAAGCTGTACCCTGTTTTGCGGTATACTGGCGGCGGACAGATACCGAAAGTGATACTGGAAGAAATAAAGAAAAACACGCTTGCTATGATGCTGTACAAGCTGGCTGTGGTGATTGTGTCCGGAACGGACAATCTGATTATTTCCAAGAGTTTGGGAACGATATGGGTTGGCTTGTATTCCAATTATTCCATGGTGATACTTAGCGTACAGACAATCTGCTCCAAAATGATAAGCTCCGTCACGGCAAGCATAGGCAGTATTGTAGCTACAGGCGATAAGGAGCGTTCCTATCAGGCATATGAGATCATGCAATATATCTGTTTTGTGGTATATGGCATATGTACAGTTGTCATTTTTGTGCTGATTAATCCTTTTGTGGAATTGTTTTTGGGAAGAGAATACCTCATTTCTAATAGTACAATAGCCATCGTGCTGGTTAATTTTTATTTGCTGGGTATGCAGGGTGCATCTGCTTCTCTGCGGGATGCGCAGGGTATATTTTGGCAGGGAAAGCTGCGTCCTCTTGCGCAGGGAATTTTGAATCTTGTAATTTCCATGCTTTTGGTCATTTTCATGAAAAATCTAACAGCGGTTTTTCTAGGAACAGTTATTAGCAGGGTTATGACGGTAACTTGGTTTGACCCTTATGTGGTTCATAAATATGGGTTTCAGGATTTGAATAAAATAAAAACCTTTGTGCGAAAATATCTGAAATACGGAGGAATTGTGATTTTGTCAGGTGCGGCGGCTTTTTTTAGTGCAAATGCCTGTACGGTGCAGTCAATCTCAGGATTTATTGCAAAAGGAATTACATCTGCTTTGGTATCGGGCGGGTTTATTTTTTTATGTACATTCCGGACACCGGAGTTTCGTTTTCTGATAAGGAAAACAGGACAATTATGGAGGAGCTTTCATGAAAAATAAAGTGCAGAAAATAGATTATGTTCTAGTATTTTTTCTGCCGCTTATAATTCGTATTTTTGGTTTTATTTGGAATGGCAGGTTGAGGCTGATTGCGGATGAAATGGGTATGCTGGTGCCTGCGGCAAGTCTTGCTGGAAGGAACTGGACCGGTATTGCGCAGCTTTATGATTATTATGGATTTGGCTATGCAATGTTACTGATTCCTATATTTTTATTGACAAAGAATCCGTATGTCATATACTGGTCGGTTATGGTGACAGGGGCGGTGCTTCTGAGTTTTTCTGCAATGATTAGCTATCATATACTTACAAAGTATTTTGGCATAGAAAACCGCATATATGTGATCATGGTTTCAACGGCATGCTCTATGTTGGCACTGACAGATATGCGCTACATCAACAACGAGCCCATGCTTGTCTTGTCCTGTTGGGTGCTTTTGTGGCTTATATTGCTATTGGTAAAGCATAATAACAATAACAGGCAGAGGATAAAGTATACCATATTGGTAATTCTGCTTTTGACATACACGTTGACCGTGCATAGCCGCCTGATGGTACTGTGGCTTGCGTTTGCTTTGCTGGTGGTGCTTTACTATATTTTTTATAAAAAAGCTTTGATATCACTTAAAATAGGGATTCCGCTCGGTATCTGCCTTTTTGTGGCTGTCCTGAAAGTAATTTCCTTTGTACAGACCTGCTTTTGGGTAGCGGATGAAAACGGATATCTGCACAATTCTATTGGTTCAACGTCAGGCGGTATGGTTTCAAGGCTTGTGAATCTGCTGCAATCGACAAAAAGTTGGAATGCAGTATTTAACATTGCGATGGGAAATATATATACTAGCATTTTTTGTACGGCAGGAATCATATGCTTCTGCGGAATACTTTTATACAAATTTTTAAAAGCACACTTTGTTCAACAGGATTCCTTTTTGGAAAAGATAAAGCCAAACAAAAGCGTTAACAAAATGATAGAGGTGGGAAGCATTTTTTATGGAATAGTTTTCTTCATAACACTAGCGGGACTTATGGTTCATTGGGGAGAGCTGGCAGCTAAAGGACAGGCACTGGGATATGGAGCGAATACAAGTGCGACAAAAATATTTGTTTATATTCGGTATTATTCCTGCTATCTTTCGATAGTCCTGTTGCTTTTTTTTGCGTTTGTTTATTACAATAGGAATTTATGGCAGAGATATATGGCTTACATATGGCTTGTCTTTGCTTTTATCCATAGCTACTGGTTTCTCGGCATTGTCCCTTATATTCAGAGCTCCAGTGTGGGACTTACTGTTTTTGGTCCGTATGGGGGTTACACGCTGAATCACGGGGTGACATCTATAAATCTGTATTTGATTTGCGGAGCATTGTTGTCTGTGCTGTTTGCTGGTGTAAGTGCTTGTTATAAAAAGGGAAAAATATTTGCGCCTATTATTTTTATGTTATTGATGCTTGTGCACAGATACTGGTATCTTGGCGCTTTTTTGAACGAGACAAACGATCACAAAGCAAATGCCGGATATTATTTTGTGGAACGGATGGAAACTAAGGTAGAGTTGCCTTCTGTATTCTATTTAAGGCTGGTAAAAACGAATTGTTTGGCGTATCAGTTTTTTCTCAATGATTATGCGATGGTACAAACAGAAGATTTTCCCATAGAATTGGAATCCGGTATTGTGATCACTTCTGTGATAAAAGAACAGGAGCAGCGATATGAGGCAGGGTTTCGCTGTATCTATTTAGACGAAAACGAATACATGTGGGTGAAGGGTGAAGATTTACAGCAGCAAATGCTCGAAAAAGGAGTTTTATTTCTAGAGATACAAGATTTGAAAAAGACAGAATAGGAGAATGGATAGAAGAATATGAGAATAACGGCGCTCATTGGGGGCAAAAAGGGGAGCGTTTTGGAGCAGGGGAGCTTTGAGATGAAATTCAGAAAAATAATCCACAGGATAAATATCTGCAAGAGAATTAGTTATAAGATGTAACGGATGGGTAACGAACCATGATACTGTTTTTGGATTTATGGATTACTATAGTTTTGGCAGGAATTAAGTATAGAGGCGGAGAAGAGAACTTGGCGCTCTCAAAAAATGTTATAGCATTAAGAAGCATTTACGCCAGAAAAATTATACTTGGTTATATAGGAATAGCAACAGAATCAATAGTGATATATCCAAATAGGAAAGCAGCAACAAATGAAGAAATTGATAGATTGGTGTGAAGTATATCAGGTTTATGGGCTGAAAGATGGGGTAGCAGCACCAGCATTAAAATTCGAATGTGACGGTGAAAAGGGGATTGTGGCTGACAGATAGGTTAATGAGCATATCACAATTGCTATATGTGCAGCTGATTCTGCTAATGTCTATTTACGGGGAAACAATATTATGAAAACTTGTACAAAAGAATTTCGAATAAGAGACTATGTGGAAATTTTTGAAAAATCTTTGAATTATATGATAGGTACTATTTTCTCGGCTGTTGCTGCAGGAGGGTTTTGGTATATTTCAGATTCAAATTGTCAGGCAACATTTCTGCAACTACTTCGAAAGATCCATGATAATCCAAGAAAGCCATTATGTCTCGTGATAGCACTGTTATCTGCAATGCCATATTATTTTTACTATACATTAAAGGATAATACGAATTGGAATACATATGGCAAAAGTAGCGATAAAGAAAGTCTGGTTAGAATCGGCACATTATATGAGATTTGTGCTATGAGTATTTTTTATTTGTTGCTTCAAGGGGATGTAAGATATTCGGCTGTAAAGCTCACAATATCATTTATAAGCACAGTCTTAATTGCCATATATATTGTTCTTTCGATAAGAGAAAAAAGAAAAGGCGAGCGTATTAGATATTTTTTAGTTGTCATTATATTGGGAATTATATTTTATGCAATATTGTTTGTCAATAGCCTGTATAAGTGGAGACAAAATTATGATATTCAGGATTATTCATTAATTATTTTCATGATATTGTGCCTTATAAACACCATAATTAATCTTGTCTATTTGGAAAAGTGGGATTCATGTGCAGAAATAGGGATTATTTCTAATAGAATAAAAATAATAATTCCAACCATTTCGATTTCTATATTTCCAGCATCCCTTGTTTATTGCTTTTTTCGCATGAATAGACCGTGGGCTATGTTGGTCGTGGCATTGGTCATAACAGCATATGAAGTAGTGATTTCTTGCATAAAGCTATATGATGAGAGAATCAAGATCAGGGTTTGCGTGATTGCATTTGTAATGTTTGTAGCTACGATTCCGTGTATTGTATATTGTAATAAAGCATTGCCACATGATCTAAGCTTGAATTGGCTTGTTCTGGTTGGAATCGGAATCTATATGGCGGCAATAAAATATGGGGGGTATATTCTTAAATTTCTATTTGGTGGGATAGAAAAAGCAAAGTCTGAAGAAAAAATTACGAATACCATGATATGGTATAGAAATAGTATTTTAGGCAGTATAATTTTTGCAATGAATATTGTTTTTATTAATAAGCGATATTGGGGTGTGCTTTTAACAATGATAGCATGTGCGCTGATATCGGAACGATTTATTTCGCGAAATGCATTTGATGGCTTTCCTAAGAAAGATAGGGAAGGAATTGATAAAATATATGTCAAAGGAAAGATTGGAGAATTTTTAGCAATCATATTGCCGCCGGCTGTGCTTTTGATAGAAAACATACGTGATTTCAGTTGGAGACGTTGTAGGGAAAATAATATAGAATTATCTACATATTCAATGACTGTGATTGTTTTAATATGTTTGGTAATGGTAAATCGATATATTCTATCTAAAATGAAAAGTTCGAAACAATTAGAGAAATTACCAAATCCAAATTGGAAGCAGGCAATAAAAGATTTTCATAATATAAGATTAATAAGCGGACAACGGTTATCTGATAAAAATGTCAGCGGATTTTGGATGATCGTTATACCGTGGAACGTTTATATTTTACTAACTATGGTGTTGTGGGTAAAAAATCAAGCACTCATGGAAAACCAATTGGTGGAACTATGCTTATTACTTTTAGTTTTGGGAGGTGATTGGATGATTTTATCGCGGAAGTTACTTGACAGGTATATTGAAAAAATGGGCGAAGGGAAGGAAGTTGTGCAATTTTTGAGAGTATTTCGGCAGGAATGGAGGAAATGTCTGCAGGGATTAGTACCGTTTCGAGAGAAGGATGCTGAACAATTTCGAATAGGAAATCGTTTAAGACCGATTCTGTATTTTATGGGAAGTTGTTATCATTGTTATGATCAGCAGAAAAAGGAGGATTATCATAAAATTGCAAAAGCGGCTTGTAGCATTGAATTAATTCATAAGTCGTCCGTAATATTTGATGATTATATTGATCAAGATTATGTTCGCAATGGAAAGGCGGCGTTTCATGATCAATACCCCGATGTCAGGGTGTTGATTCTGCTAGGTAACGCAATGCTGGCTAAGGCACAAGAGAACTTTGTGGAATGCAGAAGTGATTTTGTGTGCAGCGATTTAGGTTTTTTGGAAAATGAAAAGAGACTATCAAAAATCATATATCACTTGTGCGAGGGCTGCTATCAGGAATTGTCAATGGCGGATTATGATGAACAGAATTTGGAAGAACTTAATAGCATTATTTATCGAGAGACGGTGTCATTGATTAAGGATAGTATAGGCTTGGGCTATCGTTGTTTTCATCCGGAGTATGCGAACATAGAATGCGAAAATATTGAGAAATTAGGAGAGAATTTTGGATATATTTTTCAATATCTAAACGACTTGGAACCGTTTAGTCAAATAAAGTCTTATAAAAAACACAAGGGAAGTATAAAAAATTTTGACTTTGGAAGAAAGAATTTAGCTCTATACATGTTATATCATTCTATTTCGGATAAGGAGAAAGATATCATTCGCAAAGAAAAGGATGAAAGTAGATACCATAAAATTGTGAAGCTTTATATGCATTATGATATTGAAAAAAGGGCGTTGAACTGTATAGAAGAAAAAGTAAATGAAATGGAAAGTTTGTTAGTTACATTAAAAACCGGAAATGAGGAGTGGGTTAAAGCGTTCAAAATATTATTTAATTATGCATTAAAGGAAAAGGGATGGGGAGAAAAAGTAAAAAATATACCATAAAAGAAATTATTTTGCTTTGACATATTTTACTACAGAAATAGATTGCCCCGCAAAGAAAAACAGTCAATCATAACTTTTACATTTCCCGCGGAGCACAACGCAATCTATCTGCATTGTGCTCCGTAGCAGAGGGTATATGGCACCGCTTTCACCAAAGGGAGTTGCGGGCATATCTCGAAACCATTGCTTTTTGATAGTAGTGGATGTGTGATGGCTTGGTAAAATCAGGTAGTACTATTGCCGATGGTTAATATCTTTCATAAAAGCGATCATGCGGACAAGCTGTTCTTTGCTCATATGATGCATTTCTTCGACTGCAATTGCAATCTCCACTGGGAGTGGTTCTCCTATATTGAAATACTCGTAAGGTGTGATTTGGAGATATTCGCAGATGTCGAAAAAAGTGTTCATACCGGGAAGCGTCTTTTCATTTTCGATTTTGTTGATGTAACTTGCGCAAAAACCGATTGAAAGACTCATATCACGCGCAGAAATATTTTTGGTCATTCGAAGCTGTGTGAGACGGTTGCAGAATTGCTTCTTATATGTGTGATTGTTCATAATGTACCGACCTTTCTATAATTTTGTAGTATCGATAAAAAAATATATTGCTACTTAATTATAGGATATCAGGTATATAGAACTGGATATTTATATGAAAACTCTTCATTTTTTATCTGGGATTGGGAGAATAGATAACGCCATTTTGATGGGATCAGGCAGAGGAAGCGCCGGTTTAATCGGCGCTTCCTAAGGTTTTTGCCTGCTCTGCTTCGAATTATTCGAGGCTTGCTTTAAGAGCGTTGCTTTTAGCTTCAAGGGCAGCCGCGCGCTGCTGAAGCTCGACCTCGTACTGCTGTATTTGGTTTTCGCGCTGTTGACATTCTGCCTCCCGTTGCTGAAATTCAGCTTCCCGTTGCTGCTGTTCAGCTTCCCGTTGCTGTTGTTCAGCTTCCCGTTGCTGTTGTGTAGCTTCCCGTTGCTGCTGTTCAGCTTCCCGTTGCTGTTGTGCGGCTTCACGCTGCTGCTGTGCGGCTTCACGTTGCTGACATTCTGCCTCCCGTTTTTGTATTCGTTTCTCGCGCCGCTGCATCAGTGCGTCCCGCCGCTGCGCCAGCTCCTTCCGGCGCTTCTCGATGGCCTCGTATTCCCACTGACGCCGGATCTGATCGGCAAGGTCTTTGTTCTCAAGAACGATATAAAGGGCGTCTGATACGGTTTTGAATAATGTGTCTTTTTCTGCTAACATTTGAAACTCCTCCCATGTCGTGGCGCGGAACGCGGCAGCCCAGAGGTCGAGCCCCTGCTGTCTGTCCGCATCGGTTGCAAGCCCCGCCTGCGTCAGGTCCAATATGGAGAGGCGGAACTTTGGTGTATAGATGCTGTGTGAGTGCTGCTCCGTCATGTAATAATGGCTGTAAAACTGTTTCGGCATCCCGGCAGGGCTGAAACACAAGATACCGATGTGATGCGTGGGAAATGCGGTCTTATAGTCCGCACCCTTTGGTACATTGTCAAAACTGCGGCACAGATAGGTCAGGGAGCGCTCCGGCCAGTTGTGTTCGTTGCGGATCTGCATTTCCAGATTCAGGATCTTATTGTGCTTAAGGATCAGCCTCATATCAAGAGCCGCGTCCTTATCATGGACGGTCGTACCGGGTTCGGCGGCATTGGTGATAAGAACGGAGCGGATGGAATCCGGCTGCAGGCCGAGCAGGCTGCAAAGTAATGTGCGCAGGATGTCTTCGTTTCTTTGCAGGACAACCTTAAAGAGATAGTCGTTGGTAAGGGTAAAGGCAAGCTTTCCAGTCCGTCTCTCCAATGGAACAAAAAGACCAGGTGACTGAAGTGTGATAAAAGATGAGCGGGACATAAACGTCCTCCTTTCGGGATGTGAAAAAAGAATGGTCAGAATGAAACATCAAAGAATGGCATGCGCCATGAAAGATAAGGTAAGAGCGGTGTTGTCCTATGGCAGGATGTGCTCTTTTGATGGTATAACCATAGCAGATGGCTGTTGGGTTTGCAAGTAAAAAATGAACGCCCTGTTTTGTGCAAAATTATGAGGGAAAATTTTATGACAAGCGAAAGTAAAATCATGGCACTTTCTTATTTAATGATAACGATGCTTCTCCCGCTTGCGGGGGATTTGATAAGTCCTCGAATTTTAGCGGCCGTAATTGTGGCGGGGGGACTTGTTGCGGGATTTGCCGTTGGGAGAAGGAAGCGTATGTTCGTACCGATGCGTTTTCATCAGGAATTTTGGATGCTTGCGGCGGCGGTGTTTTTATTTGGCATGGTACCGCTCTGTGAAAGGGGTATTTTGGGTGAATCCGGTGATGGAAGTATTTTTGCATATTTGGGATTGTCTGCGATGTTTTATTATGTCATGCGCGGACAGGATGCGATCAGGATGGCGCAGTTTGACTTTGTTTTTTATGCGGGGAGTGCGATTCTGCTGCTCTATCTGGTCTCGTATGCGATTTCGGCGGATATGGTACTTCTGCCGCTCTGCGTGCTTTCTGATAAAACGATGACGGATGCTGTCGGGATCATCAATGCGATGATCGCCGCATGGGGATTTTGCAGGGAAAAAGACCGCGTGCGGCGTATGATGTATTGCGCGGGCGGAGTGATCGCATTTTTGGTTGTTGCGCTGAATGATACGCCCGGTATGATGCTTTTGCTGCTTGCGGGAATCTATGCGCTTGTGCTGACGGTTCCGCCAGTAAAGGAATACATAAAACGCGCATTATCCCTGTTTATTGGGGCGACGTTTCTTGCATGCAATTTGTCACTGATTCTGGATTACACGAAGGTTTTTAAGTTGGACGGGCTTTCATATTCTTTACAGGGAAGCGCCATTGCCGAGCTGCTTTTGAGCGGTTTTACACTTTATGCAGTGAGTACGTGGGACAAGCTGAAAGAAAAAGGTGAGTTACATAAAAAAGGATTGACCATGCTGCAAAAGAAATTAGAAAAACGGGTGTTTCTTTGGGGAAAACTTTTTCTGGTATTTCTGATCTTTTGCGGCATTCATCTGTGGGTCGGTTTGGATCGTTTTATGGTTCTTTTTTTTGAAGAAAGATGGGCGGGCATGCAGGAGGGGATGATCGTTTCCGTGCTCGTGAAGTGGGTTGAAAGGATGAGCAGCGCGCTCAGCGGTTTATGGAAGGGTAGTCTGCCTGCGCTCTGTTATCGTGCAGGGGGCGTAGCCGGATTGCTTCTTGGAACCTTTGTCGTCATTTGGGCTTTATGGCAGATACGGAGCGTATGGCGGGCGGGGAAAAATATGCGGCTGCTCCTGATTATCAGTGGCGAAATATCTGCACTTTTATTTATGGCGCCTGTATGTGTGGAACTGCTTCCTTTTTACGCGGTGTGGATTGATCTTCTGATCTGCGGTCTGCAGCCGAAAGCGGAAAAGAAACCGGAACGGCTGGAAGCGGAAACGGGATAGTATGAGTAAATATGATTTATTTTATAGTGATAGAAGGAATAATTACCATTTTTTAGGAAAATCTTTATTTAGATTGTACAAAAATCTTAAAAAGATAGGAATTTTCTTGCCATTCAAATTGTAAAATGGTATACTATAAAAAATAGAACACACGTTCGATATTAAAAAGATGTTTAGCAGGATTGTTTGAAAAACAAGTTTGAAAATACCCGCACGAAGTGGTTTAGGAGAGCATAATATAAAATAGGAGGACACTGATCATGGTAGATATATTAGATGCTGCGCGCTATTTGGTGTTTTTGTCCTATGGTAGAAAAAGATATTCTCTAACTCCGCTGAAACAGCAGAAGTTATTATATTTGGCACAGGGATGGAGTTTTGTTTGGGATGACAAGGCGGCGTTTGCAGAAGAGTTTGAAGCATGGCAGTACGGACCGGTTAATGAGAAGGTTTATGAGGCGTTTAGGGGATATGGACGCTCTGAAATTTTGGAATATGAGGGGATTAGTTTACTTGGGGATTGTGACGTAAAGGATACATTGGAAGCGGTTTGGAACGAATACGGGGGGAAGACCGCATATGAGCTTGTAGAGTTAACGCATCAACAGACCCCGTGGAAGTATGCATATTCTCATGGAATAGCAATCACAAATAACAGCATAAAAGATTATTTTCAGTCAACTTTTTCATAAGTTGGCTGAACTTTTTAAGGGGGGGGGAACCAATGGGGCTGGCGTTAAAAGGAATGGAAATTGAAAATTTTAAGTCCTATACCCAGAGACAGTTTATCCGTTTTTCAGGCCTGTCAGTACTTCTTGGGGCAAATGTTAACAATTTGCAGATGACAAAATATTATATGCATTATGATTGAGAGCTGAACCGGAAAGCGTCAGAATTGCTGAACGATTTGTCACATATGCTGGTTTCACAGAAAATCGCGGTTGCGGCTACAGATAAACTGGTTAGCGTAGAATCAATCAAAGAGTTTTATGTGCGCCTGTTAAACAAAGACTCGGATAGTACGGTAGAGAAAAGGATACTATCAAGAGAGAAACAGAAATTGGGTATTGATGAGCTAGTGTCGCCAAAAGAGAGAGTGGTGAAAATTTTTAAGGAGTAAAAGAGAATGGTGAAATCCATACCGTCGATATTGTATCGGCAGAAATGGGGGATCATCATAATCACGTCCAGGCGAATGGTAAAAAGTTTACCACGTTGAATGAGCTCTCGCTTAAGAACAAGATGGTATTGAACTTGCTGCAAGAATTAGGGATGTTCAAAATCATCTTTGGACGTTTTTCCAGTAAAGGTGTAAAAGCAGCGGGAACGATGAAAATCCAATGCGTTGAGAAGACCAACGAAACGGATATTGTTAAAGTTAAATTTAATTCAGAAGCAGAGATGCAGATCGTAACGGATTTATACTTCCCTCAGGGAATTGGTCAATTACTATATGAATATTTTCAGGAAGAACAGATGACATATCAGAATGTGAGCGGGCTGGTGGAGAAAATCAGATAATAGGTCTTTACTTTTCTGCATGAATCATATAAAATACGGGTATATTAGGTTTCAGTCCGGCGCCGCATCAACGCGGAGGTTTCAGAGCGTATCATGAGCGCGGACAGGAAAGAAAGACAAAGCGATGACAAAGAGTGTACGGGCAGTACCCGGCGAGGCATTTTCCGCAAGGGGAGTGCGAATAGAAGTGGTAACACGGACTTTAACAGGTTCGTCTTCTGACTGGGGTGGAAGACGGGCTTTTTTGTTACATTGCGGCGTCATAAGGAGGAACAGCATGGATAAGGGAAAGTACTATATTACAACAGCAATTGCTTATACGTCGGGGAAACCGCATATTGGCAACAGCTATGAAATTGTTTTGGCTGACAGCATTGCCAGATTTAAGAGAAAGGACGGCTATGATGTTTTCTTTCAGACCGGGACTGATGAGCACGGGCAGAAAATTGAATTAAAAGCGAAAGAGGCGGGTGTAACGCCGAAAGCATTTGTGGATGAGGTGGCGGGTGAAATCCGTGAAATTTGCGACAGCCTGAATACTTCCTATGATAAATTCATTCGTACGACCGACGAGAACCACGAGCGCCAGGTGCAAAAGATATTCAAACGTCTTTATGATCAGGGCGATATTTATAAAGGTTCTTATGAAGGTTTGTATTGTACGCCCTGTGAATCATTCTGGACCGAATCGCAGCTTGTGGACGGTAAATGTCCGGACTGTGGGCGTGAGGTAAAGCCGGCGAAAGAAGAAGCATATTTTTTCAGAATGAGTAAATACGCTGACAAACTGATTGCGCATATTGAGGCGCATCCGGAATTTATACAGCCCGTGTCCCGCAAAAACGAAATGATGAATAATTTTCTGAAACCGGGACTTCAGGATTTGTGTGTGTCAAGAACGTCATTTACATGGGGGATACCGGTTGATTTTGATGACAAGCATGTCGTTTATGTATGGCTGGATGCGCTTTCTAACTATATTACCGGAATTGGTTATGATGCAGAGGGGAAGGGTACGGAGCAGTATCAGAAATTGTGGCCGGCGGATCTCCATTTAATAGGAAAGGATATTATACGTTTTCACACCATTTACTGGCCGATTTTCCTTATGGCGCTCGGCGAGCCTCTTCCGAAGCAGATATTCGGACATCCGTGGCTGCTTCAGGGCGATGGGAAAATGAGCAAGTCAAAAGGCAATGTGATTTATGCGGAGGATTTGATTCAATTTTTCGGCGTGGATGCCGTACGCTATTTTGTATTGCATGAAATGCCGTTTGAAAATGACGGCGTGATCACATGGGATCTAATGGTGGAGCGGCTCAATTCCGACCTCGCAAATACGCTCGGGAATCTGGTAAACCGGACGATTTCGATGAGCAATAAATATTTTGGCGGCATTATGACCGACAGCGGTATAGGCGTGGATGAGGGTGTACAGGACGTGGACGATGAACTTCGCCGCATGGCAGCCGGCACATACGGACGTGTGCTGAAAAAGATGGAAGAGCTTCGAGTTGCCGACGCGATCACTGAAATATTTGCGCTATTTAAGAGGTGTAATAAATATATCGATGAGACGATGCCGTGGGCGCTCGCGAAGGATGAGGCAAAAAAAGCCCGCCTGCAGACCGTGCTCTACAATTTGGCAGAGGGTATTTTGATCGGTGCGTCGCTTTTAGAGCCGTTTATGCCGGAGACGGCGGCTAAGATCGCGAAGCAGTTTAGTACATCGCTTCGCCCGTTCGATTCGCTTGAGAAATTTGGGTTGTACCCTTCTGGAACGAAAGTGACAGAGACGCCGGAAATTCTGTTTGCCCGCCAGGACTTAAAGGAGGTCATGGAGCGCGTCGATGCAATGGCTGCTGAACGGAAGGCGGCAGCAGGAACACAGGACAGCGGAGATAATATGCAGGCAGGCGAACCGAAGCAGAAAGAGGATGCCAATGACCGGACAGGGAAGGCTGGCAGCGATGCAGGCTGCCACGCCGGACAGGGCATTGACATCGAGCCAAAGCCGGAAATCACATATGAAGATTTTGCAAAGCTGCAATTTCAGGTTGGTGAGATCATAGCCTGTGAGGAGGTTCCAAAGAGTAAAAAACTGCTTTGCTCAAAGGTGAAGATCGGTTCGGAAGTAAAGCAGATCGTATCGGGCATCAAGCAGCATTATACGGCGCAGGAAATGGTCGGGAAAAAAGTGATGGTATTGGTAAACCTAAAGCCGGCAACGTTGGCAGGGGTCGTATCGGAAGGCATGCTGTTATGCGCGGAGGACGCGGAGGGAAAGCTTGCGCTGGTATCGCCGGAGAAGCCGATGCCGTCGGGGGCGGAAATCTGTTAGGAGGTGGAAGGGATGTCAAAAAAAGAGGACATTTTTTATGATTCACGGGATGGAAAGACGAGAATACACGGCATCATCTGGAAGCCGGACTGCATGACGGGGGAGCACCCGCGAAAACCGCGCTGTGTTCTTCAGATCGTGCATGGCATGGAAGAGTATGTGGACCGGTATGACGAGTTTGCACGTTATATGAATGAACATGACATCTGTGTCATCGGAGAGGATCATTTGGGACACGGGCAGTCTGTGAAGGACCCGAAAGATCTTGGCTATTTTTGTGCAGGCGATGCGGCGACGGTAGTCGTGCGCGATGTACACCGGTTAAAAAAGATCGTGCAGGAGCAGCTTCCTGACGTACCGTTTTTGATCGTGGGACACAGTATGGGATCGTTTATCGTCAGAAATTATATCTGCCGTTATGGTACGGGTATTTCCGGAGCGGTGATCATGGGTACCGGATCAAAACCGGCGGTCGTACTCGGTGCCGGAAAGATCCTGACCAGGATCATGGCTATTTTTAAGGGATGGCATTATAAAAGCGCGTTCATTCAGAAAATGGGCTTTTCCGGTTATGGGAAGCGGATCAAGAATCCCCAGAGCAAAAGTGACTGGATCTGTGCAAATGCGGAAACGGTAAAGCGTTTTGATGCGGACCCGCTGTGCGGTTTCGGGTTTACGTTGAATGGCTTTCATACGCTGTTTACGCTGATTTCGCGCTGTCAGTCCCCGCTTTATCTCAAACGGATCCCGAAACGTCTGCCGCTGTTTTTTGTGTCAGGGGAAGAAGATCCTGTCGGCGATTATGGGAAAGGTGTCCGCAGGGCGTATCATACCTATCAATTGAGGGGCATGGCGAATATGGACATCAAGTTCTATAAAAACGACCGGCATGAGCTTTTGAATGAGGCGGACAGGAAAACGGTCTCCGCGGATATTTACCAATGGGTTGAAAAGGTGCTTGGTGCTAAGCGTTGAAAGAACAAAAGGTTTTTTGGTCAAAGGAGGAGAGGAAACGGTGATTTGATCAGCGCTTTCCTAAAAACGGAATCCCAAAAGGGGCAGTGCGGAGTGTACTGCCTCTCTTGTAATTTGAAATATACGCCGATATGGTCTGCGGACGCGTTTATCTGCATGACCGTTTGAAGAAATTTGTTTTCTTAATTGAAAAGTTTATGAATAATATGGAGCAACGGATACATAATGGTTATTGATTGGATACAGAAAGCTTAGATGGAGGATCAGGATGAAAATCGCATTTTACAGTACAAAACCATATGACCGCGTCTGGTTTGAGCCGATGGGAAAGGACTATGGTTTTGATATTCATTTTATTGAGATGCCGTGCAATGAAGACACGATTTTTTTGGCGAAGGGATATGATGCGATCTGCATTTTTGTGAATGATTATGTAAACGCAGGAATGATCGACAGATTGTATGAGATGAAGGTGAAGGCGATTCTTCTGCGCAGCGCGGGCTTTAATCATGTGGATGTTAAGGCGGCAGAGGATAAGATCACGATTTTGCGTGTCCCAAGCTATTCGCCGGAGGCTGTCGCGGAATTTGCAATGGCGATGTTTTTGACGGTAAATCGTTTTACACATAAAGCGTATACACGGACAAGAGATTTTAATATGAACATCAATGGTTTTATGGGAAAGGATATGTTTCACAAGGTGGCGGGTGTCATCGGGACCGGTAAGATCGGACAGGCGATGATCCGTATTTTCAACGGCTTTTCCATGCATGTGATCGCGTATGATCCGTATCCGAACCACACGCTGGACGTGGAGTATGTTTCTTTGGAGGAGCTTTTGCGCCAGTCAGATTTCATTTCCCTGCACTGTCCTCTTACACAGCAGACACAGCATCTGATTGACCGGAAAGCGATCGAACAGATGAAAGAGGGCGTTTATCTGGTGAACACATCGCGCGGTGCCCTGATCGATACCGAGGCAGTGATCGACGGACTGATCAGCCGTAAGATCGGAGGGCTTGGACTTGATGTTTACGAGGAAGAGGAAGGCGTATTTTACGAGGATTGCTCAAACGAGATCATGACGGATGAGAACCTTGCCAGACTCACAACGTTTCCGAATGTGCTGATCACGTCGCATATGGGATTTTTTACGAGAGAAGCAATGCAGGCGATCGCGCAGGTCACATTGGAAAATGCGTATGCGCTGGAAAACGGGCTGCCGCTTGTCAATCAGGTTGGAAAATGTATGGAATGATGCTTCTCGCTGTGCGCATGATCCAATTTAGAAACAGATCATGTGCTGTGAGCTTAGAATGTTGATCTTAGAATCAAATCGTCTCTTGCGCTTGTCGTCATGTTTCGGTATACTGTTTGTATAAGGCAGTGAAATGCAAAGGGAATGGAAGCGCATGGGAATGACGGACAACTTTGAATATCGTACCGCACATCCGGATGAGTGGCAGGATGCGATGGGGCTCGCCTGGCGGGTATTCCTCAAATTTGTCGCGCCGGGATACTCCGGGGAGGGAATTAGCAGTTTTCGTGACTTTTTGACCGATAATGAGCTGTATCATATGTTTACGGCGGGAAGCTACCGGCTGTTCTGCGCATTTGACGCCGGCAGGATGGTTGGTATGATCACGCTGCGCGGCGGTCAGCACATTTCACTTTTGTTTGTGGATGAGAATTATCAGCACCGTGGTATCGGGGCGGCGCTGATTCAGGCAGCAGGGCAGTTCGTCTGCGGAAGATCGGGCTGCAGGCTGACTGTAAATGCGGCACCGGATGCGGTGGGCTTTTATCATAAGGTCGGTTTTTTGGATACGGATACCGAGCGGCTTGCCGACGGGATCCGGTATGTGCCGATGGAATTCTTTTTGTAATAAGGCAGTTGGAGAAGATGGACATCAGTAAGGGTTTTTGGCAGGGAGATCTGCGCTGTGCGCAAGCCCCGGAATATTGGAAGGAGCAGGTATATCATTATGGAATACATCAAGAGCAAAGATATGTGCATTCTGATTCGGGATACTCTGGCATTGATTGATAAAAGAATCGTTGAGCATGGCAGCAGGACTGCGTATATCTTAAGCTGCATGCTTGCGTGCCGGGGCGGATATGAACAGTACGAGATTGCGGATCTGGCTATTTTGGCTGTATTGCATGATTTTGGCGCTTATAAGACCGATAATGTTCATGAGATGATGCGCGTAGAGCTTCAGGATCCGATGCCGCATTCGATTTACGGGTATCTTTTTTTCAGATACCTTTCGCCGCATCCGGAGTATGCGAGAATCCTGCTATACCATCATTTGGATTATAACCAGACACAGGATATCAAAGACGATTACATAGAGCTTGCAAGGCACTTAAACCTTGCGGAAAAAGTGGAGATCTATCATTCGGCGCTGGAGAATGATTTTTCAGCGGCAATGTTATCCAAAGATATCGGTACCCGTTATGGAGAAGATTCTTTTCAACTGCTGGAAAAGGCAATCAAAGAGTATGATATGATCGCAAAATTAACGGATGGGAGTTATGCGGCAGAGCTGGATAAAATTCTTGACTATGTTCTTTTGAGCGATGAAGAGAAAGTCGGTTATCTGAATATGCTGATGTACTGCATCGGGTTCCGCAGTGAGTATGCCGTGATCGATTCCGTGACCTGTATCTGCGTCTGCAAGGAGATCGGAAAACTGTGTGGATTGAGGGATGAGGAGCAGGAACTTCTCTATTATAGTGCGCTGCTTCACGATATTGGCATGCTGTCAGTCCCAAGAAAGATCATACAGGCAAAGGATCATTTGGAAGCGGAACAGTTGAGCATCCTTCAGCGGCATGTGCAGTGCGCGCGGGAGATTCTGCTTGGGCGTATCAATCAGGATGTTGTGGATATTGTTTATGCACATCATGAGCGTCTGGACGGAAGCGGCTATCCGGTCGGTAAGAAAACGGGACCCATGAATCAGCTTCAGCGTATTTTGCAGATCGCGGATGTGGTTACCGGTCTGACAAATGAATGGTCGTATGATACAGTGAGGCGGAAAGACGGAACACTCCGTCAGATCAAAGACGAGGCGATCACGCTCGAACATAACACGCAGAATGAAGCGGTCATCATGCATCCGGATACGAAGGATGATGCGATCAATGCGCTCAGACAGGCAACAAAAGAAAAAACGATCAGAGTACTTGAGGAAGAGGCAAAGTGCGGAAAGCTGGACCGGCGGATCGTGGATGGATTCATCAAAGCATATGACATGATCATGTTAAAGGTGCGCAGGGAATCGAAGGAGATTTTGCGCATGCATACAAAACTGCACCGGCAGTATCGGCTTGTGTACCATAAGATCAAGAAATGAGGCTTTCATGAAGAATTTTTTCAAAATGGAGGGGAAGTTTTTTAATATCCTGTCTAAGATCGCGGATCTGCTTTGGCTGAATCTGCTGACGATCCTCTGCTGCGTTCCCGTAATAACGGCAGGCGCGTCGATCACTGCCATGTACAGCGTGACGCTTGCAATGGTAAAAAACGAGGAGGGATATCTTACAAAAAGTTTTTTTAAGGCATTTGCGGCAAATTTTCGTCAGGCGACTGCGATGTGGGCTGTCATTTTGGCAGGTACACTTGTGATACTGGCGGATGTGCATATTATTGGTAATTATGCACCGCAGTTTAAGATATGGCTGTTAGTTCCCATGTGTTTTATTGTGATCGTGCTTTTGGCATTGTTTTTGTACGTGTTTCCTCTGCAGGCGTATTTCAGGAATACGATACGGGGGACGATGGGTAACGCATTAAAGCTGTCCGTGGCACACCTTCCGTATACGGTCGTCTTTTTAATCCTGCAGGCGATGCCTGTGATCGTGATCTACTATGTGACGAATATTGGATTTCTTGTTGCGCTGGGATGGGGATTTGCAGGAATTGGATACCTTTGCTCGTTTGCTTATCACGGAATCTTTCGTAAGTATGAGGTGCAGGAGGATTTGGATATTACGAGGGAAGAGATGGAGTAGATTGGACAAAGTAGCCAATAAAGAAGTTGGATTCTTGGCTAAAGTGCTTAAGAATAGTACGAAAATAATCTTTTATGAGCACATTTTACAAAGAGAAGGAAAATCTTTGTGTAATAGTGGCATAGTCAAAAAAGGGGTTTTTCGCTATACTATGAATAGTTTCAAAGGAGGGTGAACCTCACCTATATCAAGAAGATGGAGGCATGAAGATGGCAAGTTTATCATTAAAAGACATCTGCAAGGTATATCCGAACGGCTTTGAAGCTGTTAAGAATTTTAACCTTGAGATTGCAGATCAGGAATTTATTATTTTCGTTGGACCTTCCGGATGTGGTAAGTCCACGACGCTTCGTATGATCGCCGGCTTGGAGGACATCAGTTCCGGTGAACTGAGAATCGGCGACAGAGTTGTCAATGATGTGGAGCCGAAGGACAGAGATATTGCGATGGTATTCCAGAACTACGCATTGTATCCTCATATGTCCGTATATGACAACATGGCATTCGGTTTGAAGCTGAGAAAAGTACCGAAGGATGAGATCGACAAGATGGTGAAGGAAGCAGCGAAGATCCTTGACCTGACCGCATTGCTTGACCGTAAGCCGAAGGCTCTTTCCGGTGGTCAGAGACAGCGTGTTGCGATGGGACGTGCAATTGTCCGTAATCCGAAGGTATTCCTCATGGATGAGCCGCTTTCCAACTTGGACGCAAAACTGCGTGTGCAGATGCGTATCGAGATTGCGAAGCTGCATCAGAGACTGGGCACCACGATCATCTATGTAACGCATGACCAGACCGAGGCTATGACGCTTGGTACGAGAATCGTTGTTATGAAGGATGGTGTCATTCAGCAGGTTGATACGCCGCAGAATCTGTACGAGAAACCGCAGAACCTTTTCGTTGCAGGATTCATGGGTTCCCCGCAGATGAACTTCCTTGACGCAGTCGTTGAAGTAAACGGCGATGTTGCTTCCTTGAAGGTAGCAGGACATACGATTCCGCTTCCGCCTGCTAAGTCCAAGAAAGTGATTGATGGCGGCTACGATGGCAAGACTGTTACATTTGGTATCCGTCCTGAGGACGTATATGATTCCGAGATGATGATCGAGGCAGCACCGAATGCGGTGTTTGAGTCCACGATCAAGGTTTACGAGCTTCTTGGTGCCGAAGTATTCTTATACTTTGACTTGGAGGAGTTCCCGATGACGGCCCGCGTTGATCCCAGATCGACAGCAAGACCGGGTGATGTTGTGAAGTTCGCGATCGACGTTGAGAAGATCCACGTATTTGACAAAGAGACAGAAATGATCATCACCAACTAATCATAGGGTAAATAGTAGGAGAGAGATACTTTCGGGTATCTCTCCTTTACTGTGGGGGCATGACTTGATGGCGTTTGTATACAGAAACAGGTATCGTATCGTGAAGAAGCTCAATAATAAATAAGAAGTGGCGTGAGACCTTGGTCAAAGGCGGCGTGGTGATTGTCGCGATTGGGTGTCTTATTTATATTATATAGAAAGAGCAAAGATCGCTCAGAACAAAAAGGATCCGCCATTGTAGTATGTATTGTTGCAGAAAATGGAATTTCCGTTTTTGTACAGGAAGATCCTTTAGCGGAGTATAAAGAAGAATTGGAGGTGTTGAATGAGCGGTTAGGCAGGGCTTATGGGTTATATCCAACAGGAGATGATATATATGAAGACAATAGAATAATATTCTGTATAGCAAAAATAGATGCTTGGAGATTATAATGATAACAAATCAGATCATTCAGACCAGTATTGATGAACTGCATGCGCTGACAAAGGTTGATTTTGTGGTATATGAGACTAATGGGGAGCGGATCGCAGCAACGGATGGGGACATTATAGTGGATGCAGCGATTCTTTCCGCGTTTCTTGCATCGCCGGCGGATTCCCAGATCATTGGTGACAGCCATTTACTAAAAATCGTGGACGATGGGGAGATCGCCTATGTTTTGGTTGCAAAGGGAAACAGCACAGACACTTATATTATGGGGAAAATTGCGGTCAGTCAGATCAGAAATCTGATGATCGCATATAAAGAACGCTTTGACCGCAATAACTTTTTCCAAAATTTGCTGTTGGACAATTTATTGCTTGTTGATATTTTTAACCGCGCCAAAAAACTTCATATTGAAATTGAAGCAGTACGGACGGTCTTTCTGATAGAAATTCAGTCCGACAAAAATTCTGAGACAAGTGAAACATTGCGCGGTCTGTTCAGCACACAGTCGGGTGATTATGTCACTTCGGTGGACGCAAATAATATCGTTTTGATCAAGGCGTTGGACCTGGAAGATCAGGCAGGACAGATGGAGACGATCGCATCTACGATCGTTGATATGATGAATACCGAGGCGATGGCAAATGTCAGGGTTGCTTATGGGAATCCGGTGTTGAACTTAAAGGATGTTTCTAAATCCTATAAGGAAGCGCGGATGGCGATGGATGTCGGAAAAATATTTTATGTGGAGCGAAAAGTAGTTTCTTATGCGACGCTTGGCATCGGGCGTCTGATCTACCAGCTTCCGGTCAGCCTGTGCCAGATTTTTGTTAAGGAGATTTTTGGCGATCAGATTCCGGAGGAATTAGATGAGGAGACATTGACGACGATCCATAAATTTTTTGAGAATAATCTCAATGTATCGGAGACATCGAGGCAGCTTTTTGTTCACCGGAATACGCTGGTATACCGCATTGAGAAGCTGCAAAAGGCGACAGGGCTTGATATCCGTGTGTTTGACGATGCGATGACTTTAGAGATCGCGTTAATGGTCGTAAACTATATGCGTTATCTGGAATCCATGGGATAACAGAAATTGTGCTCATAAAACAAAGGCATCGCTCATAGAATGTTAATAGTTCTGTGGGGGGTGCTTTTTATGTATGAACAAAAAATATGTTATATCGACTTATATAGAAATGGTGTAAAATGCGGAAATATGGGACATGTACGCATGGAGTGGGATCAGGATCACTACCGCTTCGCGGCGAATCTGTGCCATATGGACAGACAGACGCTTGTAACGGTAGTATTGGAGCGCACGGGCGGGCGGCCGCGTACAACTATCCGGAATATTGCAATCATTCATGGAAAAGGAAGTGCACAGTCTGACTGGATGACATTGGATGGGAATGAGGAGCAGCTGCTTTTTCAGGCGTCGGGAGAAGTTTATGGTATCTGTCGTCTGCCGGGGATGCGGGTTATGTCCGGCGGGGAAGGAACAGGAAACGGTGAAGGTGCGAAACCGGAGCAGGCGGATTCCGGGTATGCCGGGGGCGAGAAGCTACTTGATGAATCGGACTCCGTCAGCGCCGGAACGGACGGAGGAGCGGACTCCGTCGATGGCAGGACAGATAGAGAAGTGATGTCCGTCAGCGCCGGAACGGATGGAGGAGTGGAGTCCGTCAGCGCCAAAACGGATGGAGGAGCGGGCTTTGTCAATGTCAGAGCGGATAAAGAAGTGAGGTCCGTTAGTGCCGGGGCGGATAAAGGAGTAGGCTCTGCCAATGTCAGGATGGATGAAGGGGCGGATCTTATCAGGAACAAGACAGATGCGGGGGAGAAATCGGCGTTTATTGACAGTCTGAAAGAGAATGAGAGCATCACAATGTCCCAAGCGGTCGTGGACAAAGGATCGTGGGTTTTACGGGAAGAGCGGTCTGGATCGGCACAGGCAGCGGCAATGGAAGAAAATATGACAAGACGCATTCAGGCTGAAGCGGAAAAAGCGAAAGAGGTGCAAGAAACACAGGAGCTGCCTGTCCGCAGCTGCCCGCAGAGCATGGAAAAACGCAGAAGGAAGGAACGGCATGTAACGGCGCTCTCTGATGATAAATGGAAACAGTTGTGCAGTATATATCCGAATGTGCATCCGATCGGGGATGAGGTGGACTTTTTGGAAATTACGCCAGCAGATTTCGTGATCCTGCGCCAGGAGTATCAGAATCTTGTCCGAAACAGCTTTTTGCTGCATGGTTATTATAATTATGATCACATTTTGCTGGGCAAATATCCTGATAAGTATTATATCGGCGTACCGGGAATCATGCACGAGCAGGAGCGGATTGCGGCGGCGATGTTTGGGTTTGTCGGTTTTGAACGCGCAAATGCGCCGGAGGAGCAAAAGGATAACCGGGATCAGTTTGGCTATTATATGATGGAGGTTGGGATATAGGCATTGCGGAATGAGGATCAATAGGTATATAATTATATCAGGTTTTGGATAAGCTAAAGATATGGAGTCGATGTGATGGAGCTGGATACGAAATATATGCGCGCAGCGCTCAGAGAGGCAAAAAAAGCGTATGCGCTTGGAGAAGTACCGATCGGCTGCGTCATTGTCCGTGACAGGAAGATCATTGCCAGAGGTTATAACCGGCGGAATACGGATAAGAGTACACTTTCCCATGCAGAGCTTACGGCGATCAGGAAGGCAAGCCGCAAGGCAGGGGACTGGAGGCTGGAGGATTGTACGCTTTATGTTACATTAGAGCCGTGTCAGATGTGCGCCGGAGCAATCGTGCAGGCGCGTATCCCGCGTGTAGTCATGGCGTGCATGAACCCCAAGGCCGGATGTGCGGGGTCTGTTTTGAATATTTTGGACATGCCGGAATTTAATCATCAGGTAGAAGTGACACGGGGCGTTTTGGAGCAGGAATGCAGTGCCATTCTGACACAATTTTTCAAGGAGCTTCGTGTCCGTAACAGAGTGGAGAAAAGACAGGGTAACGGGACGGAGAAAAGTCAAGGCAACGGGACGGAGAAAAGTCAAGGCAACGGGACGGAGAAAAGTCAAGGCAACGGGACGGAGAAAAGTCAGGGCAACGGGACGGAGAAAAGTCAGGGCAATGGGATGTAGCAACGCCGGGGTAATGGGGCGGAAAAGTGCCGCGGTATTGACAAATGAGCGTAAAACCGATATACTTTCAATGCGATGCTTCTGATGAAGCCCGTATAGCTGCCCTTGATAAGTGGCGTTGACGTTTTGGTCCTGCGCAATGAGAACTGCGAATCGTGTCAGGTTGGGAACAAAGCAGCACTAAGCAGATACCCTCATGTGCCGTAGGAGCGCCGGGGCTGAGCTAACTGTCAAGGTAACGTATGCGGGTTTCATCAGGGGCATTTTTAACTTACGAGGGGGAAGACCATGAAGGTATTTTTGAACGATCTGAAAAAAAACTGGATTGCGCATCTTATTTTTATTTTGGCATTCCTGCTGTGCCTCTGTGTTTATCCGCTTGAATGGATTGGAAGCAGCGAGTATGTGAGTGCGAGCACGGATGAGCAGCTAAAGCCGTATATCAGATTGGATAATGAGACCCTGTTTACAGGAACATTTAAGCCTTCTCATGAGCATCTTGACACGATTAGTATCAAGTTTAATACAAAAGAAACTCAAATCGTTGACGGGACACTGTTGTTTTTATTATATGATCCCGAGGGTGAGGTTATCGCGCAGCAGACGGTGGGCTGTACGGAAATAAAGAATAATGACTATCAGGAATTTGAGATCAATGCGGAATTAGAGACTTCGGAGGAATACCAATATACATTGGAGACTTTTGACAGCTCGGAAGGCGTACCGTTTATTATGGGCGGATCGGATGCGATTGGTCCGAGAGAATCCGGGGAGTTTACGTTTTCAGAGGAAGAAGAGCTGGAAAAGCGAATTCCGGTGCGATATACGTATACCGTTGCTGCCGCGGGGAAAACGGTGCTTGTATATGATATTTGTATTTTGACAGGGGCGCTTTTGCTGTTGTTTGCCACACGCAGAAAAGATCAGGGAATGGCGGTTCTGCCAGATGGGGGTATCTACCGTTATGTATGTTTTCTCGCAATCTGCGTCATGTTGATCTTTATAGCAGATGAGAGCAAAAAGCCGCTTAGAATTGACGGATGCAATTTGAAACATGATGTCGGTGCGGCAGAATGGGAATATCTTGTGATTGGAGACGGTTCCGGGTATAGCGGGGCATGGGCGTCCATGGACACCTATATGCTGAATGCGGGCGATTATTATATCGGGGCGGCTTATTCGGTACAGGAAGGGACGAATAAACTGGTCGTTATTGATAATGGCAAGGTGATCGTAGAGAGATATCTTCCAAGATCACAAGATTATATCGAAATTCCGTTTACTTTAGAACATGACAGTCAGGAGGTCGTGATACAATACTGGTATGGCGGAGAGGGCTATTTCTATGCCCATTCGCTTTCCCTGCATTCAAAGACAGGTTTTTATCAGGATGCGGGATATTACGCGGTCATGCTGTGCCTGATCTCCTCGGCAGTTGCAGGATATATCCTTTTTCAAAGAAAACGTATGATGAGAATGTCTGCGGTGGAGAAGGAGGCGGCAAAGAAGAAATCTGCTGTTGCGGTCATTTTAACGATGATCAGTCTGTTTTCTTTTTTACCATATCTGCATGGGGGACTTCCGTGGGGCGACGATCTCTGCTATCATCTGATCCGGATCGAGGGCATCAAGGACGGCATGCGTGACGGTCAGTTTCCTGTTATCCTATATCCGGAAGGAATGCGGGGATATGGGTACTTAAACTGTATGTATCCCTATCTGTTCCTGTATATTCCTGCGATCATCCGCTTATTTGGGGTTTCTTTGGCGGCATCTTATAAAACACTCATATTTTTATTTGGTTTTCTGACAGCGTTTATTACCTATCATTGTACAAAATCCATGTATCCTTCCGTGAAGGCGGCATTGACTGCTGCGCTTTTGTATACCTGCTGCGCATACCGGTATACAAATATCTATGCGCGCGGAGCGGTCGGAGAAGCGTTGGCGATGACGTTTCTGCCGCTGCTGGCCGCGGGGCTTTATCATGTGCTTGCGGGAGATCGTAAAAAGTGGTGGATGCTTGCGCTTGGCATGACAGGATTGCTGCAGACGCATATATTGAGCGTGGCGCTCGGAGGAGCATTATGCGTGATTGCGGGTATCCTGTTTTTGTCCCGTGTATGGAAGGAGAGGCGGTTTATTGAGATCGGAAAGGCGGCGCTGATGACGGTGCTGTTAAATCTGTGGTTTTTGGTACCGTTTTTGCACTATTACAGTGAAGGCGATTTGTGGACAAGTACGCTAAATTACAGTACTTACAGCGAATGGTCGGTAAAGCTTTCTGGAATCGCGGGGGCAAATATAGCGGGTGATTACCGTTCACTGTCATTGGGGATTCCGGTGGTCTGTTGTGCAGGAATCGCGATTTTCTGGCTTTTGACGAGGGGATGTACGGAGCAGACGGAGGAGGACAGGGATCGCAGACGCTTTCTCAAGATCCTTACCGTGTTGGGATTTGTCTGCATCTTCCTATTATCGGGACAGTTTGGCGCGTGGGAGTTTATGAAGCTTCCGGTCTTTGAGAGCTTGTTCAGTACGATCCAGTTTCCGTGGAGATTGTTTGGATTGTCAAGTGTATTTTTCATTATGGCGGGATGTATCGCGTTATTCGACTGCCCGTATCTGTCGCGTTATGCACGGAGCACGGCAGTGGCATTATGTGCGGTTTGTATGGTCACGGCAGTTCGATACAAAGAGGATGATTTTGCATACAAAGAGTATACCGATCTTTATACGGAGGGGCATCAAAGCAAGGTGATCGGCGTGCCGAAAGGTGCGAAAACGATCGTATATCCGTATGAATGGCGCAGGGAAGGTTTGACGGATGATGTGTTGATCGCCGAAGCGATCCGCGTGACGGATACGGACGAGGTGACGGTGAGTAGTTACTGGCGCAGTGGGACAACGACCTCGATTTCTTACCGGTCGGATTCGGACAGTGAAACGATCGTGCTGCCGGTACAGTTTTATGATGGATATCACGCGGAGGATGAGGAAGGCAGAACGGTTGAAATTGAACCGAGCGAGGATCAGCTGGTGTCGTTTACGGTCAACGGGGATGGCAGAAAGCACACGGTAAGAATTTCGTTTCGTCAGAATCCGGCGTTTATCATAGCTACGGTGGTTTCCATACTTGCGGCAGTATTTTATGCCTGCCGGTATCCGGTGAGGGTGGTTGTCTGCCGCTTGCAGCGCAGAACAAAGAAGGTGCAGAGCGCAAACTTGGAAGGAGAGCAGGATGCAGCCGATATCTGAAAAAAAGAAAATTATTTTTTTATCAGTCATTGCGCTTGTGATCACGGGGCTTTATATATCTCTTTGCTTTAATCAGAATATCTGGACCGATGAGGCGTTTACGATCGATCTGTTAAATCGTCAGCAGACGTTTGGAGAAATCGCATCATACACGGCGACTGATGTGCATCCGCCCCTGTATTATTTTATTCTGAAATGTTTTACGGAAGTATTTGGGGTGCATTTCTGGCTCATAAAGCTGCTCTCGGTTTTGCCTGTGCTGTTGCTGTTCCTGCTTGATATGATCTGGGTAAGAAAGCGGTTTGGCGCGCGGACGGCGTGCCTGTTCCTGCTTCTTTTCGCCGCAGTTCCGTCCACGATGGAATATGCAGTACAGATGCGGATGTACGCGTGGTGCATGTTGTTTGTGACGGGGTGTGCCTGTGCGGCTTGGGATGCCTTTGTGCGGGAAAAGAACGGGAGTTTTATCTGGATGGGTGTATGCGGTGTCTGTGCGGCATACTCGCATTATTTTGCTTTTGTTGCGATATTGTGGATGTATGGATTTCTGTTTTTGGCATTTGTGTTCCGCAGGAGTGGGAAAGCGCTGTTAAAATGGCTTATGATGGCGGTGCTTTCGGCGGCCGCGTATCTTCCGTGGATGAAGTATTTTCTGTATCAGATCAGAGGGGTATCAAACAGCTATTGGATACCTGAGATCACGTCCGCAGTCATACGTGATTATTTTCGCTGGATCTTTGAGACGGATTATCCGGCAGTCACAGCACTTTGCCAGATTTTGTTTGCAGCCGGTATCATTGGACTGGCCGGCCTTATGATCGCACACCGGGGAAAACGCGGACGTGATTACGCGGCGCTGTTTTCTCTGCTCATACCGATACTGGTCGTCGCGACCGGAGTGGTTCTTTCTAAACTGATACGTCCGATTTTTATCATTCGCTATCTGATGCCTGCCGTTCCGCTGCTCTGCTTGTCTGCGGCGCTTGTGTTTGCAAACCTTTCCGGCAGGGTATGTGCCGTGCTTGCCGCAGCGCTTGTAAGTCTGCTTGCGCTTGATTACCGGACTGAATATTTCGTGGAGTATCGATCGACCGATACGGACGCGACGCTTGCGCTGCTTCATGAAAATATGGGGGAAAACGATATCATACTATATAATTATAAGTTGTACGATTTTATCTATCAGTGTTATTTTGATGATGAACAGCTTGTGTATATGGAAGATATGGATTTTGCGTCAGATTATGACCGGATATGGTTTTTGTGCACGGTATACAATCCAATGCCAAACGCACAGGTACTTGCGGATAACGGTTGGAGTATTTCATATGTAGGCGATTATGGAATTGAGCAAAATGAGTTTTGGATCTATGTGATGAGCAGGGAGTAAATATGAAAAGAGAATGGAGAACGGACCGGACAAAACTGCTTATCATGGCTGTAGCAGGGGTCGCGGGTGTTGCAGCGGCGGTGTATCTGTGTATGTCGCCGCAGTTTCGAAGACAGGAAATTCATAAATGTGCAACAACGAATGAGAACTGGCAGACGGGACCGCTCACGGAGACTGCGAAAGCTGTTCAGGAGTTTGTGCCGCAGGAATCCGAACTGATGCAGATCGCCGTCTGGGTGAACCGGCAGGATGACAGCGCGTCGGAGGGAATGCTCAGGCTGACGGTCTATGACGGGCAGGGCGTAAGCCTTGCGGTCTGTGAACGACCCGTAGCGGAACTTACAACAAACAATTGGGAATGGTTTGACGTTGGGACAGAATTGAACGTCGGACAGACTTATTATTTTTCGATGGAAGCGACAGGCGGCGAAGTGCGGCCGACAGCCGTGTATCGTCCAATGCATCTTGACCGGATAGAGGAGAACGTTCGGTTCTTATACGGCGGGGAGCCGGTCGAGGGTGGTTCTGCGGCGTGTCAGTACCGATACCGTCTGCCGCTTACCGTTTGGGAGGGAGTTATTTATTTTATGTTTTGTCTGTTTTTTGCTTTTGCGGCAGGAGAACTGGTGTGCCGCATCGTGTATAAGGAATCGGACCGGGGGAGAAAGATTTGATCTGTGAAATCGGGGGATAGTCGGATGGAGATTGCAGTGCTGCTGGGCGGAGCAGGTTTTGACAGCCAAAAGAGAACGATCAACGGTATCTTGGAGAGCGCCATTCAGGATGAGGGAAATGTTTATATTTTTGCCGGAGAGGGTTGGAGTTATCGGGAACGCTCCAGCTATGAAGAAGGGGAATATAATATTTACCGACTTGTTGATTTTTCAAAATATGACGGTGTGATCGTCAATCTGGACACGATTCATGATGAGAAGGTGGTAGAGGAGATCATGTGCGGAATCCGGGAGGCAGATGTCCCCTGTGTTTCGCTAAATATAGAATGGGAAGGCGCCATCTGCATTAAGATGGAAAATCATAAGGGCATTGCGGCGTTATTAGAGCACTTGATTAACGTGCATCAGGTGAAGACGGTTTCCTATGTATCGGGACCATGCGATAATCAGGACGCCAAGGAGCGGCTGGATGCGTTTCGGAAAACAATGGACCGGTGCAGACTGTTGTGGGGAGAGGAGGATATTTTATACGGCGATTATACATATGAGAGCGGAATGGCGGCAGCGGGAGAGCTGCTTCGGCATCATGAAAAACTGCCGGATGCAGTGATGGCGGCGAACGATGAAATGGCAATAGGAATCATTTTATCATTGCGGGAACATGGTATCCGGGTGCCGGAGGATGTTATGGTGACAGGCTACGATGACAGCACTACAGCCATGGTCAACTATCCCCGTCTTACAACGGTAAAACGGGGTGAGAGCATCGCTGCAGGAAAAGCATATCAGATATTAAAAAAGATGGCAGAAGGGAAGACCGTGCAGAGTGACAGAATTGTAGAGGGCATCCCGATCTTCGGGGCTTCCTGCGGCTGCAACAGGACGCACGATTATACGCATGCGATGTTGCAGGAGAAGTATGTCAGAAAAGTTGTGGAAACGGACTCCTATTTGAAGCTGATCAAAAACTCGGCAGCGGAGTTTACCGGATTGGAAACGTTTGAGGACTTTGTGCGTGTCGCGAAAGACTACATCCGGCAAATTGACCCGGAGGCGTTTTATCTTTGTATGTGCGGCAGTATTGACGACTATTACGATGAGCTTGAGCGGATGGCAGAGGGGCAGGAGCGGGGAAGGAATGCATTTGTGTACCGTGAGGATATTTGGATCCCGCTTGCATACGAGAGCGGCGAGTTTCGAAGTTATGAAAAATTTCCAAAAAATGAAGTCCTTCCGGCAGAATGTAAAAAGGGGGTAAAGGGAAGTTTCTATGTTGTGATGCCCCTGCACTATCAGAAATATTGTTTCGGGTATTGTGTGGTCAAAAATTATCGTCCGGCAATCGAGGATCGTTTTTTTCAACAATTTGTATTAAATCTGAACAATGCGCTTGAAACCGTGCGCAGGCAGGATACGATGAGGTCCATGCTGGGAAGATTAAACCGCATGTGGGTGCTGGATGAATTGACGGGAGTTCATAACCGGGCAGGACTTCGTAAGTTTGGTCCGAGGGTACTTGAGGAAGCATGCCGGAAGGAAGTGTCTGCAGCAGCTATTTTTGTGGATGTGGACGGATTGAAAAGCGTGAATGATAAGTATGGACATGAAGAAGGTGATGCACTGATCAGGGCGATTGCAGGCATATTGGAACAGACAAGACGACATGGACAGCTTCTGGTGCGTTATGGCGGAGATGAGTTTGTCATGCTTGTGATCGGCTATCATGAGCAGGAGATTCAAGACTATATTGCCAGTATCCATGCGTCAATAAAAAAATATAATCAAATTTACCATAGAAGCTGGCTGCTGGATGCGAGTATCGGATATTATTTGAAGCAGAAAGCGGAGCCGGACGATCTGAATCGGATGATCGAACTTGCGGATCAGGATATGTACCGTGTAAAGCGGGGAAAGAAGAAGTCGGGCGGGGAAGCCGGGCTGCACCGGCAGGGGATATCAGCGCCGGGCGAAGTGGGAGTGCATCGCCAAGAATAAAAAACTCTATAGATAAAAAGGAGGGTACAGGTATGGCAAACAGATTTGTGTTAAACGAAACATCCTATCATGGGGCAGGGGCGATCCGGGAAATTCCGGCGGAGGCAAAAGCGCGGGGATTTCATAAGGCGCTTATTTGCAGCGGACCGAACCTGTTAAAGTTCGGTGTGACTAAAAAGGTAACGGACTTATTGGATGAGGCGGGGCTTCCCTATGAAATTTTTTCGGACATCAAGGAAAACCCGACGATTGAAAACGTGCAAAGCGGAGTGGAAGCATTCAAAAAAGCAGGAGCGGATTATATCATTGCGATTGGCGGAGGTTCACCCATTGATACGGCAAAGGGAATCGGTATTGTGATCGCGAATCCGGAATTTGCCGATGTGCGAAGCCTTGAGGGCGTTGCACCGACGAAGCATCCGGCTGTGCCGGTCTTTGCGGTTCCGACGACGGCGGGTACGGCGGCGGAGGTCACGATCAATTATGTGATCACGGATACGGAAAAGAAACGTAAAATGGTATGTGTTGATGTGCATGATATTCCGGCCGTTGCATTTGTTGATCCCGAGATGATGGCGACGATGCCGAAGGGACTGACGGCGGCGACGGGCATGGACGCGCTGACGCATGCGATCGAGGGATACATTACGGGTGCGGCATGGGAGCTGTCCGATATGTTCCACTTAAAAGCAATTGAGATTATTGCAAGAAGTCTGCGCGGAGCCGTTGACAATACGCCGGAGGGCAGGGAAGGAATGGCGCTCGGACAATATATCGCGGGTATGGGCTTCTCCAACGTGGGACTCGGCATCGTACATTCGATGGCGCATCCGCTGGGCGCAGTCTATGATACGCCGCATGGTGTTGCGAATGCGATCATCCTTCCGACTGTCATGGAGTACAATGCGGAAGCGACGGGAGAGAAATACCGCGAGATCGCAAGAGCAATGGGTGTTCAGGGAGTCGATGCCATGTCCGCCCAGGAATACCGCAAGGCAGCAGTTGACGCGGTGCGTCAGCTTTCGAAGGACGTTGGCATTCCTGCAGACTTAAAGGAAATTGTAAAGAGGGAGGATATTCCGTTTCTTGCGCAGTCGGCGTATGACGATGCGTGCAGACCGGGCAATCCGAAGGAGACGAGCGTTGAGGATATCACGAAGCTGTATGAGTCCTTAATGTAATGGTCTATGGGAAACGCTGACGGGATCGGTGTATTACGTGAGCATTCAAAAAGCGGCATGGCTGCGGCGCGTTGCATAGCTGCGGCCATGCTATTCCATTTTATGGATAAGAAAAGGGAATCAACAGACTGGGGCGCTTACATGAACGAACAGATTTTGGTAGTGGATGATGAAAAAGAGATAGCTGATTTGTTGGAGGTATACCTGACGAACGACGGTTACCAGGTACACAAATTTTATAATGGTGCGGATGCTCTTTCATGGATGGAGGAAAATGAACCCGCACTGGCAGTATTAGATGTCATGCTGCCCGATACGGATGGATTTCAGATTTGCCGGAAGATCCGGGAGAAATTTTTTTTCCCGATCATCATGCTGACGGCAAAAGTGGAGGACGGCGATAAGATCATGGGTTTAACGATTGGGGCGGACGATTATATTACGAAGCCGTTTAATCCGCTGGAGGTTGTGGCGAGAGTGAAAACGCAGCTTCGGCGTTACACGCGGTATAATAGTACGGCGGCAAAGCAGGAGGAAAGATGTCATGCATATGATATTCGGGGACTGCTCATCAATAAGGATCATCATAAATGCAGCCTGTTCGGGAAGGATATTCAGCTGACGCCGATCGAATTTTCTATTCTATGGTATCTGTGTGAACATCAGGGGTGCGTTGTCTCATCGGAGGAACTGTTCGAAGCGGTATGGGGAGAGCAATATTTCAACAGTAATAATACGGTCATGGCACATATCGGCAGGCTGCGTGAGAAAATGAAGGAGCCTGCAAAAAATCCGAAGTTTATCAAAACCGTGTGGGGAGTGGGATATACGATTGAAAAGTAAAGGGATTCGCCAAAGATCAATAAGAAATCGGGATTTCAGACATTTTAGGAATAAAATTTTTCTGCGCACGGTATGCATGTTTTTCATTGCGTGCGTCGGTTTTTATCTGCTTTATACGCTTATTTTTTCGGGAAACTTTGCCGACTGGATGGTCGGGGCATATCAGAGCCTGTTTCGTTTGGATTATGACGGCGCATATAACTTGTATCAATACACATTCCGCAATCATACGGATGTGTATATGATCGTAGCGGTAGTAGGTATGTTTTTGGTCATGTTCCGGATTTATCTGAACTGGTTTACCGACTATTTTGATGAGATTGGCAGAGGTCTGGACCGGCTGCTCCAGGAGCAGGCGGAGGAAATTTCGCTGTCACCGGAACTGCTTCCGCTGGAGCGGAAGCTGAACATGGCAAAGCATACGGTCGAGGCCCGGAAAGAGGATATTTTGTCGACCGAGAAGCGCAAAAATGATTTGATCATGTATCTTGCGCATGACTTAAAGACGCCGCTTGCGTCCGTGATCGGTTATCTGAATCTGCTGCATGATGAAAAAGAAATTTCCGGGGACGTGCGGGATAAATATGTTTCAATCGCGCTTGACAAGGCAGGGAGGCTGGAAGAACTTATCAACGAATTTTTTGAGATCGCGCGGTTTAATCTGTCCGATATTTCCTTACAATATAGCAGAATTAGTCTCACGCGTCTGCTGGAGCAGTTATTATATGAGTTTAATCCGATGTTGAAGGAAAAGGAGCTGACGGGGAAACTCGACATGGATGCAGAAATCATGCTTCAATGCGACGCGGATAAAATTCAAAGAGTATTTGATAATCTGCTTCGGAATGCGGTCATGTATAGCCGTGAGGGTGGAGAAATCGTTATTCAGGTCAGACAATGTCCCGCGGGCGATACGGCGGGTTGCGGGAAGCGGAATCCGCAGGGAGACGAAATCCGCGGGGACGCGGAAAGTGGAATCCGCAGGGAGGCGGAAAGCGAAATCCTGAGCGGGGCGGAAGCAAAAGTTCCGATGGCAGCGGTGAGCGTCATCAATGCAGGGGATTCGATTCCGGAGGAAAAACTGGAACGTATTTTTGAGCAGTTTTACCGGCTTGACAGTGCCCGCGGCACAAAGAACGGCGGCGCGGGCCTGGGGCTGGCGATCGCGAAACAGATCGTTACATTACATGGAGGGAATATCCGTGCGCAGAGTGGAGAGGGACGGACATGCTTTACCGTGACACTTCCAGTGAAGCCGTGAACTCTTTTTTAACTGACCGGGAAATCAAAATATTGATCGGGATACGGCTCGTCCTTCAACAGATAATGCCACCATTCATTTTCGTAAGGTAAAAAACCGCTTTGTTCCATGATGGATGAAAGCAGTTCACGATGCCGTGCTTCGCTGACGGTGACCGCGTCGGAAGTATGATGGGAACGCTCGTCCATAAAATCGAATCCGCTTCCCATCGGGAGCATGTCGCCCGTATTCAGATCATAAATAGTAAGATCGATCGCGCTCCCGCGGCTGTGGCTTGACCTTGCGGCAACGTAACCTTTTTCGATCATTTCACTGCGCTCGATATGAGGGTAATGTTTTTGCTTTGTCCGCCCGTCCTCGGGCTGTGCGGACCATCTAAGAAAGCAGTCCACTGCACGCTGGGGGCGGTAGCCGTCCCATAAAAGCAGACCGTATCCGAGGCTTGCAGCTTCTTGTTCGGCTTTTTGAAGGGCACCCGCAAGTTCCAGTGTACCGACGATGCGGTTTACCGCGTAACCGTCTACCGGGCGTCCGGTGAAATTGTCCCATGTCGCATATTTTGCGTCCCAACGGATATGGGGCACCAATTCGTCAATAAAGATAAATCCTTTTTCCATAAGTTTCTCCGACTCCTTTCAACATTTGTTACTTATTGGCAATTATCTGTTCATTCTCTGTGAGATGTTTTGTAGCAGATTCTATAGGCGAGGGCGTTTTGCTTTTTGCTAACGCAGACGCGATCAGGCAGTCTATCACATCGGAAACGGGGATGCCGGCGGCTTTCATCATGCGTGGATAGCGGCTGTATGATGTAAATCCCGGCATGGTATTGACCTCGTTTAAGACGATGCTGCCGTCCTTTTGTAAAAACAGATCAACGCGTGCAAGACCTTTACAGCTGAGCGCCCGGTAAATCGTTTTTGCGGTCTCTTTCACTTCCTGCTGCTTCTCGTAAGGAATGTCTGCGGGAACCGTGAAGCTTGCATTTTCCGAGCCGTTTTCGGGGTCATTTTCCTGATGAATGCGGAAAATACCATGGGAGAGTGTGATCTGGTCGACTTCGCCGGCGATCAGGCTGCCGTCTTTTTCCAGTAAGGCGCAGCCCACCTCCGTTCCGCAGATCGCTTCTTCAATCAGGATCTTATCGTCATAGAGGAGCGCTGCTTCAATGGCGGACTGCAGCCCGCTTTCATCCGTAACCTTATTGACGCCGAAAGAAGAGCCGGAGCGCGCCGGTTTTACAAATACCGGGTATGGGAGTATTGCTTCCGCATCGGCACGGGCGCCGTGCAGGATCTGAAATTTGGGGACTCGGACGCCAGCCTGCCGTACTGCCAGATAAGCAAGGGATTTATCCATGCAGAGAGCGGATCCGGGTATGTCGCAGCCGACATACGGAATGCCTGATAATTCCAAAAGTCCCTGCATAGCGCCATCCTCCCCCTGCCTGCCGTGTAGGACCGGGAATACTACGTCAACGGGAAGTGTGCGACAGGCTCCCTCCTCAAAAAGGATCAGGCCGTGTACACTTTTATCGGGTGAAATGCCTGCGGGTATGCAGTTATTCTGTTCCCATGCCGGACCGGGCCGGTCGCACTTAAACCATTTACCTGAGCGGGTGATGCCGATATAGACCGGCTCATATTTTGCGCAATCAACAGATGCGGCAATCTGCTGTGCAGATTTGACGGAAATGTCATGTTCTTCCGAGCATCCGCCAAATAATATGGCGATTTTGAGTTTAGTCATTGTTCTGTCTCCTTTCGAAATTCAAACAATTCATCAGTGTTTTTTCTACCGTATCATAGAGGACGCGGTCGGTATAGTAAGCGGTATGCGGTGTGATGATCACATTCTGCAGCGCTGATAATTTGGTTACATAGGCATGATCAGGACAGTCCTGTGTGTGATCGCAATAGAAGATTTCCTGTTCGTCTTCTAGCACATCTAAGGCCGCTCCGCCAAGATCGCCGTTTTCCAGTGCTGAGATCAGCGCCGGTGTATTTATGAGAGCTCCGCGTCCGGTGTTGATCAGAAAAGCGCCCCGCTTCATGAGATGAAACTGCTCTTCGTCCATCATATGATAGGTTTCTGTAGTGAGGGGGACATGGAGCGTGACGATATCGCTTTCTTTCAGCAGGCGGCACAGGGGGATGCAGTCTGCAATGCTGCCCGGATCGCAGAGCAATATCCGGCAGCCAAATCCGGTAAGGCGTTCTTTTACGGCACGTCCGATACGCCCGAAGCCTACAATGCCGACGGTCATATCATGTAATTCCTTTCCGCGTTCTGCATTTAAGCGGAAGTCGTTATGCACGGTACGAAGCAGAACGGGACGTATGCCGCGTATTGCCATGAGCATGAGCATCACTGTGTAATCAGCGACGCCGCCGGGCAGATATGGAGTATTTTGAACGAAAATTCCAAGGCGCGCGGCAGTGCCGGTGTCGATATGATCATATCCGATGCTGCGGGTGCAGATGCAGGATACCCCTGTGCGATGCAGTGCATGCAGATCGGAGGCGGTAATCCGCGATTTATGGCTGATGCTGATGCAGCGGCTCCACAGATTTGGGTTTCTGGTATATTGTTCTATCGGGGATTCTGTGAAAATCGTTTCTATGCCAAAACGGGGCGAAAGCGTCCGAAATGCATGGATTTCTTTATCCTCGCAGTCAAAAACCGTGAGTCGCATGTGATTTACCCTCCTTGTTGTTTTACGATCACTGGTTAAGTTTGTGAATCGGTAAAAGTATTGTAACAGGGAGTAAGTCAAAATGTATCCGTTTATATGTACAGGTTTTTCACGTTTTTCTTTGGGAAATCTTACGATTTTCATACGAAAGTGGAAAGTGTGAAAGGAGAAAAGATTTTCTAAGGTTGAAAAGAACACAACCATAGAAAATGAAAAAGCATGAAGTCTCTGTAAACCTGTTTTACGAGACATCATGCTTTATGTTAAAAAAAGAAAAGAGGGAATCCTTCATGAAGCAGGGAAAAGAATCATCGAATTCTGAATCAGTCCCAACGCCCGATCGTGTCGGATTTCAACGAAATATTGCTGCACACCGGACATGCGCTCTTGGAGAGCCTTGCGATGGGCTTTATTTTTTGTCCGCAGGCGGGGCATGGACCGATAAAGGTGCTGTCGGATTCTGTCAGCGTCAGTACCGGGATGCTGACAATCCCGTGACAGCGGCTGCAGCGTGCGGGACGGAATGAAAATGTGAATAAAGAAAGAGGATCCTGCTTTGCCGAAAGCGCAATCTCCGTTTGCTGCTCTGGTGAAAAAATGCCGGCGACGGAATCAAGGCTCCCGTGCATCAGACCGTTGCCGGTACGGCATTCCCAGCCGGTATGACAGGAATCACAACGAATATTGACGATTTCACCCATCTGCGATGCACCTCCTGTATTCCGATTATCCGATGAGGCTCAACAGCATGCTGGGCTGTTGGTTTGCCTGAGCCAGCATGGACTGCCCGGCTTGTAACAGGATCTGTTTGTTTGTAAAACGAACCATTTCAGTTGCCATATCCGTATCGCGAATCCTGGACTCTGCAGCAGTTGTATTTTCCACAACATTGTCAAGATTTGCGATCGTGTGCTCCAGACGGTTCTGCGCAGCACCGTAGTAACTGCGAACGGAGCTGACATAGCCGATTGCCTGTTGGAAGATCTCAATGGATTCGCGGGCAGCATTCTGTGTTGTCATACTGGTGTTTTCTATGCCAAGTGCTTTGGAATCCATCTGGTAAAGGTTCAATTTCATGTAGTGTTCTGCAGCAGCACCAATATGCAGGGTCACGTTTGCACCGCCGCTTTCCAGATCCACAAACACTTTGGAAGGATCGATTTGGAATGGTGCGACTGTTGCGGTATCTCCGAGAATATCCGTACCGCCGGTTGCAAGCGAGGGCGTGATCACGGAACCCGCACCGCCTAAGGAGGCGACGGAAAGCTTTCTCACAAAATCGACCAAATCTGCATTTCCGTTGCTGAACAGGGAATTAAGCTGACTTTCGGTCAATCCGGTATTGTCTTTTAAGGCAGCACCAAAGCTTTTTCCGTTTAAGATATCCGATAATATGTTATCCATACCGGCCGCAATATTTGCGCCTGTTACTGCGCCTTTCCCGTTTGCCAGGTAACCTGCATATGCGGCAGCCAAATAACCGTGTCCGTAGGGTCTGCCTGATACGGTGTAAGATTTCAGATACTTGGAAATATTGGCGTCCGCACTGGTATCATTTTCATCGGCAAGACCTTTTGCAATATTTTGCAGGCCGTTGTTCCATCCGGTCGGGAAGCCGCCCCCCGCAAGCTGCGCGGTTCCTTCCACGAACCAATTAGGAAGGGAGCCCGGTTTGCCGTTCATCTGTTTCGGCATGGTATACTGCATGACGGAATGCATGAGCTCATGCGCCAGCGTAGACTCCAAAACTTCCGCTTTTGAGCCGGTGCCAAGCGCATCTTTATCATTAAAATCGGTAGCATCTACCTTAAGCAGCATGGATGTGACCTGACCGCTGTTGGTTTTATATGTATATTGTGCATAGGCTAAAGTACTGCCCGGACCATCCACGAATGATACGTCCAAAGCCATGTTGATCGTATTAGAGCCGACTGCGTTTTTCAAGCTAGGAAACGCGTCTAAAATCTGTGTGACAGCGTTCGGGACGAACTCGTTTGCAATCTTATCGGCAAGCACGCTGCCGGTAGAGACTGCGCCGTCAGCACCGCGGGCAGCAGCGCCGGCATTTTCAAGACGTCCGATGGAAAATGTATTGTCAGTCAGATTATAGGAGAACTCATAGTGATAAGTTTCCATAACCGATGCGGATCTTGGAGAGAGTCCGTTATCGGGGAAAAGCTTTAGTGTATTAAATTCCGTACTTTGTGCCGTACGGTCGATTTCGTCTTTTAATTCCGTCAGCTCTTTATCAATTGCCGTGCGGTCCGCCTCGGTCAGCGTTCCGTTCGAAGCCTTGATCGCCAGCTCGTTAGAGCGCTGCAGCATGTCATGTACTTCCGTAAGAGCACCTTCTGCGATCTGCACTAAAGAAATCCCGTCCTGTGCGTTTGCAGATGCCTGCGTCAGACCGCGGATCTGACTGCGCATTTTTTCTGAAATCGTCAGACCTGCTGCATCATCTGCGGCACGATTGATGCGGTAGCCGGAGGAAAGCCGTTCCGTGGACACTTTTACACCGTTTGTCGTAATACCGAGCTGCCTGTTGGAATTTATAGCAGCTAAATTATGTTGTACGGAAAACATAGGCAATCTCCTTTCTTGCGGATATCATGACATAATCGCAGGGTGATATAAATTATATCGGGTTGGTATATGATAAATTTTATAGTTTGGTGAAAGAAATCGAAATATTTTCGAAAAAATAAAAAAGAAGTTTCAGGTAGCAGGCATAGGTTTTTCTGTGTTACAATAAATATATTCTATTATATCATAGCTGTCAATATTAGTAATATTTTGCAGTGCCGGACTCAACATAAAACTCTACATAGAAAGGCGCAGACTCTTGAGGGATAATCGTTCGAAACTGATAGAAAAATCAAAAGAGACCTTGAAGGCGGTTTTACCGATCATTATGATCGTGCTGCTGCTCAGTTTTACCGTTGCACCCATTTCTCCGGAAATTTTGATGGAGTTTCTGATTGGGGCAGTCATGCTGATTGTGGGGATGCTGTTTTTTTCTATCGGGGCTGAGATGGCGATGACGCCGATGGGGGAACGTGTGGGTACGACCATGACGAAAAGCCGGAACCTTGCGGTGATGGTCTTTGTCAGTTTTGCACTGGGTTTTGTCATTACGATCTCCGAGCCGGACTTGCAGGTGCTGGCGCAGCAGGTACCCTCGGTGCCGAACGCCGTATTGATCTTAGCGGTGGCGGCGGGCGTCGGAATTCTTTTGGTGTTCGCGCTGCTGCGTATGCTGCTGCGGGTCGCGCTGCCGCCGATGCTGCTGCTCTTTTATGCAGTGGTGTTTGCGCTGGCTGCTTTTGTTCCGAAGGACTTTCTTGCAGTTGCATTTGATTCGGGAGGCGTGACGACCGGTCCGATGACGGTTCCGTTCATCATGGCGTTTGGCGTTGGTATTTCTGCGATCCGAAGCGATAAGCATGCGGCGGAGGACAGTTTCGGTCTTGTGTCGTTATGCTCTGTGGGCCCGATCATTGCCGTTCTGATACTGGGCATGATCTACCATCCGCAATCGACGGAATACCTGTCGGACGCGATACCGGAGATCACGGATACGGTTCAGCTTGGCAGGCTGTTTGCGAAAGGCATACCTGTTTATCTTCGTGAAATGGCGCTTTCCCTGCTTCCCATTGTGTTATTTTTTGGGGCGTTCCAATTGATCTCACGCGATATCAAGAAAAAAACGCTGATCAAGATTCTGATCGGACTCGTGTATACCTATGTGGGACTTGTGCTTTTTCTGACCGGCGTCAATGTCGGATTCATGCCTGCCGGAAACTATCTGGGACAGGTGATTGCAGGGCTTCCCTATGCATGGATCATCATACCGATCGGCATGGTGATCGGCTATTTCATCGTTCAGGCGGAGCCGGCGGTATTTGTGCTCACGAAGCAGGTGGAGGAGATCACCTCAGGAGCTATTTCGGCGATGGCGATGGAGAGAAGTCTTTCCGTCGGTGTTGCGGTTTCGATCGGGCTGGCAATGATACGTGTGCTTACGGGGATTTCCATTATGTGGTTTATCGTGCCGGGGTATGCGATTGCCCTGTTTCTGACTTTTTTTGTCCCGAAAATATTTACTTCCATCGCGTTTGACTCGGGCGGCGTGGCGTCCGGTCCGATGACGGCGACGTTTCTGCTGCCGTTTGCAATGGGGGCATGCAACGCGGTGGGAGGCAATATCATTACGGATGCATTCGGTGTGGTCGCGATGGTCGCGATGACGCCGCTGATCACGATTCAGTCGCTCGGACTGATCTATCGTATGAAAGAGGGACGTCTCCAGAAAGAAGCGGGCGGCTATGCGTCGATCGAGCAATACGGGGATATGGATATTATTGAATTATAGTGGAGAGAACGGATGGGAAAATTATGCCTGATGACAACGATTGTCAGCAGAAAACAGTTAAAAAAATATCTTCGCCTGTATCAGGAGGAACTACTTCAGGTGATGTTCATTACGCTGGGTGCCGGCACTGCATCGGGTGATATTTTGGATTATCTGGGACTGGAATCGACAGAAAAAGCGGTCCTGTTTCATGTGCTGGAGGAAAGCGTCTGGGAGAGAACAAAAAAGAACCTTCGGGTTAAGCTCCAGATTGACGCGCCGGGAGAGGGGATTGCCTTTGTGGTGCCGCTTAGCAGCATCGGTGGAAAAAAGACCCTGCAATTTTTAACGGGAAATCAGAACTTTCAGATAGAGGAGGAATCTGCGTTGAAGGACACAATGCATGAGCTGATCGTGGTCATTGCAAATCAGGGATATACGGAGCTGGCGATGGACGCCGCCAGAGGAGCCGGCGCATATGGCGGAACTGTGATCCACGCCAAGGGCACCGGCATGGAACAGGCGGAAAAATTCATGGGCGTGTCCCTTGCCTCTGAGAAAGAAATTATTTTTATCGTAGCAAAAAGCGAGCAAAAGAACGATATTATGAAAGCGGTCATGGAGCAGGCGGGTTTGCAGTCCAAGGCAAAGTCGATCGTTTTTTCGCTGCCGGTCACGGACACGGCGGGGCTGCGCCTGATGGAAGAATAAGCGTTGGATTGCTTCTGGTGCAGATCCGGGAGCATACTGTGCCATATCAGTTCGCAGATGGATGCTTACAGCTCCCGGTCTGCGGCGAGCAGATTGATCATGGCAATAATCTGCGTCTGCGCATCAAGGACGGTTTCTACCCGGACTCTGCCGATGCGTTTGATCTCTTCGTCAAGATTCAGGTGAGGGAGCAAACGACCGAGCAGCGCATGGATGTCAGGAGAGGCACCCATGCAGGCGGCGGCAATGGTTTCGCAATCGAACTGATCAAGGACTTCTGTGAGCCTGTTGTCGGAAAGTGTAGACAGCTGCTCAAAATCATTGATCTTTTCGGAGGACATTTTAGGCTCCAATATGTCGTTGATCGTCATTTCATATAACTTTGAAAGTTTCAATAACACGTCCAAGTCAGGGACTGCTTCTCCGGTTTCCCATTTTGAGACTGCCTGTCTGGAAAGATAACATTTTTCCGCAAGATCGTCCTGCGTATATTGATGACTTTTTCGCAGGTATTGTAGATGCTTTGCAACTAACAGGGTGTTCATATCGGGTTCTCCTTCTAATATAAAGTTTATTTGGGCAATTGCGAAACATACAAATAAAGTATTTGGATCGTGCAAAATATACGATTCAATGCAGGCACGTTTTCGCTGCCCTTTGCATGATCTATCTTATCATAGGCCTAAAAGGAATAAAAGAATCCGGCGGGTGCTAAAAAGCAAACGGGAGTTGCTTTTGAACAGGAATGCGGAAGCGGTAAACCAGGCTGATGGATATGATTGGCGGAGGCACGGCGAAATATAAGTTGAAATAAGACAAAAGGAAGGTTCCCATTTATGCAGCAAAGCCGGTTATTTCGGATTCTTTATTATCTGCTCGATCAGGGACATGCAACCGCGCCGGAATTGGCAGAAAAATTTGAAGTGTCGGTCCGGACGATTTATCGGGATATTGAAGCGTTAAGCGGGGCGGGTATTCCTGTCTATACGGAAACGGGACGGGACGGCGGGATTCGGCTGATGGAGCATTTTACGCTGGATAAAGCGGTATTGTCCGACGAGGAAAAACAGAATATTCTCGCCGCACTCCAAAGTTTGCGTGCGACGCAGAACCTTTATCAGGAAAATACGGTTCAGAAGCTGTCGGCATTGTTTCATTTGGATACGGAGGACTGGCTTGAAATAGATTTTTCAAGATGGGGGGAAAAGAAGGGGGATCATGAGAAATTTGAATTGTTGAAAATGGCGGTTCTTCAGCACAGGAAGGTGAAAATTTCATATGCCGGCACAAACGGCACCGTTACGGAGCGGATCGTTTTGCCGTTAAAGCTGATCTATAAAGCAAAGGCATGGTATGTCAAAGCGTTCTGTCAAAAAGCGCAGGAAGGGCGTATCTTTAAGTTAAACCGTATTTTAGAGTTTGAGGTTATAAAAGAAGAAGCGCAGGGAATGGAGGTTCATGCAAAGCAGGCTCAGGGGGGATGGGAAAGCAGTCATAATGCAAAGTGTGAGCGAAAACAGGAAGCTGGTAGTTCTGATGTGGAAAGAGGCAGGAGTGAAATTGCAGAAGGATGTGATGATGCAGAACGGCGGACGAAGGGCAGGAGCGGAGCCGTTAAAGGCTGTTATGGACCGGAACAGCAGCGGACGGCAACGCCGGGACCGGGCGACTGCCGTATCACGCTCCGCTTTCCGAAAGAAATGGCATACCGCGTCTATGATGAGTTTGACCCAACACAGGTCACGCATCATGAGGACGGCACACTGACAGCATCGGCGGAAATGCCCGTGGATGCGTGGCTGACCGGATTTCTGTTATCGTTTGGCGCTCAGGTTGATGTGATCGAACCTGCGTTTCTAAAGGAAGAATTGGCGCGGCAGGCAAAATCAATTTATGAAAAAAATAAACCATGACAGAGGATGTCAGGGTTTCGCTGATAAACTGAGGTTGTCAAATAACAAAGCAGCCGGAAAAATCGCAGCACTTTGAAAGCTGCCGGGCGCTTTATTATATCTGGACAATTTATAATTGCCCGAATACTTCAAAGACAGAAAGGATGAATGACCATGTCAAGACCGACAACAAAAACAGAATTGCTAAACGCAGGCGCCGAAAACTATGAAAAATTAAATAAAATGATCAGCGAAATGACGAAAAAGGAGTTGGAGACGCCCTTTGATTTTTCGAACAGTCTGTCCAAAAAAGAAGCGCACTGGAAGCGGGACAAGAATTTGCGTGATGTATTGGTACATTTGTATGAGTGGCATCAGCTTCTGCTAAACTGGGTGGATGCCAACCACCTGAACAGACAGGAGGGAAAACCGGATGAGAACAAAGCGGACGAATCCGGGGCGCCGGTCAAGATTACCGCTCGCGGAAAAAAGGATAACGCGTTTGCACCGCTTCTGCCGCCGCCCTATAATTGGAAGAATTATGGCGAAATGAATATGGAATTATGGCGGAAGCATCAGGATACAAGTCTCGAGGATGCCAAAGCGATGCTGCAAAAATCCCATGAAGAAACGATGCGGCTTGCGGAGTCCTTTTCAAATGAGGAACTGTTTTCAAGAGACGCATTCCCGTGGACGGGGGGAAATGCGCTTGGCTCTTATTTTGCGGCAAACATGTCAAGTCATTATGACTGGGCGATGAAAAAATTAAAAGCACATAAGAAAAACTGCCAGTTATAGAACAGAGCGTTGACGGCACCCTCTGTCGCTATCCGGCTTGTGCCGCAAGGTATTCAGCTTTCAGTATGGAATACCACTTTTCATCCACTATGCCCTGATTATTATGGCCGGCGCTGCGCAGAGTACCCTCGTAAGTCATGCCGATCTTTTGCATGACTCTGCCGGAATTCGGATTGTTGGTGTCATGATACGCCGCGATCCGGTTTAACCCGACTTCTTCAAACAGATACTTTACGACGGCGCGTCCGGCTTCGGGCATGAGCCCGCGTCCCCACCATCTGCTTCCTATACAGTAACCGATATCGGCGGATAACACATTTTCCTTGATGGAAATAACGGAAATGTTACCGATTAACTCATGCGTTTCTTTTAATTCCATGCCCCAGTGGTAGTAATCGGGACTGTTATAACTGTCGATCCAGCCGCCAATGACCCGCTTGGTAACGTCTGCATTGGGGTGCGTCGGCCAGGTCAGAAATTTTGTGACCGCGTCTTCGCAGGCCCAATTGTGGTACATTTCTTCTGCGTCCTCCGTGACCATTCTCCTTAAGAGTAAACGGTCTGTTTCCAGTTTTTTTGTCCCCTGATGCTGCATGGCGTTCCTCCCTGTAAGATGATGATAAACATATAAAGTGGAAATTTTAAGAAGAGTGTTTTTGATATATATTTTTATATCAAAGACACTTTTCTGTCAAGTAGATAAGACTCCAAACAGATGTTATAATGAGGATAAGCTTCTATTTGGAATCTGGGAGGTCTTTTGGATGGACAGGGAGTTGTTAGAACAAATCAACGGTGTCTATTACCGTTTGGAAAGAAAACAGGGAGAGATCGTTCAAGCCTTGCTTCACAGAATTTTTGAAACAGAATCCGGCTGGTATAACGGACATTATCATAAAAGCGCCCAAGGGCACTGGTACAGAGAATCCTATCCGATCCCGGTAGTCGGCGTGAAAGGCTTTTGCGATATTGAGATTGAATTTGATAAAATTTCTGTATCCGCGAAGTTAAAGCGGGATGCTGCTTTGGCATATTCTTATGAGAAGTTTTTTGGATATGAATTTGAAGTTTACGGTGTGGAAGATTATCTTGCGGACTTTTATCACGCAGGGCAGACTGTGCAGGAAATGAAAGAGAATATTCGCGCCTGTGATGAAAAGGAAATCGGATTTTCATTTTATTTTCCCTTTGATCTTGAGGGAAAGCGGCTGTTTGAATTTGTGAAGCTGCTTCGGAGCGAGGGGTTTTACTACTAATGGTCTGCCGGGGCGTAAGCTGATGGCAGAGCTCATTCTGATGAACAGAAGTTACAAATGGGAAAAAAGAAAATGGCGGAGGCTGACAATGACGAAAAATAAAGGGATAACCGGTATCATATGTGTCTGCGTGTTACTGCTCATGACGGGGTGCGGAGCAGGGGAAGAGAATGGGACGACCCCGGAACATGTGCCGGAGAGCGCGTTTGTTGACGATCAGGAGCAGGGGGGATCAGTGCAGGAGCCCTCACAGGAACCGGCAGAGGATTCAGCGCGGGACTTGTCACAGGAACCGGCAGGAGAAACGGTGGGAGAATCTGCACAGGATTCGTCACAGGAACCGGCAGAGGACTCAGCGCAGGAGTCATCACGGGAGCCGTCACGGGAATCGCCGCAGACACCGGAGCAGGAACCTGAGGTTGAAAACGAGTTTTATCAAAAGCTGATCTATGGGGTCAGGAAATGCATTGCGGGTGAAGAGGTAGAACTGCCCGAAGAATATGATTTCAGCGTTATAATCCATATGTGGCCCGACAGCGATACCCTTGGGTATTTTATTGAGGATATTGACGGAAATGGAACAGAAGAACTGATCTTTGGAGAAAATTGGGGAAAGGATCTTTCGGTCGTCTATAATATTTATACAATTTCCGCAGGGGAGCTGGTCCGCGTTACTGACGGCTGGGACAGAAACCAATATTATCTTTGTGAGAATGGAATGATCGCAAACGAAGGCAGCAGTAGTGCCGCCGAGTCCTGTTATGCGTATTTTACATTCGATGGTTCGGAGCTTCACTTTGTGGAATCCGTCATCTATGACGGATATAAAGATCCTGAAAATCCGTGGTTTTATTCAACAGAATCAGCATATGACGCGGAATACGCTGAGCCGGTCAGCGAAGAGCGGGCGAGGGAGACCATGGGTCGGTATGTTTACAAAAAGCTGACGTTTATTCCGTTTGCTCCGCAGGACTGACAGTCCGTGAAGGACTGTCAGCGAGCGGCATCCCTACTGATAAGCGGATATCGTGCGGATTCACTCCGGCGTTCTTTGAGAATGTCTTGTGCGGTCGATCATAAACAGCACGGCGGCGCACAGGAAAGTGACACTCAGATCGAGCGCGTCCCATCCGTCAAGAACCGGAGTGGCAAGAATACCGGCAAGAATGAGATTGATGATCAGGTGCAGCGGGATCGCCAACAGAAACGCGATCGCTGCGGCGAGCAGCCTGCGCGATTTTAGTTTTCGAAATACGGTATAGACGCACCACAGATAAACAATGGAAGGCAGCGCGGTTTTTATACCGATCGATGCGACCAGATTGTTTCCGCCGACGATTTTGCCGAGCGTATATAAGTACGGAATGATAAATGCACTGACGGATAGTAAAAGACCAAATATGCCGCTGCCGTTATAACCGCATTTGAGAATAGGTGCGAAAATGAGCAGTGTAAAAATGACGGAACTAATCACATACCGCGACCATGTGAGGGCGCCGGAAATTGCCAGATCGCAGATGATGCATACGATCATGCCGACGAGGAGCGTGCAGGAAAAAGAGACCGACAAAATATTTTGTATGGAGATTATTTTCTTATTAACGGAAGTTTCCGCATAACTGATCGCCTGATCGACACCGTCGCCGTGATCGCCGGATGATGCCGTATGTTTTTGCCCGTTTAAGAGTTCGCCTGTCGTCACGCCGAGAATTTCGGCAAGAGGCGATAAGAGAGAAATGTCGGGGCAGCTCAAACCACGTTCCCATTTGGAAACGGCTTTGTCGGTAATGTGAAGTTGTTCCGCTAATTCTTTCTGGGTCATATTTTTTTCTTTTCGTAATTCAACAATGAATTGTCCGATTTTGTTTTCATCCATTTTGGGAGCCTCCTTTTGATCGTCTTTTTGGTTTTATTGTATATGTACCGTCCTTTTTCTGCAACCGACCGTTGGTTTAGCGGAGCCGCGGATCGCTTGTTTCTGTGTACGATGAAGAGCGGTGAGTTGATAAATGAGCGGTATTAGTGTATAATAGAAATTACGATGCGTAATAGGAATTTGGGGTCGGACGGTTCAGAATGAAGAAACGCGGGGGGTAAGAATGGATATTCAATTTGCGAAAATAAAATTAGTGATCTGGGATATGGACGGTACTTTTTGGCAGGGGATTTTGAGTGAGGGTCGTGTAACGATGCTTGAACGAAATATCGAGACTGTGAAAAAATTGACCGATGCAGGGATCGTGAATGCCATCTGTTCTAAGAATGATAAAGAGAGCGTTTTTTCTGAACTATGTGGAGCTAATATGGCAGAGTATTTTGTGTTTCCCTCTGTGGACTGGACTCCAAAGGGACCAAGGATTCACGAGATGCTGTCGGATATGGGCCTTCGGGCAGAAAATACATTGTTTTTGGATGATGAGGACTTAAACAGGCAGGAAGCTGTTTTTTATAATCCGGGACTGATGACCGGCGGAGCGGCAGAGTTGGATTTGCTGGCACAATATGCGGATCAGCTTTCCGCTGATGACAGGGAACATTCCCGGTTGGAACGGTATCGGATCTTGGAGGCAAAACGGGACGAAAAAAAAGAATTCGGTTCGAATGAAGAGTTCCTTCGTAAAAGCAATATCCGTGTAGAAATGAAGACAGACTGTATAAATCATTTGGAACGCATATATGAGCTTGTGATGCGGACCAATCAGCTAAATTTCACAAAGATCCGTAGTTCTATGGAAGAACTGAAGGAACTTGTGCAAGATCCGGAGTATCAGTGCGGATATGTTTCTGTCAGAGATAAGTATGGAGAATATGGCATTGTCGGATTTTACGCAGAGAAGAATCACAAGCTGGTTCACTTTCTATTTTCATGCAGAACGATCGGCATGGGTGTAGAACAGTTTGTTTATGCAAAATTGGGATACCCCGATTACGAGAAATCGGGCGAAACCGCCGGGGAGCTAAGCGGAAACGGATTTCCCGACTGGATCAATCAGGCGGACTGTGATGTGAAAGAGGAGGAAAGACAGCAGATTAGTCATAAGGGGGAGAAACATAGGATTTTGTTTAAGGGACCCTGCGATCTGGATGCTATTTTCTCCTTCATTGAGCCGGGAGACGGCATTGATTGTGAATTTACTTATGTTTCTCCGCAGAGTGGTACGGTTATAGAACAAGTAAACCATACGGCACATATCGTACAGGCACATACCTTATCTGCGGAGCAGAAGCAGGAGATTGCAGCGGAACTGCCGTTCGGTGATGAAAAAATGTATTCCGACCTGATTTATCAACACCCCTATGATGTTGTTTTTATCAGTATCTTGCAGGATGTGAATTTGGGGATGTACCGCAGAAAAGAGACCGGTGAGATCGTTGCTTTTGCGCAGGGCTGCTATCCCCTGACCGATCGTGCAAACTGGGAGGGATATATTGAAGGAAAGATCTATACGGCACAATGCGGACTGACAAGGGAATTTTTGGAGGAGTTTTCTGAGAAATATGAATTTGCAGGCATCTTGACACCGGAGCAGACAGTAGAAAACATATTGAAGATCAGGGAGTATTTGAGACCGGATACCTATTTGGTCGTGATGCTTGGGACAGAAACGGAATATCTGAAAAACAAGAATCCGGCATGGACGGGGAAAAATCTGGTCTATAAGGAAATCAACGGTCGTATTAAGAATCTGTGCAAAGAACGGGAAAATATGGACTATATTGACGTGAACCGATATATCAGAGGGCAGGAAAGCTTTTATGACCATTATAACCATTTTGTGGTTTCGGTATATTATGAAATGGCAAAAGATATTGTGAACCTGATCCGCGGCAAGACCGGACAGGCGGTGGAACAGAAAACGGCAGCTTATGTATGGAAACGGAAAGGTAAGGAATTCCTGAAGCGGGTCTGTTCCGTTTTGCGGCCGAAATGAATAAAAAGCATCCCGGTGTGCGCTGATGAAGAAGTGACGCACGGGGAGCTTTTTATTATAACGTTATAACGGAGATGGAGGGATTTGAACCCTCGCGCCGGTTACCCGACCTACCGCATTTCGAGTGCGGACCCTTCAGCCACTTGGGTACATCTCCAATCAGGCGAGACCTGCTTCACTCATTATATCATGAAAATCCAAAGCGTCAATAAAAAATTAGCCCAATCAATTAGTCGGCTCTTTTATTATGCTTCAAAATAAGGTATACTAAGAGACGTGAGAAGATTTTCCAATCTAGGCATATCGCAGGCAGGACTTGCGATATGCATGGAGACTAGGCTGAAAAATAGATCTGATGACCTTATTTTTCAACCGGTAATTTAAGACTCTGACATGGAGGAATCGTGTAAGAATGGAGGAAGCGGGATGAAAAGAATCGGAATGTTGACAAGCGGCGGTGACTGTCAGGCGTTGAACGCAGCGATGCGCGGCGTAGTGAAGGCGCTGGTAAATGCGGCGGAAGAAGTGGAGATTTACGGTTTTTTAGAGGGATATAAGGGATTGATCTACGGAAATTACAGAATGCTGACAGGGGCGGATTTTTCGGGCATTCTGACAAAGGGAGGCACGATCTTAGGCAGCAGCAGGACGCCGTTTAAGACAATCCGCGAACCGGATGAAAACGGTCTTGATAAAGTGGAGGAAATGAAACATAATTATTACAAGCTGAACTTAAACTGCCTTGTTATTCTGGGAGGAAACGGCACGCATAAGACGGCGAATCTTTTACGTGAGGAAGGATTAAATGTCATTACGCTTCCGAAGACGATCGACAATGATCTTTGGGGAACGGATATGACGTTTGGCTTCCAGAGTGCGGTCAATATCGCGACCGACTGCATCGACTGTATTCATACGACCGCTGCATCACACGGACGAGTGTTCATTGTCGAGGTCATGGGGCATAAGGTCGGGTGGCTGACACTGAACGCAGGTATTGCAGGGGGCGCTGATATCATTCTCATTCCCGAAATTCCATATGATATTGATAAGATCGTAGAAGCGATCGATAGACGTTCTAAACGAGGAAGTAAGTTTACAATACTGGCTGTCGCGGAGGGTGCGATTTCTAAAGAGGATGCGAAGTTATCCAAAAAGGATTATAAAGAAAAACTCAAGAATTATAAATATCCGAGCGTATCTTACGAGCTTGCGGAGCAGATCAAAGATAAAACAGGGCAGGATGTACGGGTGACTGTTCCGGGTCATACGCAGCGGGGCGGAAGTCCGTGCCCGTACGACCGTGTATTTGCGTCAAGGCTCGGCTCTGAGGCGGGTAAGCTCATTCTGGAGGGAGAATATGGATTCATGGTCGGGATTAAGAACCGTGAGATCATAAAGGTGCCGCTTGAGGATGTGGCTGGCAAATTAAAAATGGTATCGCCCGATGCGACCATTGTGCAAGAAGCAAAAATGCTGGGTATCAGTTTCGGTGATTGAACATGTCATATGTGGCGCTTTATAGAAAATTCCGTCCTGACAGCTTTGAGAGCGTGAAAGGTCAGGATCATATTGTAACAACGCTGCGCAATCAGATCGAGTCGGAGCGTATTGGTCATGCGTATCTTTTTTGCGGAACGCGTGGAACGGGAAAGACAACAGTTGCTAAGATTTTTGCACGAGCAGTCAACTGTGAGCATCCGGCGAACGGCAGTCCGTGCGGGGAGTGCGATGTCTGCAGAGCGATCGCGGCGGGTGTGAGCATGAATGTTATTGAGATCGACGCGGCATCCAATAATGGTGTGGATAATATTCGCCAGATCGTAGATGAGGTCGCATATTCTCCGACAGAGGGACGCTACAAAGTCTATATTATAGATGAAGTACATATGCTGTCCATCGGCGCGTTTAACGCGCTTCTGAAAACATTGGAAGAGCCGCCCTCCTATGTGATCTTTATTTTGGCGACGACAGAGGCGCATAAAATACCGATCACGATCTTGTCGCGGTGCCAGCGCTATGATTTTAGGCGCATCAGCATTGATACGATTGCCGGCAGGCTCGGCGAGATCATGGAAAAAGAGCAGGTGGTTGTGGAAGAAAAGGCTTTGCGCTATGTGGCAAAGGCGGCGGACGGCTCGATGCGCGACGCGCTGAGTCTGTTAGACCAATGCATTGCGTTTCACTTTGGGGATGAGCTGACCTATGATAAGGTGCTCGATGTGCTCGGGGCGGTAGATACGGGCGTCTTTTCAAGGCTGCTTTGCAGTGTGCTCGACCGGAACGTTGCGGAGTGCATCGCGCTGCTTGACGAGATTGTGATCCAGGGTCGCGAGCTGACGCAGTTTGTGACGGATTTTACATGGTACCTGCGTAATCTGCTGCTTGTCAAAACATCGGATCATGTCGAAGATGTGATCGATATGTCGTCGGAAAATCTGCAGCTTTTGCAGCAGGAGGCCGGACGTATTGAAGCGGACGGAATCATCCGCTATATCCGCATTTTTTCAGAGCTTTCGGGACAATTGAAATATGCGGCACAGAAGCGTGTGCTTACGGAGGTGGCGCTCATAAAACTGTGCCGCCCGCAAATGGAAGCAAAACAGGACACGGTGCTTGACCGTATCCGGGCAATCGAACAGCGGCTTGAAACTGGCGATTTTTTACCGGCGGCAGGCGCTTTTGGAGTCGGATCTGGCGCCCCGGGGCCTCAAGGCAGTTTCGCCGGAGCGGGTACGGTGCAGGGCGGCGCGGGTGGACTGGCGGCAGCTTTTGCCTCAGCTGCGCCGCAGGTAAAACAGGAGCTGCCGAAGGCGCTTTCCGAGGATGTCAAAAAAGCAGTCAGTAACTGGCAGGCGATCGCGGGCAGGGCGCCCCAGCCGATGCGCCTTTATCTGCAAAATGCAAAGCTCAGTCTTGGCGCTGACGATCAGTTAGTGATCGTGCTGCCTGACGGTATTATGTCGGATTATTTTACACAGGAAAAAGAACATCATGAACAGTTAGAAGCGCTCATTTCAGGGTACCTTGGAAAGCAGATGACGGTCCTTATTCAGGTGCTGAAAGAAGATGACCGCTTTACGGATCATTATGTGGATTTATCGTCCCTGATCAACATGGAGATCGAGGAGGAAGACGAGCCGGAGCCGGATATTTTTTAGAATAACGGTGAAAGCGGTAACTATTGTTAGTGATATAAAGAAAGTATGGAAGATTAAAACCTTCGACTGCGGTATTTGTGTCTGTGTGCTGCAAAGCCATAAATGGCAAACCTATCATAGCAAAGCCATAAACGGCTTGACACAAACCCGTTCAAACACAGGAAGCAGCGCAGAAAAGAGGATAAACATGGCGAAACGTGGTGGATTTGGCGGCGGCATGGGGATGCCGGGCAATATGAACAATCTGATGAAGCAGGCGCAGCGGATGCAGCGTCAGATGGAAGAGAACCAGAAAGAGATGGAGACGAAGGAGTTTACAGGGACATCGGGCGGCGGCGCGGTCAAGATCACCGTGACCGGGAAAAAAGAATTCAGCAAGGTGGAGCTGTCGAAAGAGGCGGTCGATCCCGATGATGTGGAAATGCTTCAGGATATGATACTGGCAGCGGCGAACGACGCACTGCGCCAGGTAGAGGAGGCAAGCTCGGCAATGATGAGTAAGATGACCGGAGGTCTTCCGTTCTAATGGACATGTACAGCGGACATATCAATCGTTTAATTGAAGAACTGGCATCGCTGCCCGGCGTAGGTGCAAAATCGGCACAGCGGCTGGCGTTCCACATTATTAATATGCCGCAGCAGCGCGTGGAAAGGCTGACGGATGCAATTACCGCAGCGAAAGCGAATGTACGTTATTGTAAAGAATGCTTTACGCTGACTGATGAAGAAATCTGTCCGGTGTGCGCAAATGTAAAGCGGGATCACAGGACGATCATGGTGGTTGAAAATGTCAGGGATCTGGCGGCATATGAGAAAACAGGAAAGTATGAGGGTATTTATCATGTGCTCCATGGGGCAATCTCACCGATGCTGGGCATTGGTCCGGGCGATATTAAATTAAAGGAACTGATCGCACGGCTTGAAGGGGATGTAGGAGAGGTCATTATCGCGACTAATTCCAGCCTGGAGGGAGAGACGACGGCAATGTATATCCGTAAGCTGATCAAGCCTGCGGGTATTCGCGTAACGCGGATCGCAAGCGGGGTCCCGGTCGGCGGTGACTTAGAGTATATTGATGAAGTGACGCTTTTGCGGGCGCTGGAAGGGCGCACGGAGTTGTGATACAGAGACGGAGCGCGGTGTAAATCTTCTGCGTGCAGACCGTTGATCATGCGGCGCAGGAGGAAGACCCAGAGAAAAGGAGAGGGACTATGGCAGTAACAAAGAGGCTGTTTGATACACTTGAAGATGGCAGGGCGGTTGAGCTGTACAGCATGTCAAATCAGAACGGCATGTGTGTGGAAGTCATGACTTATGGTGCAAATATCGTGAATCTTTTTTTGCCGGACAAAGACAAAAGAAAAACAGATATCACGATGGGATATGATACGATTGAGCCTTATACGGTGAATATGGATAATTTTGGCGCGACGATCGGACCAAACTGTAACCGGATCGGAAACGCTTCTTTTTTGCTGGAAGGAAAGAAGATCCAGATGGCGGTGAATGACGGCGCCAATAATCTGCACAGCGATGGGAAACTTGGTATGTCGAAAAAGATATGGGATGCGCAGGCGACGGAGGACAGCGTGATCTTTACGGTGGGCGTGGAGGACGGGGATGTCGGACTGCCCGGCAATAAAGTCGTCCGGCTGACGTATACATTGACGGATGAGAACGAGTTGAAACTGCATTATGAGGGAAAGTCCGATCAGAATACGATCATAAATTTGACAAACCATGCCTATTTTAATCTGTCAGGGCACGCGGCGGGGAGTATCCATGACGCTGTTTTGTGGGTAAACGCTTCGCATTTTACAGAGGTGAGAGCCGGGGGTATTCCGACGGGAAAGATTCTGCCGGTCAAGGGGACCGCGCTTGACTTTACCGTGCCAAAACCGATCGGGCGCGACATAGACGGGGACGATCCGCAGACAAAGCTTGTCGGTGGATATGATCATAACTGGGTGCTTGATGATTGGGACGGACAGGTGCGTCTGGCGGCGCGGCTGACGGATGAAAAGTCGAAACGCCGGATGGAAGTGTATACAAATCTTCCGGGCATTCAGATTTACGCAGGGAATTTTATAGGAAAGCAGGCTGCGAAGGACGGCGCTGAATACGGTCCCAGAATGGGAATCGCAATGGAGACACAGTTTTTCCCGGATGCGCCAAATCACGATAATTTTCCGAGCACGGTATTTGGTCCTGAAAGGCAGTACGACTCCACGACGATTTATAAGTTCCTTTTTTAAGTATTGAAATGTTGTAAATGTAAAATTATCCGAATGTCAAAAAGCGCGGTGCATTACAAAAGCATCGCGCTTTTTGACATTTTTTGCGCCGTGATAGCGGTATAGTTTTTCTATGGAAGTGAAGGACAGGATCAAAACAAGAGGAGAGGAAAACGATGGATGCTACATGGACGGTACCAAAGAATATCAGACAAATCGGGGAGGCACATGCACATTATGCTGTTTACATAGAGGATTATGTCTCAACTTATATCAAGCAGGTAGTGCGGCTCTCGGATGGAGGCATCCGGCAGGGCGCTCTTGTAGGGAAGGTTTATCCGGAAGAGGAAAAAACCGTGTTTGTGATTCAGGGAATCGTGACGGATAAAGAATTATACCGGACAAGCAGCCAGCTTTTTTCCGGGCAGGGGAAAGAAGCGCTGCAGGAACAATGCAGCCGTTTTTTTTCGGAACTGGATATCATCGGGCGGGTAGTATTTGAAGCGGGAAGCAGTGGGATGGAGACTGTAAGGAGGGACATGTATTCGAATAATACGGGGGCGGGACAGATTCTTCTGCATGTTGACAGTGCGGATGGAACGCAGGAATTCTGTATTGGCAGTCAGGGAGCCGTTGAGTTGATCGAGAGTTACTATATTTATTATGAACGCAATGAGGCGATGCAGAATTATTTGATCGCATATAATGAGGAGACCCGCCGCAAGGTCGAGGAAGTGCATGATATTATCAGTGGACAGGCAAGAGCCGCGATGGGAGAGGTTCATATGCCCAAAGTAAGGATGCAGAAAGATACACTGCTTATCTGCACGACGTGTGCGCTGCTCATCTGCGTCACTCTGCTTGGAATCATCAATATTAATCAATATCAAAAAATGTGTCAAATGGAAACATCTTTTAATAATGTGATCGCAAGGCTTGGCTTTGGTGACGATGAGGCTGTTCCGGCGGGAGCAGATCCGGTATCTCAGGATCAACCGGGAGAGATCATTGTGTCAGATATTACACCGGAGGATGGATTGTTTGAGGGACTTCCTGTCTATGTTTCGGATGCAGGACAAGGAGAAGGAGAGCCGGGAGACAGTCTGGGCGGACAGAAAGATAAGGAAAATGAAAGCAACGGCTCCGGAAATGACATGGCAGGAAATGAGGAAGGCCAGGAGGTGCAGGACACAGGTGAAAACGCAGACAATGCGTTAGAGCATGATGCGGACGTTAACGGTGCAACAGAGCAAAATGAGGTCGATGGAGGTACAACAGAACAGGATCCGGATGGTAGCGACACAACGCAGGAAGAGGATGCAGACGGAGGTGCGGTGACAAATGAAGATGATCATGCCGGACGGGATGCAGGCGAAAGCGAGGGACAGAATGAGGAAGAAAATGGAATTGCAGGAGACGGCAACGCTGATGCGCAGCAAGAGGAAGATGGAGAAAATGCGTTAGTGATGGGGGAAAACGGAGGGAACGTTGAAGGCTATCGCGAATATATCGTGCAGAGAGGAGATACGCTTACGTCCATTAGTATACTGTTTTATCAGGACAGGAGAATGATAAAAAGAATCTGCGAGCTGAATGGGATTGAGAATGCTGATAATATCGTAGTGGGGCAAAAAATTTTACTGCCATAATGCCGGATTTGTGTTATTCTAATAAAAAGTGAGGAATAACCATGTCGGAAATACGAAAGTTTCGGAGGAAAAATGAATATAAAAAGCCGACAGTGCGACAGGTAGTGACGGAGCAGAAGGAAAGTAGTGCATTTGGCAGTACTGAAAGGCGGACGAGTGATCTGTTTACTAAAATATGGAGGCACAGGCTGACAGTTTTTTACCGTGTCGTGCTTGTTTTGGTGGTGATCGCAGCGATTGTTGCCATTTGGATCATCCGTTTCAATAATAAAGTGTATACGGGATATACCGTATCTGCGGAGGAAACCTGGACGGATAACAGCAGTCTTGATATTTTAGAATATAATGGTAATATATTGACTTATAGCAAGGATGGTGCTGTCTGTACGGATCTGCACGGGAGAACGCTTTGGAACCAGTCCTATGAAATGCAGAACCCGCTTGTTACAATTTGCGGAGATTACGTTGCGATCGGCGATTATAATGGTACATCCGTTTTTGTCATGAACTCTTCGGGGCCGCAGGGAACGATCGATACAAGAATGCCAATTCGTGCGATTGACATATCGAATAAGGGAACGGTACTTGTAGTCCTTGATGATGCGCCTAATACGTGGCTTTACCTGTATAGTAAAGAGGGAGCGATTTTGTGGAATTGCAAAAGCACGATGTCGATCAATGGTTATCCGCTGAAAGCCAGTGTGTCGGACAATAGCATGATGATTGGGGTTTCCTATTTATACATAGACAGCGGGGCGATAAGCTCTAAGGTTGCATTTTACAATCTGGACGAAGTGGGCGATAATTATCAGGATACGCTTGTGAGCGTGTTTAATTATAATAATGCCATCGTTCCGATGCTTTACTTTATGAACGAGGAAGATTCTTTTGCTGTTGCTGACAACCGGTTGATGCTCTATAGCGGAAGACAGATTCCCACCAGCACAAAGGAGATCATTCTTTCGGAAGAAGTACGTGCGGTTTTTTACAGCAGCAAGTATGTAGGACTTGTATTTCTAAATATGCGGGGAGATGTCAAGTATCGGCTGGATGTGTATAATACGTCAGGTGAGCTGGTACATTCTTTTGAACTTGATCAGGAATACAAAGAAATTTTGTTTTATGATGATTTCGTATATGTTTATAATGAAAGTGAATGTTTGATCTATCAGGTAAAGGGAAAGCTGAAGTTCGAAGGAGAGTTTGACATTCCGGCACAGCTTCTGCTTCCGACTACGGCAAGGGATAAACTGGTGTTGGTCAGCAGAAATAGGATTCAAAATATTCGATTGAACTAGGGACACGAAAAATATTATGGTAACGCAGCGTGCCGGTAGAACAGCGGCAGGGGTATCAGCCAAATTTGTAAAAAGAGCAGATGGGAGTCTCAGGGCAGAAAGCGGAAGTAATACGTCAGAAAGCAAAGGTACATCGGAGGAAAGGACACATCATGAATGAGGTATGGGCGGCGGTCGCATTAATATTGTTGGTATTTGCGTTTAAGGGACATTGTAAGGGACTTACGGGAGAGATCGCATCACTGATTTCTATTGCGTTATCCGTTCTTGGTCTGGCAGTGATCGTGCGCGCGGTAGGCAGTTATTTTGACCATAATAATAATGGTGTTGTTCAGGCAATTGTTTTTTTTGTGGCGCTGGCATTTCTTTCACAGATTTTGAGACTGATATTCAGCTCAATGAAGTTTATTACCAGAATTCCTGTTATTCATGGTATCAACAGTTTTGTCGGGATGATCGCAGGACTTGCCGAAGGGGTTGTGATCGTATGGGCGTTGTTCATTGTGATCGCCAAATACGACATTGCGGGCAGGAGCGCCGAATGGCTGATGATGATACAGAATGATGCATATTTATCCAAGTTGAGCGAATTGAATCCATTTGCACACTTTTTTGGTATTTAGAATTTAGAGACTCATAAAAATCCTGTAAAAATCCTCAAAAAAGATGTTGACAAGCAGAAGAGAGAGTGCTACTATATCACTGTTGCGGCTCGGCCGGAACAAAGCACCTTGACAAATAAACAGTAATGCAACCCTGAAAATTCCAAAAAAGATTTTCAGAGAGTTCAAAAAGAACGACCTAAGGACAGTAAAACGGACCGGAAGGGAAGCCTGAAGCGGAGGGAACGAAGCGGAAGGAGTACCGGAAGGGAAAGAAAGCCAGAGAAGACTGGCAGGATCAAGAGGGACTTTGAAAGGACAAAAGTTTTTTTGAAGAGAAGAAGGGAAACGAAGAGGGAAACGTTGGTTTTACCATTCGCGGAAAAATTTTCGGAGAAAAAAATTTGAAAACGAGAGTTCGATCCTGGCTCAGGATGAACGCTGGCGGCGTGCTTAACACATGCAAGTCGAACGGACTTATATTGAAACCTAGTGATATATAAGTTAGTGGCGGACGGGTGAGTAACGCGTGGAGAACCTGCCCTGCACAGGGGGATAACACTTAGAAATAGGTGCTAAGACCGCATAAGCGCACGGGACCGCATGGTACAGTGTGAAAAATGGAAACATGGTGCAGGATGGCTCCGCGTCTGATTAGCTGGTTGGCGGGGTAACGGCCCACCAAGGCGACGATCAGTAGCCGGCCTGAGAGGGTGACCGGCCACATTGGGACTGAGACACGGCCCAAACTCCTACGGG
>Ga0183011_10025_pt1 | contig 155985 bp, 125 predicted proteins | sample NAcewD2O_March_FD_122322 | JGI IMG/M metagenome (GOLD analysis project Ga0183011, IMG submission 122322) | Mouse cecal microbial communities from Vienna, Austria - N-Acetylneuraminic amended D2O_March | ecosystem: Host-associated > Mammals > Digestive system > Large intestine > Cecum | place... | reverse complement strand
GGCGTGATGATAACGAAGGAAAAAGTAATATCGTTTTTTTGGCAGCATTTGCTGCTTATGGTTTCATTGTATTTGATGACGCTGGGGGTGGTACTTTGCGTAAAATCTTGCCTGGGCAGCAGTGTGATATCTTCCCTGCCGTTTGTATTTTCGCTGGCGGGGCCGGTGAGCCGCGTTCCGGAATGGACAATCGGCGGCTATACCATTGCGATGAATTTCATACTGGTGTTTTGTCAGGTGCTCATTTTGCGGAAAAAATTCGAGCCTGTGCAACTGTTCCAATTGGTTATCGGGTTTGTGTTTGGCTGGCTCATTGATTTGAATATGTTTCTGACCTCGGCTCTGGAGTGTGGGACTCTGCCGTCGCAGTTGTTTGTCCAGTTTGCGGGATGCACCATCATGGGTATCGGTATAGCCTTTGAGGTGCGGTGTGGTTCGGTTACCATGCCGGGTGAGGGTATTTTTATTGTTATCAGCCAGGTGGCGCGCCGTCCTTTCGCCAAAGTCAAGATTGGGGTGGACACGGCCCTTGTTGTGCTTGCCGTGGGAAGCTGCTATTTCTTTTTTGGGCGTTGGCAATGGAATGTCATCGGCGTCGGGACACTTTTCGCGATGGTCTATGTCGGCCTCGTGGTGAAGTTCATCACTCCGTATCTGGGGTGGTTTGACCGTGTGCTGGCTTATATTCCGGGATTCCGGCGTTATCTGTTCGGTTTGGCGCGATTGCTTTATCGTCGCGGCGACAGGGGAGAATGACGCATGGGGACGGGGCTTTTGTGTCATGACGCAAATGCCCCGTCCCCATGTGTCATTTGATGTTGAGGTATTCGATGGGTTGTTGGCGGGTGGCGTCTAGGGGGAAAGACTGGTAGGGGGTGGCGGCGAAGTCGATGGCCTGGAGGTCGATGCACCGGATGGTGGAATTGTAGGCGGTTTTGTAATATATTTTGCGGTTGGTGAGGTCGGTGGCCGATGTCCATTGGGTGGCACTGGGGATGTCGGGGGATTGGCCGAGGGGGTGTTCAATGCCGATGGGGATGTCGAAGTTGTTGAGGATGTGGAAGCATTCCAGGATGGTTTCGAGGGCTGTGGGGCGTTGGGGGGCTGTGGCCCGGTAGAAGGCGATGCGCACGAAACGGGAGGGGGGTGTGATGTCGCCGGGTATGCCCAGGAATCCGGCTCCGGAGCCGAAGGGGGCTAAGGTGAGGTCGCTCAGGGCGTGGGGGGCCACGCCTCCGGGGGTGAGGTTGACGTAGTTGTTCAGGTTTGTCAGGTGCCATTCAAATCCGGGGGCGTTGGTCAGCACTCCCACCGGGTTTTCGTAGAAATGGGGGATGCCGTCCACGATTTCGAGTACGACTTGTCTGCCGGAGGGTTCCCCTATGCGCCAGTGGACGGTGGAGGTGGAGCCTGCGGTCTGGTCGATGCCGATGATACGGATTGAGGGAAGTGCCGCTTTGATTTCGTCGATGGTTGAGAATTGCGACAGCATCCAGGTGACCAGTTGCAGGTCGTTTACCGAGCGTTGATTTTCTGCGGGGTTGTAGCTTACGTAGCTCCCGTAGCGCGGGAAATAGAAAAGCCCGGCGGAAAGTCCGGCTTCATTCAGTCCCTCGGCGATGAACTCTTTTCGCATGATGGCGAGTCCCACGACGCCGTATTTGGTTTGAAACACCGCGCCGTTTACGCCTGTCGGGGTATAGGATGTAATCTGCTGTCCTCTGGGGATAATTACATATTCGCTTGGCAGGTCGCTGCTTCCCCATTCGATGGTGCGTGCCTGGACGTATGCGCCGTCTTTGGCTTTGAGCGAGAGACCGGTGCAGGCGTTCAGGGAGGAGGGGAGGTTCAGGAGGATAACGGACAGGCTGATGATAAGATATTTCATGGGTATGGTGTTTAATGGTTTGTAAAATCTGCTATGGTTGGATTGTGGATGGTCAGCCCCCCGTCGGCGGTCAGGGTCTGTCCGGTGATGTACCGGGCGTCTTCGGAGGCGAGGAAGGCTACGGCGGAGGCGATGTCCTGCGGTTCTCCCAGATAGGGGAGGGCATTGTGACGTTCGAATGTCCTGCGTGTTTCTTCCGGCAGGTTTTTCAGTGCGGCGGGTGTCAGCACAAGTCCCGGCGCAACGGCGTTGCAGCGGATGTTGTGACGCCCTGTTTGGGTGGCGATGTAGCGGGTCAGGTTGATAAGTGCCGCTTTGGATGTGCCGTAGTAAGTGCCTCTGAAATCTCCGGTGAATCCTCCGATGGAGGCGATGTTGACGATATTTCCCCCTTTTTGCCGGAGCATGGCGGGGATGGCGAGCTGGCTCAGGCAGATGGCGGAACGCAGGTTGAGGTGGAAAGCCCGGTCGAAAAATGTGATGTCGAGGGTTTCGATGTCTGTGTCGCGTTGCAGGTCGGTGCCACCCACGTTGTTGACCAGGACGTCTATCCGTCCGTATTTATCCAGCGTCTGTTCTATCAGGCTCCGGCAGCTTTCCAGGTCTTCTGCTGAGAAATAGACCGGAAAAACTTCTGCTTTTCCCGCTTTCAGTTCCCTGGCCAGGAGTTCGTTTTTTTCCCTGGCAAAATCTGCCATGACTACTGTGCCGCCTTCCGAGGTGATGCGCCGGGTGGTGGCTTCCCCGATGCCGGAAGCGGCTCCTGTGATGAGGATGACTTTGTTTTTGAATCTGTACATTTTCGTTTGTTGTTTTCTTTTATAACGATGGGGCGGGGAAATGGTTTGAATGGAGGGGAGGTTTGACGGGTTGGACGGGGTCGGGCGCGTAACTTCTTGTGCCGTTTCCCGTTTGTAAGGAAAAACGGAGATGAAATGAGAAAGGGTATCAGGGTTACGGTTTATGTTGTTTTTGCACTGACGGTGCTTTATTTCGTTGTAGAGTGGTTTTTGGAGGCAAAAATCCGGTATTTCGTGGAAAAGAAGGTAGAGGAGGTGAGCCGGGGGGCTGTCCGTGCGGAAATCGGTTCTGTATCGTTGCGGCTGATTGGCAGGTCGTTGTGGCTGGAGGAGGTGAAAATCAGTTCGGACACGGTGGCTTTGCGTCGCTCCGGGTGGCCTCTTAAAAGGGTTGAAGGGTATTTTGACCGCTTGGGGGCCAGGGGGGTGCATTTCCGCAAGAGAGATTCGCTTTTTTATCTGCGGGCCAGGGAATTGGATGCGGGAATATCCCGGTTGGCGGCTGATATATTGAAGCCGGGGCCGGGCGGACGGTCTGCGGCCCGGACACTGGCGGGGGTGCAGGTGGAGGTTGAAACTGTCAGTGTGCGGCTGGACCGGATGTATTGCCGGGTGATAGGAGGCAGGGATTCTGTGGACTATCGCCTGAATGGTTTTTCCGGGAAAGTCACGGACGGTGAGTTCCGTACCTTTCCGGCGGGAAAGGGCTGGCCTTTTGCCTGCGGGGATATTCAGTTGGCGTTGTCTTCCTTTCAATGCCGTTTTGCAGAGGGGTCTTCCCTGTTGGAAGTGGATTCTTTACGGTGGCAGGGGGATGAGGAGCGTTTCACGGTGGGTGCGTTCCGGTTGCTGCCGCAGTACGGGATGTATGAGTTTGCCCGGAAGTCGCCGGGGCATGCGGACTGGACCCGCATAGAGGCGGCGGGACTGGAAGGGACCGGGGTTGATTGGCGGCGGTTTATGGCGGAGAGATGGATAGACGTGGATAGCCTTTCTTTCGGAAAGCTCTCTGTCCGGAACTTTAAGAACCGGCAGATAGAGCAGACGCCCAGGGTCAAACACCTGTTTTACCAGTCGGTGCAGGAGTTTCCGTTTCCGTTGTCCGTGCGGCGGATAGCCTTGCAGCATGCCGATGTGGAATACCTGGAGCTGGCGAAGCACGGTTCGGCTCCGGGGCGGATTACATTTAACGGTTTGCAGGGGATGTTTTACGGGCTGACAAACCGGGGCACTGCTTTTACTGTTAAGGCTAAAGGGAAGTTGATGAATCGGGGGGAGATGCAGGCCGTTTTCCGTTTGCCTGCCGGGCGTTCGAATCCGTTTTTTGAAGTGGAGGGTCGTCTGGGGGCCATGAATCTGGCGGCATTGAATCCGATGACGGAGCCTTTGGCTAAAGTAAAAATCGCCTCAGGCCGGGTGGAAGGAATGACTTTCAGCATGAAAGGGGATGCGCAGAGGGCGGATGCGGATGTGTTGTTCCTGTATGAAAAATTGCGCATCCGCATTATGAAGGAAAAGGACGGGCATCTGGAAACCCGTTCATTTCTTACCACGTTGGCCAACGGGCTTATCGTGAGGGAGAACAATCCCGGTTCCGGCGGCGAGCGCAAAGTGCGCGGTTCGGCGGAAAGGGACCCTTACCGCTCGCAGTTCAATTATCTTTGGAAAACCTTATTTTCCGGCCTCAAAAAGTCCGTAGGGCTATGACGCAAATGCCCCGTCCCCATGTGTCATGCCGGAAACCGAATTGTTTTCTTTACGTTAAAAGTCAGAAAATAATGGGTGATATGTATTTATGAAAAGGAATAAGAAAAATTACGGTATTTATGTGTTGATGCTCCTTGTTTTCGGGGGGCTGATTTATGTGGCTTTGCAGACGGGGGAGAGGTTTTCTGCGCATGCTGTGGCGGGGCAGCTCCGGGAGGGGGCTTTCGGGATGTTTAAGAGTGTTATTCTGAATAATCTCCGGGGTTCGCTTACGGTTCTGTTGTTTCAGATTATTGTGATATTGCTTACGGTCCGGTTGTTTTCCGGATTGTTCCGGTTTATCGGTCAGCCGGGGGTGATTGGTGAGATTGTGGCGGGGATTGTGTTGGGGCCGTCGGTGTTGGGGTTGTTTTTTCCGGACCTTTTCCGTGGTTTGTTTCCGGAGGATTCGCTGATGAATCTGGAGTTGCTGAGCCAGATAGGGTTGGTGCTTTTTATGTTTGTCATCGGGATGGATGTTGATTTTTCTATGCTGAGGAATAAGATGAATGAAACGCTGGTTATCAGTCATGCCGGGATTATTGTGCCTTTTTTTCTGGGGATTGTGGCGTCGTTTTGGGTTTATGAGGAGTATGCGGCCGGGTCGACGGCTTTTTTGCCTTTTGCTTTGTTTATCGGCATTTCGATGAGTATTACGGCTTTTCCTGTGTTGGCGCGTATTATTCAGGAGCGGAATATGACCCGGACGCCTACCGGGGTATTGGCGATTGCTTCGGCTGCCAATGATGATGTGACGGCGTGGTGTTTGCTGGCGGTGGTTATTGCGGTGGCTAAGGCGGGCACTTTTCTGAGTGCTTTGTATACTGTGGGACTGACGGTGGTGTTTATTCTTGTTATGTTTGTTTTTGTGCGTCCTTTTCTGGCTAAAATCGGGAGGACGTATGCGCATGCGGAGGTTATCAATAAGAGTTTTGTCGGGTTTATATTTCTGGTGCTGATTGTTTCGGCTGTGATGACGGAGATTATTGGTATACATGCTCTTTTCGGGGCGTTTATGGCGGGGGTGATTATGCCGGCAAACAGTGGTTTCCGCCGGGTGATGATGGAGAAGGTGGAGGATGTGGCTTTGGTGTTTTTCCTGCCTTTGTTTTTTGCTTTTACGGGGCTTCGGACGGAAATCGGGCTGATTAATACGCCTCAGTTGTGGGGTGTCTGCGTATTGCTGATTTTTGTGGCGATATTGGGGAAGTTGGGCGGTTGTACGCTGGCAGCGCGGTTGGTCGGGGAGTCGTGGAAGGATAGTTTTATGGTGGGGACGCTGATGAATACGCGGGGGCTGATGGAGCTGGTGGCTTTGAATATCGGGTATGAAATGGGGGTGTTGCCTCCGGAGGTGTTTGTCATATTGATATTGATGGCGTTGACGACGACGTTTATGACGACTCCTTTGCTGAAGTTGTTTGAACGGATTTTCGGGAAAAGCGGTGTGGCGTCGGCCCGGCTGAAGGTGTTGCTGTCATTCGGACGTCCGGAGAGTGGTCAGAATTTGCTGGCACTGGCAGCGCACTTGCTTGGGAAAAGGGTGGCGGATGCTGCTATTGTTGCCGTGCATTATACTGTTGGCACGGATTTGAATCCGGTGAAGGCGGGGCAGTATGCCCGGAATAGTTTTAAGCCTCTGAACCGTGAGGCCCGGCGTTTGAATTTGCAGGTGGATAAGCGGTATCAGGTGACGGACCGGCTGGTGCATGATATAGGTAAGCTGGCGAAGAGCGAAAGGGCCGATTTATTGTTGCTGGGGGCGGGGCCTCAGTTTATGCAGGAGCATTTTTCCGGCTGGTGCGGGGGGAAGATTCCGGTACGGCGTCTGTTGCAGAAGTTGCAGCGTCATTCTCTCCGTTTGCCTGGGGAGTTGTTCCGGGATAAGTTGCAGCCTGTGATTGAGAATACGGAGAGTAGTGTTGCGATTTTTGTAAGTCGGTCGCGGGTGGTGGCCAAGCAATTTTTCCTGTTTCTGGACGGGGAGTCGGATTTGGATTTTCTTTCTTATATGCGGGGATATTTTACGGGGGAGGCGGTTCGTATCCGCATTTGTTTTTTGGCGGGGGAGTCTGCGACGCCTTTGGTGCGGCAAAAGGTGGAGGAGTTGGTTGCTGCCGAGCCGTGTCGTTTTCTGGCGGATGTCCCGTTGAAAGATAATCTGGTGCTTTACCAGCCGGACAGTCTGCTGGTGCTGAGTTATGGGAGTTGTCTGACCCTTTCCCGCAATCCTCTTTTGTTCAGTCGTTTGCCCTCTCTGTTGGTTGTGCGGCAATGACACATGGGGACGGGGCTTTTGTGTCATTTTGTTTTTTGGATTTTTTTGTAAATTTATCGTGTGGTTAAATGTGTGAAAAATGTCCAGGCAGCCCCGTCAGCAATCGGTTACGAATGTTTATCATGTGATTCAGCGTGGTATAAACCGGACGTTGATATTTTTTGAGGATGCGGACCGTCGGATGTTTCTTGAGATGTTGAAGTCGCAGGTGTGCGATTCGTTTGAGGTGTATTGTTACTGTTTGATGGATAATCATATTCATTTGATTGTGAAAAGCGGGCAGTTGAGTTTTTATATTCACCGGATACTGACGTCTTATGCGATTTGGTTTAACCGCAAGTATGAGCGTGGCGGGTATGTTTTTCAGAACCGTTTCAGGAGTGAGGTGATTGAAGAGGAGGGGTATTTGTTGCGCTGTTTGCGCTATGTTTTGCAGAATCCCCTTAAAGCGGGTGTCTGCCGTAGGGTTTCGGCGTATGCCTGGAGCAGTTACCGGGCTTATTATGGTGCGGAGGATTCTTTTGTCGCGACTGGTTTCCTGTCTTTGTTTTTTGAGGGTGAGGAGGATTTCCGGGCTTTTGTGGCGGAGGAAGAGGCGGGTACGTTTATGGATATTGGTTGCAGGCTGAAGGATTGTGAGGTCCGGGAAGTGTTGAAGGAGATGCTGGAGGGACGGGCGTTTGACGTGTTGGACAGGGTGGAGCAGAAGCAGATATTGAAGAAATTAAAACAGGACGAAAGAATCGGGCAACGGCAGTTGGCGCGTATTACAGGGATTGACTTGAATATGATACGGCGTTTGTGATGACGCAAAAGCCCCGTCCCTTTGTGTCATAGGATGTTTTCGGGGGTGAGGGGGGTGTAGGGGCCGTCTTTGACTTCGAATATGACGCTTCCTTTTTCCAGTACTTCGAGTGTATGCCACTGGCCTGCGGGGATGTTGATGCCGTATTGTCCTTGCAGGGGGTCTAATAGTGCGGATTCGGTTATTTCTTTGCGGTCGTTGTAGAATATGACTTTTATTTTTCCCCGGAGAAGGAGGTAGGTTTCTGCCGTGTGGAGGTGGCGGTGGATGGCGAGTTCCGTTCCGGGTTCGACGGCATTTAAAAGGCGTTGCGCTCCGGAATCGGGGGAAGGGTGGAAGTTGTGATTCATGCGGAGACGGGGACTTTTTCCGGCTGCTGCGGAAACCTGGTTCAGTAGTTCGTTGTCGATGAGTTGCATGTGTTTTGTTTTTGTTTTTGTTTTGTGTTGATGAAATCGGGTATGCAAAAATAGGTAAAAATGTGGTGAAAGTTTCTCCGGGAGATAACTCTTGTTGTCCGTATGCGTATGTATAGGGAATTAAATTGGTATGAAATGAACAGAAAGCTATGGATGACAGTGTTTTGCCTGTTTGGGGCAATTGAAATGATGTTTGCCGGTCTGACAGAGGATAATCGTTTTACGCTTCCTCCGTTGCCTTATGAGATGGATGCCCTGGAGCCTGTAATCAGCCGGGAGACGATAGAGTTTCATTACGGGAAGCATTTGAAGGGATATGTTGATAATCTGAATCGTTTGATTGCGGGTACTCCTTTTGAGGATGCGGACTTGCGCACGATAGTGAAATATGCTTCCGGGCCTGTGTATGATAACGGTGCCCAGGCGTTGAATCATATTCTTTATTTTAATACTTTTTCTCCGCAGGCAGTGCATGAGCCTTCCGGGGCTTTGTCGGAGGCTATCCGCCGCCAGTGGGGCAGTTTTGAGAATTTCAGGAGGGTGTTTTCCCAGGCGGCTGTTTCTCTGTTCGGTTCGGGATGGGTATGGCTGGCGAAAGATGCGCAGGGCGATTTGGTGATTTTGCAGGAGAGCAATGCGGGCAATCCGTTGTCGCGGGGCTGTGTTCCTTTGTTGGGTTTTGATGTGTGGGAGCATTCTTATTATCTGGATTATCAGAATAAGCGTGCCGATTATGTCGAGAAGTTGTGGGATATCGTGGATTGGGATATTGTGGGTGCTCGTTATTGAAGACAGGTGGTGTTTTGTGTGGCAGATCTCGGTTGGGGTGCCGGGGGCAGAGGCGTTTTTTTGTTTGTGATGTAAAAGCTCTGTCTTTTTGTGTTATATTGAAATGATGTTGTATATTTGTGCCGAGGAAGTGGAAATAGGGGTGAGAAGTTTTTAAGCGTGGGGAGGTAAGGTAAAGATTTGTGATATGGGAAAAATGAAAAGAACTGGTATATGGATTTCTTTCGGGACTGTTCCCGGAGTAAGAAGGTGTGTTTCTTTTGCTGAAGCTGTCTTAACCGGTAGGGGAAGGAACAGGGGCTTGCTTTTTTGCAGTGATAGTGTTATTGAATGATACAGAGGAGGGTGCCATGCGGCGCCCTCTTTTTTTCATAATTGCTTGTTTTTAGTGAATACGGATTTATCCTTTTGTGCCGGGGATGCAGAAGTTTGTCTGGCATGGCGGGATCAAACATGAAATAGGTATGAGTGATGCGATTAAACATGAGTGCGGTGTTGCACTGGTCCGGCTTTTGAAGCCGTTGTCTTATTACCAGCAAAAGTACGGCACTTCCGCTTACGGGTTGAATACGCTTTATTTGCTGATGGAAAAGCAGCATAACCGGGGACAGGAGGGGGCAGGAATGGCATGTGTCAGATTGGAGGCACAGCCGGGGGAGGAGTATATTTTCCGGGAGCGGGCTTTGGGAAGTGGTGCTATCAGTGAGGTTTTTGAGGCTGTGGGGCGTCAGGTGTCCGAGGTACAGGCGGGGGATAATCCCGGTCGTTTGCCGTTTATAGGGGAGCTTTATTTGGGTCATTTGCGATACAGTACGACCGGAAAGTCGGGATTATCTTATGTTCATCCTTTTTTGAGGCGCAACAATTGGCGGAGTCGGAATCTTTGTCTGGCAGGCAATTTCAATTTGACCAATGTGGATGAGATATTGACTGATATTGTTGCTAAAGGTCAGCATCCCCGCCACAATGCCGATACGTTTATTATCCTGGAGCAGATCGGGTATTTGCTCGACCGGGAGGTGGAAAGATTGTACAAGCAGTATAGTGTTGAGGGATTGTCGGGTTTGGAGCTTAATCATGTGATTGAAGAGCAGTTGGATATGGAGCGTATTATCCGGATGGCTTCGGAGAAGTGGGATGGAGGTTTTGTTATTTGCGGTCTGACGGGGAGTGGGGAGGCTTTTGTATTCCGTGATAAATGGGGGATACGTCCGGCTTTTTATTATTCTGATGATGAGATTATTGTGGTGGCTTCGGAACGTCCTGTAATTCAGACAATATTGGATGTTTCGATCGAAAAGGTAAACGAGTTGTATGCCGGACAGGGATTGATTATCAAGAGGAACGGGGAGATGTGTTTGTCTCAAATTCATCAGCCGGGCCGAGTTACGCCATGTTCGTTTGAACGTATTTATTTTTCCAGAGGAAGCGACCAGGATATTTACCGGGAGCGGAAGATGTTGGGGCGGTTGCTGACGGAGCAGATTTTGCAGTCAGTGAAGTATGATACGGATCATGCGGTATTTTCTTTTATTCCGAATACGGCTGAAATTGCCTATTATGGTATGATGGAGGGGTTGGAAGAGTATTTGAATTTCAGTAAAAGTGTTGATTTACTGGGAATAACTGGCAGCATTTCTTCTTCCCGGGCGGATCAAATTCTGTCCCGGCGCATTCGGACTGAGAAGCTGGCTATCAAGGATATTAAGCTCCGGACGTTTATTGCGGAGAATAACAGCCGGGACGATCTGGCGACGCATGTGTACGACATTACTTATGGTACAGTAACCGAAGGTGTTGACAATATTGTGGTGATTGACGACAGCATTGTGAGGGGAACGACGTTGAAACGGAGTATTATTAAAATATTATGCCGTTTGCGTCCCCGGAAAATTGTGATTGTCTCTTCTTCTCCTCAGGTACGTTATCCTGATTGTTATGGTATCGATATGTCGCGGATGGAGGAGTTTATCGCTTTTAATGCGGCTATTGAATTGCTGGAAGAGAGAGGAGAAGGGAGGGTGGTTGAGGAGGTTTACCGGAAGTGTAAGGAGCAGCAGGGGAAGCCTAAGGAGGCGATTGTGAACTGTGTTAAGGAGATTTATGCGCCTTTTACGGAACGGCATATTTCGGAGAAGATTGCACGTATGGTTACTCCGCCCGATTGCGGAATAGAAATCGAGGTAGTCTACCAGACTATCAAGAACTTACATAAGGCTTGCGGTAGCCATAACGGAGATTGGTATTTTTCAGGCGATTATCCTACTCCGGGGGGCAATCGTCTGGTGAATGACTCTTTTATTAATTTTTATGAAAAGGTGTATATGAAGTAAGGGTTATATTTTCTCTTCAATCTGATATACATTACGGTCTACGGCGGAGCGGGATACCAATTCGGCCACAAATCCTGCCAGAAAGAGTTGGGTTCCTAAAATCATACAGGTCAAGGCGATGAAAAAATAGGGCGTATCGGTAATCAGCGGGGCTTTGACGCCATGAATCAGACAGAGGTATTTGCTGATGGCGATCCACGCAATGGAAAGGAAACCGATGAGGAACAGCAAGGTCCCCAGGGTGCCGAACAGGTGCATGGGTTTCTTGGCAAAACGCGTGATGAACGTAACGGACAGTAAATCCAGCATGCCGTTGATAAAGCGGTTCCAGCCTCCGAATTTGGTTACGCCGTATTTTCTTGCCTGGTGTTGCACTACTTTCTCTCCGATGCGGCTGAATCCGGCTTCTTTGGCTAAAATGGGGATGTAGCGGTGCATTTCTCCGTATACTTCAATGCTTTTTACCACTTTTTGTTTATAAGCTTTCAGTCCGCAGTTGAAATCGTGCAGTTTAATGCCGGAAAATCTGCGGGCGGTAGCGTTGAAGAGTTTAGTGGGGAGGGTTTTGCTGATCGGGTCATACCGTTTTTTCTTCCATCCGGACACCATGTCATAATCGTCTTCTGTAATCATCCTGTATAATGACGGGATTTCGTCGGGGCTGTCCTGCATGTCTGCGTCCATTGTAATGACGACATCGCCTTGTGAGGCGTGAAAACCGCAGTGCAGGGCGGCAGATTTTCCGTAATTCCGGCGAAATCTGATTGCCCGGATACAGGGATTTTTTTCTGCCAGTCGGCAGATTAGTTCCCAGGAGCGGTCTTTGCTTCCGTCGTCGATCATGATGATTTCATAACTGAAACGGTGTTTGGTCATGACTTTTTCAATCCAGGCGGTCAGTTCGGTTAAGGATTCGTCTTCGTTGTATAAAGGAATGATAACGGATATATCCATAGTATTTTTATTTTGGCTTCGTTATATGATTTGTGTCGGTTGTTTCCGGAGAAAAGCGGCGATAATCAGGGTGAATATTAAACCGTTGACAAATTTACTGAATAATTCGGTTAATCCGATAAGGAAAGGTGTTATAAAAGCCGTAAAGAACTGTTCTGTCATTTCTTGTATCGGGCTGTTGCCATACATCTGAAGGAGTATTTCCCGGGTCATACCGAGATAGCTGGTCAATAATTCCGGATACCGGGAATAGAGTATAATCGTATAAAGGCAGTATACCAGTCCGGTTACTAAGGAAATCCATATTCCGGTAACTACGGCTTGTCCATAGGTGATAAATCCTTGTCGGGTACTGCTGTCGCGGTATTGTCGGATGCCTATAAACAAGCCGATGATGAAGAGAAAACTAATGGTGCGGTTGAGTGTGGGATTGTTGAATACCTGCCCGGTATTTATGAAACAAAGCCAGGATGCTGCCACAAAACATGCTCCCATGAGTAAAGCAAAAAGGGACATTTGTCCGTAGATCCGGTTTTTGATTTGCATAGTCATTATAATCCTGCCCGTTTTCTTAAATATATTTTTTCTCCGGCTTCCAGCGGCGTGTCGGCATTGATGTAATTAAAGACAACCAGGCTTTTGAGTCTGACTCCGTACATTTGAGAAATCAGATAGAGGTTTTCGCCTGCTTTCACCCGGTGGAATTCGTATCCGCGGGCTGCTCTGATTTTTTTGCGTTTCAGAAAGACATACTGACCGACAGCAAGGGAGGAATCCTTTTTGTCGTTATAAGCCATGAGTTTTTTCAGTTTGATGCCGTAATAATTGGAAAGGGCTGAAAACGTATCTCCTGCTTTGATTTCGATACAGGGGATGCCGTTTTTGATTTCTTCCCGTTTGTGGTAATTGACCAGTGTTTTTTTAGCTGCCGGGATATTTTTTTCAACTTTCTCTATCGGTGTGGTTTTAGCCGGTGTACCGGTAGGATGTTTCACCTTATGGTCATATAGGTATAACTGTTCTTCTTCGATTATTTTTATCAGTCGTTCCGCATACTGGGGGTTGGTGGCATAGCCTGCTGCTTTCAGTCCTTTGGCCCAGGCTTTGTAATCGGTGGACGGGATTTTGAATAGTCCGGCATAGCGGGGACGGGAGGTGAGAAATTCGCTGTGGTCGATCCACGATTGTTCCGGATGGTCATATTTGCGGAAACATTCGTTTTCGGCATCGTCGTCCATGTGATACGTGGGGCCTTCCCAGTCGTGACATTTGATACCGAAGTGGTTGTTGGCTTCCTGGGACAATTGCGACATGCCGCAGCCGGATTCAAAGATGCCTTGTGCCAGGGTAATGCTTGCCGGGATGCCGGTGCGTTCCATCTCCTGGATGGCGATGTGTTTGTATTTGAGAATGAAATCTTTGCGGGATTGTCCCTGGACGTTGAATGTTATCAGACTGGATAACAGGAGAATCAGAATTCCGGATGTGATGTTCATGTTCTAAAAACTCAGTTTTTTTTGTATTGTAAAACGGGGTGAATCTTAACGGGCGGGGGTAGTAAACGGGAAATTCAGAGCCATTCTGTGTCGTTACTCTTTTTTAATTCCTGTTTTTTTACGAACTTTACCCTCCATTCCCGGGGTAAAAATAATAAAAATAAGTAATGGAGAAAAGGGAACTGCAAATAGATTATATGGTTTATGAAAAAACGTATCCGGAGGGGTATGGGGAGTTGTGTGAAAAAGCACTTCGGATCATACCTCAGGCGTATAGTGTATATTCTGGTTTTTCAGTGGGCGCCGCTTTGTTGCTGGATAACGGCGAAACAGTGACAGGGACGAATCAGGAAAATGCGGCTTATCCCAGCGGGCTCTGTGCCGAACGGACGGCCTTGTTTTATGCGGCATCCCAATATCCCCGGGCAAAGGTAAAGGCTCTTGCTATTGCCGCTTTTGACGGAGAGAAACAGACTGCCCGTTTTGTGCCGCCTTGCGGAGCTTGCCGCCAGGTTATGGCTGAGACCATCCGGCGTACAGGTGATTTTGACGTCATAATGATGGGGGCGGAAGAGGTCGTTATGCTGAAAGCGTCGGTATTGTTGCCGTTTGCGTTTGACCTGCTGTAGGTCTGGCAAAGTGTTATTCAGCAAATGCGATCCGATTGAGGATAGAACGTCCCAAGGTGAGTTCATCCGTATATTCCAAATCGTTTCCTATGGAGATGCCTTTGGCGATGGTACTGACAGTCAGACCCGTCCGGTCTTTGATTTTTTTGTAGATGAAATAGCCTGTTGTATCACCTTCGATAGTGGCGCTCAGGGCAAAGATAATTTCTTTGATTTCTTCCTGTTCTATCCTTTGTAAAAGGCTGTCAATGTGCAGGTCGGCAGGACCGATGCCGTCCATTGGAGAGATGATTCCGCCCAGGACGTGATACAAGCCGTGAAATTGGGAGGTGGCTTCAATGGACAAGATATCTTTCAAATTTTCCACGACGCAGATGGTGCGGGTGTCCCGCTGCGGGTCGGCACAGATTTCGCACAAGTCGCTGTCGGCGATGTTGTGGCATTTGCGGCATTCCTGGATGTTCTTTTTCAACTCTTCAATACTTTGCACGAAACTGTTTACCTCTTCCGGGCTTTTTTTGAGTAGATAGAGCACGAATTTTAATGCCGTTTTACGTCCTATTCCCGGAAGGGATGCGAATTGCCCCACAGCTTTGTCTAACAGTTTGGAAGAAGAGTTTTGCATATTTATTTTTCAAACTGGATGTCTTTCAGCATCATTTGTATGTCGGTTCTGCCCATGAATTCGTTTTCCTGGAGTGTATAGCATATATTAAAATATTTTCCGGTATTCACTTCGTCGTAGAAGTATCCCATGCCGAATCCGATGCCGCTGCGGTCGTTACAGGCGCGAGTGTCGTCGACCACTACCAATTTGAGGTGTTCGTTGTTGCGTCCTACTTTTTTGGTGCCGATAAAGTTGACCACGTTTTCGGTCATGAATACGGGAACCGTGTTGTTGGGGCCGAACGGGGCGAATTTCCGGAGCATGCTATACAGTTCCGGTGTGATGTCAGACAGTTTGATTTGGGCGTCGATGTTAATTTGGGGTGTGAGCATTTCTTCGTTGATGGTTTCGCTGACAATCTGTTCGAATTTCTTTTTGAAAGGCTCGATATTTTCCAGTTTCAGTGTCAGTCCGGCAGCGTATTTGTGCCCTCCGTAGTTTTCCAGGTATTCACTGCACTGGGAAATCGCATAATAGAGGTCGAATCCTTCTACCGATCGGGCAGACCCAGTCGCCAGACCGTTTGATTCGGTCAGGACAATCGTGGGGCGGTAGAATGTTTCCGTCAGCCGGGAAGCCACGATGCCAATGACTCCTTTGTGCCATTTCGGGTTATATAGGACGGTGGTTTTCCGAGAGGTTTCTATTTTAGATTTCAGAATGTGTTTGATGGCCTCTTCCGTGATGTCGTGATCGAGTTTTTTGCGTTGGTCGTTGAATGCGTTGATGTCGGAAGCAATGTCGCTGGCACAACACTTTTCATCCGCCGTCAGCAGGTCTACGGCCTTGCATCCCGATTCCACCCGTCCGGCGGCGTTGATGCGGGGACCGATGCGGAAAACGATGTCATTGATTGTGATTTCCTTGTCAATACCTGCAATATCGATGATGGTTTTTAGCCCCAGGCTCGGTGTGGTGTTGAGTTGCTGGAGTCCGTAATAGGCCAGGATCCGGTTCTCACCGGTAATCGGGACAATGTCGCTGGCGATGCTTACACATAACAGGTCCAGCAGTTTGTATAAGTCCGACATCGGCAGGTTGTGTTTCATGGAGTGGGCCTGTACGAATTTGAAACTGACACCGCAGCCGCTCAACCATTTATAGGGATAGGGGCAATCATCGCGTTGCGGGTCCAGTACCGCTACGGCTTCCGGAAGAGATTCGCCCGGAGTGTGGTGATCGCAGATAATGACGTCGATGCCTTTTTCCTTGGCATATTTCACTTTTTCCACGGCTTTTACGCCGCAGTCCGTCACGATGATTAAGGAAAACCCGTTGTCAGCGGCATAATCAATCCCTTTCACGGAGATTCCATAACCTTCTGTATACCGGTCGGGAATGTAATATTCCAACCGGGAGGGCGTATATTTGTTTTTCAGATATTTGTAAAGCAATGCGACAGCCGTTGTGCCGTCTACGTCGTAATCGCCGTATATCATTACTTTTTCGTCTGTTGCGATAGCCTGGTCAAGGCGTTCAACAGCTTTGTCCATATCCTTCATCAAAAAAGGGTCATGAAGCATATGAAGGGAGGGATAAAAAAAAGCCTGTACTTCTTCAGGCGTCTCAATTCCTCGCTGGAGCAAAAGATTTGCAATAATATGGCAGCAATTGGTTTTTTTTGATAGTTCCGATATTTTATTTTCCTCTGCGGGAGTATTTAATACCCATCTTTTTTTCATTCTACTTTTTTCAATTCTGCCACAAAGTAGCGGAAATTCCGCGTCATTTCAAAGCTAAATATTTATAATTTTTATATGATTATGGTATGCGTTTATTAATCAAATGAATAGCTTGATTCTGTCTGTATGGAATGCCGAGGGATGGCTATAGGAGGTTCCGGGAAATCTTTTTGACATTCAGCGGTTTATTTTGTATCTTTGTCGCTCAAAGTGTGATTTTTTCAAGTTAATCAATTGAAATAAAAATAGTTAAAATATAAGAAAATGGGTTTTACAGAACTGAGCGAACAGGAGATTATCCGGAGGAATTCATTGGGTGAATTGGATAAATTGGGAATTGAAGCCTATCCGGCGGCTGAATTTGAGGTGATCGGTCATGCGGCGGAGATAAGGGAAAATTTTAAAGATGATGCTCCGGTGCGGGATGTGGTGGTGGCCGGTCGTATGATGAGTCGGCGGATCATGGGTAAAGCTTCATTTTTCGAGTTACAGGATGCTACTGGCAGAATACAGGTGTATGTGAGCCGTGACGATATTTCAACGGATGAAAATGCAACGGCCTATAATACGGTGTTTAAAAAACTAATGGATATTGGAGATATTGTTGGGGTGAAAGGATTTGTGTTCCGCACACAGACTGGCGAAATATCGGTACACGCAAAAGAATTGGTCATGTTGTCCAAGTCCCTGCGCCCGCTTCCGGTGGTGAAGGAGAAAGACGGCAAACTCTTTGATGCTTTTACGGATGCCGAACAGCGCTATCGTCAGCGTTACCTGGATCTGATAGTGAATCCGCAGGTAAAGGAGGTGTTTATCAAGCGGACTAAAATGATTAACGCTATTCGTGAGTTTTTTAACAGTAAAGGGTATCTGGAGGTAGAAACACCTGTGTTGCAGGCTATTCCCGGTGGGGCATCCGCCCGTCCTTTCATTACCCACCACAATGCGTTGGATATTCCGTTGTATCTGCGTATTGCCAATGAACTCTATCTGAAACGTCTTATTGTCGGAGGATTTGAGGGGGTGTATGAATTTTCCCGCAACTTCCGCAATGAAGGGATGGATCGCACACATAACCCGGAATTCACTTGTATGGAAATCTATGTAGCATACAAGGATTATCTGTGGATGATGAATTTTACCGAAGAGATGATTGAGCGGGCGGCGATAGCAATTAACGGCACGACTAAAGCGGTAATCGGAGAGAATGAGATTGATTTCAAACGGCCCTTCCAGCGTGTCCGGATGGCGGATGCTATCAAAGAATATACAGGCTATGATATTGAGAGCATGTCGGAGGAAGAGTTGTACGATGCCTGCGTGAAGATGGGGATAGAGGTGGACAAAACGATGGGGAAAGGCAAATTGATAGATGAAATTTTCGGAGAAAAATGTGAAGGACATTACATCCAGCCTACTTTCATTTACGATTATCCGAAAGAGATGTCCCCGCTGACGAAGAAACACCGGGAAAATCCGGAGCTGACGGAACGTTTTGAGTTGTTCGTAAACGGCAAGGAAGTAGCGAATGCCTATTCGGAACTTAATGATCCGATTGATCAGCTTGAACGTTTCCAGGAGCAGTTGAAATTGCAGGAAAGGGGAGATGATGAAGCCATGTATATCGATTATGATTTTGTCCGGGCACTGGAATATGGTATGCCTCCTACCTCCGGAATGGGAATCGGTATTGACCGTCTTTGTATGTTTTTGACGAATAGTCCTTCCATACAGGATGTGCTCTTCTTTCCCCAGATGAAACCCGAAAAGAAAATAGCCGTAGACGGTGATGACAAGTTTGAAGCCTTGGGGATTCCGCGCGAATGGGTGGAAGTCATCCGGAAAGCCGGTTATCAGACAGTGGAGTCTTTGAAGGCTGTGGAAAATCCCAATAAATTGCATCAGCAGCTTTGCGGCATCAATAAAAAAGAGAAACTGGGTTTAGCGGCACCGGCACCGGAGCAGGTGAAACAGTGGATCGGCTAAATCATTCATCGAGACGACAGGACATTCCGTAAAGTGGTGTCCGTTTATGAAGATATTAAATAAAGTATAATGGAGTTACTTCATAACCAGCGACTTGGAGTGGTGGGTGGAGGCAGTTGGGCTACGGCAATCGCGAAAATACTCACCGAAACCAATGACCACATTACGTGGTTTATGCGGAATATCGATACGATTCAGGCTTTTCAGGCTTATAGCCACAATCCGCGTTATCTCACGGAGGTGGAGTTTGATTTGTCAAAAATCACCTTTACCGATAACCTGGACCGGCTGATAGATGCGTGTGATGTCATTATATTTGCTGTTCCCAGTGCTTTCCTGAAAAATGTCACCTCGCGGATTACCCGTTCTCTGGAGCAGAAAATTATTGTTTCTGCCATTAAGGGACTGATTCCGGATGACAATCTGATTATTGCGGAGTTCTTTAATAACTATTTCAATGTTCCGTTGGAACAGATTGTGGTGATTTCCGGTCCTTGCCATGCGGAAGAGATTGCATTGGAGCGGTTGTCCTATCTGACATTTGCCAGTAACGACCTGAAAATAGCCCGCTATGTGGCGCAGACCTTTGACTGCCACTATGTCAAGACCAGCATTTCGGACGATATTTATGGTACGGAATATGCCGCCATCCTGAAAAATGTGATTGCCATTGCGGCGGGCATCTGCCACGGATTGCGTTATGGGGATAACTTCCAGGCTGTATTGATAGCCAATGCCATCCAGGAGATAGAGCGTTTTGTGGCTGCTGTCCATCCTATCCACCGCGACATCAAAAGTTCGGCTTATCTAGGCGATTTGCTGGTGACGGCTTATTCCCAGTTCAGTCGTAATCGCACTTTCGGGACGATGATCGGGAAAGGATATTCTGTGAAGTCAGCTCAGATGGAGATGCTGATGATTGCGGAGGGGTATTTTGCGGTGAAAGGAATTAAGGAAATTAACGAACATTACAATGTTCACATGCCGATTACCAATGCCGTTTATAATATTCTTTATGAGCGTATCAGTCCCGTTATGGAAATCCGACTGTTGACGGAAGAGCTAAGGTAAGAGTAAAGAATGGAGCCTATGTTTTATCTGGAGGAAATAAAGAATAAGGTACAGGAGACTGCTTTCATCGAACTTCCGGTGCGTTTATATAAAGACTGCCCTTGTTGGATACGTCCGTTGGATCAGGATATACGGAATGTGTTTAGTCCGGAAAAAAACCCCTGTTTCAAACACGGGGAGTGTGTGCGTTGGCTTTTGAGGGATGAGCAGGGGATATATGTGGGGAGAGTGGCGGCGTTTGTCAATCGGAAAACCTGCGGACTGGATAAGTACAAAGTCGGACAGATGGGCTTTTTTGAGTGTATTGACGACCGGGAAGCGGCATTCAAATTGTTTGACTGTTGCCGGAAGTGGCTCGAAGCTCAAGGTATGGATGCGATGGAAGGTCCGGTGAATTTCGGCGAACGGATAGAATGGTGGGGGTTGTTGGTTGATGGATTCGACCGTTGTCCCAACTATGCGATGCCCTATACCCATTCTTATTATGTGAAATTTTTTGAGGAATACGGTTTCCGCGATTTTTTCAAACAATATACGTACCGCAACAAATTGGTGATGGAAAGTCTGGCGCCGGTGGTGGTGTGGAAAGCTGACCGCTTGTTGAAAAATCCGGATTATTCCGTATATACCTACCGAGAAATCGGTAAACAGAAAGCGATAGACTCTTTGCTGGAGGTATATAATAAGGCGTGGAATCTGGAGGTACACGGTGTGGACGGCATTACCCGCGAGCAGGTGGAAGCCATCTATAAAAGCCTTCGTCCGATTGTGGACAAAGACTTGATTTATTTTGCCTATCATAAAGAGCAACCCATCGGTTTCTTTCTGATGTTCCCGGAAATCAACCAGGTAGTGAGGCATTTGGATGGTAAAATGAATTTGTGGGGTGTGTTGAAATTTATCTACTACCGGCACATCCGGAAAATAGATGTGGCGTTGGGGCAATTGTTCGGCGTCGTGCCTGAATTCCAGGGGAAGGGCGTAGAAGCTGCCATGATTAAGCGTTTTTGTGAAAAGATCGTGGAAAATAAAAGCCATTATAAATATTTGGAAATGAACTGGGTCGGTGATTTTAATCCCCAAATGATGCATTTGATGGAGTACTTGAGTGCTACAGCTGCCAAAACGCATGTTACTTACCGCAAGCTCTTCCGGGACGACATTGAATTTGTCCGTTCGGCGGACAAATAAAAATTTTATTTTTTCAGAAAAAATCCGTATAATCGAAGCCTGAATACTGAGATTATGCGGTTTTATTTTTTTATAGGGATTTTTTTGTTGGATCTGGTGGCTTGCCACAAGGATGATTCAGTAGAAAAAGAGGGGGCAGGGCGTACCATTATTGTGTATTTGGGGGTAGATAATAATTTCTCCGGAGAAGGTGCAGAGAAAATCAAGGCGTTGACTGAGGGGTGGCGGGGAAATTACCATGGAAATTTGTTAGTGTATGCGGATGGCGGGGCGGCGGTATTGGTTCGTATTCATGAGAATGGGAGCGGTGAAATGTTTGCGGATACCCTCCGGGAATATGGGGCGGAAAATTCTGCCGATCCGGCGGTCTTGAAAAGAGTCTTGTCGGAGGTAAAAGAGCAATTTCCTGCTGATTCTTATGGGATGATTGTGCTTTCGCATGGTTCCGGGTGGCTGCCGAAAGGACAGTTGGTTTCCCCGGTTTCCATTATTCAGGACCGCTATAACGAAATGGAATTTCCGGATTTTGTGGATGCCATTCCCATGATGCTGGATTTTATTGTCTTTGATGCCTGCTTTATGGGTACAATAGAGGTTGCGTACGAACTGAAAGAAAAAGCGAAATATGTGGTCGCCTCGCCGGCGGAGGTACTTTCTCCGGGATTTGTTTACAAGAGTATGATCGGGCATCTAATGACGTCCGAACCTCGATTGACAGCAGTGGCTAAAGAATTTTACGACTATTTTAATGGTATGGGCGGATTTTGGAAATCGGCGACTGTATCGGTGGTGAAAACGGATGAATTGGAACGTGTAGCGGAATTTTTGGCAGGAGTGGGGGATGTTACGGATTCGGAAAGGGTTAATTTGCGGGAAGTCCAGCAGTATGGCTATGGCCCGCATTCTTTGTTTTGGGATATGGGGGATTATGTTTCCCGGTGGGCGCCGGAGCATGGTGAAGAATTTGTGGAGTTATTAAATCGGGCAATCTTGTATAAGGCGGCAACTCCAGGTTATTATTCGTCGGGAAATATGAGATACAATAATATCCATACATACAGCGGTTTGGCAATGTACGTTCCGCAGGCAGACTATCCCCTTCTCAACCGGGAGTTCCGGAGACTGAAATGGGCAAAAGCCGTCAGTCGCTAATCAGCCGTTTGATGACTTTCAGGTTGTGGGTATATCGTTTCAGGTCTTCATTGAAAATACCCTGGTGGTCGATTTTGTCTACTCTTACCCTTCCAGAAGCATGGATAATGCGGTTTTCTTTCCACAGGATGCCGACATGGGTAATGGCTCCCATATCATCTCCAAAAAAGGCCAGGTCACCCGGCAAAGCCTCTTCTACGAATGAGAAATTCTGTCCGCCCAGCACTTGTTGCGAGGCGTCGCGGGGAATGTCGATGCCTGCCATGCGGTATACTATCTGTGACAAGCCGGAACAGTCGATGCCGTATGGTGTGCGTCCTCCCCAAAGATAGGGGGTATTGTAGTACATGAGGGCGTATTCGATTATCAAGTCTCGCAGGCTGTCAATGCCAATGTCTTTTAGCCGTGTAAGTAATGTGTAGGTCTCACTGCCAAGCTGCATTGTGTTTGTGTCAGCGTTGAAAAAAGGAAGGACACTGCCGGAAACAATCAGGTTGTTTCCGTATGCCCCTTCTTTTCGGACAATATTAAATACTTCCGTGGTCAGTACCGGGGAGTCGGATTGGTATTTGGTTGCATACTCCTGATCTGTTTCCTGGTACATTTTTTTGTCAATCCATCCTTCGTATCTGTCATGCAATAATCTGATGTAAGCCCACTTGTCGGTCGTCTCCAGAATTTCAAATAACTCTCCGAATAGTATCTGGGAAACCATTTCGCTTCTTTCCGATTGTTCTCTTCGTATCGGTACTATACTTAAATCTGCAATTCCGAACATAGGGGTTACCGTTTTTGAATCATAAAATTATCCAGGCATAGAATGTGCCGCACAAAGATAATAAAAAGAAAGGGAATACATATATCCGGGATGAAGTATTGCGGTATGTGAGGCGGGGATCAGAGGTAATCTTTTGTTTCCGGTCCCATGTTGAATAATAAATCCAGGATGCTTAAACCGGGGAGGAAAGGGAATTTTTCGCCGAACGTCTGGGGATAAGTTTTTAAGTCTGCAAAGAGAGACACGTTTTTTTTGGGATGAATGATGTTTCGGAGGTCGGCAAATGTTTCTGTCCCTTCCGGGATGTAATCTTCGGTCAGCTCTATCCGGGTGTGTAGCTTAAGCAGGTTTATCAGCGTATCCAGTATGCTGAGGTTCAGATCCAGCAGGTATTTTTCCTTGCGTTCGAAATAGGGGTGAAACTCTTCTTCGTAATAGTCATAGAACGGGGAATTTTTGTATGCGGATTCAATACCTTTATAATGCAGCTTCTGCCACGGGGTGGAATAGTCGATTTCGGCGTCTTTGGTCAGGAATTTGATTTTCCCGTTTTTTTTCACGGGAATCGTCAGTGGAAGTTTGCCATTGGCGGAGAGAATTTCACACCGATTGCGGTAGCTCTGTTTCTCGTAATGTTCAAACTGCTCTATGAAAGCGGTGGAATGGCGGTTCAATTGGCTTATGTAACTGACAGGGGGAAAATAGGCTGTATTTAATAAAAGTGTCTCCATTTCCGATGGGATTGTGAGAGTACAAAAATATAAAATTGCCCTGTAAATAAAAGCAGACAGGTAGTGAAAAATATTAAATACCTAGGGCGCAGACGTTTGCGTAAACATCAGGGCGGAATTTAAATAAAAATCGCATGAAGCTCCAAAATAATTTATAGAAAAATTGTGAAATTTCATTATTATTATTATTTTTCGTGAAATTAAAGAGGTGTTTTTGAGGGGTGGACAAGGGTTGTAAAAATAGGGCGGAAGAGAGAAAGGCGGATAAAATGTAACAGGGATGACAGGGATAACGTAATAATCAGTTAGTGCTTGCTAACAAAATATAGATACGGGTGTTAATAATGAAAAATTACATTACCTTTGTATCTAAAATTAATTTTTTAATAAAGGTGAAGATGTGTTATTTAAAAAATATACAAAGCCTTTGTTGGAAATAAATCAGATAAGGAGACGGAAGTATGATGGACTTGAAATTTATAGCGAAGGATCCGTTACTGGAGCCGTTTAGATATAGTATTGAGCGACGGTATCGGAATTTTATCCTGAGGGAAGTGGGGTTTACGGAGAACAGACGAAAGTTGTCTGATGCTTTCAACTCGTATCTGTATTATGGTATGCACCGTTCGGCAGAGGGGTGGATTTTCAGGGAATGGGCGCCTCATGCAACGGCGATTTATCTTGTGGGTGATTTTTCGGATTGGCAAAAAAAAGAGGAATTCCGGCTGAGGCGTCTGGAATATGGCAATTGGGAAATTTTCCTGCCTGCCGACTGTTTGAGGCATGGGATGAAATATCGTTTGCTGGTGGAGTGGGAAGGCGGTTGTGGTGAGAGGATACCGAGCCATGTGCGGAGGGTTGTGCAGCATGAAGAGACCAAGGCTTTCGATGCCCAGGTGTGGTTTCCGGAAGCCTATAAGTGGGAGAATACGTATGGTAAAACTCTGAAAAATCCATTGATTTATGAAGCGCATGTAGGTATGAGTACGGAGGAAAAAAGGGTGTCCACCTTTGAGGAGTTCCGGACGCAGGTTTTGCCCCGCATAGCGGAATTGGGCTATAATACCATTCAGTTGATGGGAATCCAGGAGCACCCTTATTACGGTTCTTTCGGCTATCAGGTCTCCAGTTTTTTTGCAGTCAGTTCCCGCTTGGGTACTCCTGAAGATTTAAAGCGGTTGATTGATGATGCTCACGGTAGAGGTATTGCGGTGGTCATGGATTTGGTTCACTCGCACGCCGTCAAGAACGAAGTGGAGGGGTTGAGTCGGTTTGACGGTACTTGCGATCAGTATTTTTATCAGGGGGAAAGAGGTAATCACAATCTCTGGAATTCAAGGTGTTTCGATTACGGCAAAAATGAAGTGCTGAATTTCCTGCTTTCCAATTGTAAATATTGGTTGGAAGAGTTTCATTTTGACGGTTTCCGCTTCGATGGCATTACCAGTATGCTTTACTGGGATCACGGACTTGGTCGGGATTTCACGGAATATAAATATTACTATGACGGTAACCAGGATGAGGATGCTATTATTTATCTGACGTTGGCCAACCGGTTGATTCACCAGGTAAATAAAAACGCTGTAACCATAGCGGAAGACATGAGCGGAATGCCCGGGTTGGCAGTCCCGATTGATGAGGGGGGAATCGGATTTGATTTCAGGCTGAGTATGGGTATTCCGGATTACTGGATAAAACTGGTCAAAGAGAAAAGGGATGAGGAGTGGCATGTAGGGGATTTGTTTTATGAATTGACTAATAAAAGACAAGACGAGCATACCATCAGCTATGCAGAAAGTCACGATCAGGCGATGGTTGGTGATAAGACGCTGATATTTAGGATGGTGGATAAGGATATGTATACCTCTATGAATGTTTTTGAGCGTAATATGACCGTGGATCGGGGGATGGCTTTGCACAAAATGATACGTCTTTTGACGATTATGACTGCCGGTGACGGCTATCTTAATTTCTTGGGGAACGAGTGGGGGCATCCGGAGTGGATTGACTTTCCGCGGGAGGGAAACGGCTGGAGTTACGATCATGCCCGCCGCCTTTGGCATTTGGCGGACGATACGAATCTGCGCTACCGCTATTTGAATGCTTTTGACCGGGATATGATAAGATTAGTGAAAAAAGAAGGGATTTTTCGTTTTCGTCCAGAACCGACGGTGAGGGACAATGAACGCCAGGTGCTGGTGTTTTCACGAGGCGGTCTGTTGTTGGCTTTTAACTTCAATCCGTCTCAATCTTTTTCGGACTATCGCTTCGGGGCAGCTCCCGGAAAATATGTGGAGATTTTGGATACGGATAGCAAGGTTTATGATGGGTTTGGGCGTAACAGCCAGTTGGTGCCTCATTTTACCCTGTATGATGAAGTGGCCGGCTGCAACCAGTTGAGTTTGTATTTGCCTTCGCGTTCCGCGTTGGTATTGAGATATGATGATTAAATAAATAATTTACGAATATATAATAACCATGGCTTATTTAAAGTTTAACAAAGATGAGTTGGTGAATCTTGAATATTCACTGAAACGGGAGTTCTTGGCAACAAACAGGGCCGGAGGGTATCTGTCTTCCACGCTTCCTTGCTGCAATACGCGAAAATATCACGGATTGCTGATTGTGCCGATCGAGGAATTTAACGGGGAGCGGCATGTGTTGCTTTCTGCTTTAGATGAAACTGTGGTTCAGCACGGACAGGCGTTTAACCTGGGGATTCATAAATATCCGGGCAATTATGAACCGAGAGGGCATAAGTATATTGTGGATTTTGAGTATGAACCAGTGTATACGCTGACTTATCGGGTGGGGGGTGTTGTGTTGAAGAAAGAGATTGTATTGGTACACAACGAGGATCAGGTGGTTATCCGCTATACGTTGGTAGATGCCCATTCCGATACGTTATTGCGCTTGAAACCTTTCCTGGCTTACCGGAATGTAAACAGCCTCTGCAAGGCGAACATGATGGCTAATACCAAATACGAACCCGTAGAGAATGGAATCCGTTCAAAACTGTATAACGGATTTCCTTACCTGAATATGCAATTGAGCAAGGCCAACGACTTTGTGGCTGTTCCCGATTGGTATAAGAATATCGAATATATGGAGGAAGAAAGCCGGGGATATGATTTCCGGGAGGATTTGTTTGTGCCGGGCTATTTTGAAGTACCCATCAAAAAGGGTGAAAGTATTATATTCTCAGCTTCCACGACGGCTGCGGCTCCGGGACGTTTGAAGACGAAATTTCAGAAATTGGTGGAAGGCCGGGGGCCCCGAAACAGTTTTGTGAATTGCTTGAAATATTCTGCTTCTCAATTTATTGTAAAAGAAGGAAAGGATACGGAAGTGATAGCTGGATATCCTTGGTTCGGCGCTTGGGGACGGGACACGTTTATTGCTTTACCGGGAGTGACGTTGGCGGCTAGCAACGATGTGAAAAGTTGCAAGGACGTTTTGGATACCATGATTAAGCAATTGAATAACGGTTTGTTTCCGAATGTAGGGAAAGGAAAAAATGCTGCTTACAATTCTGTGGATGCGCCGATGTGGTTTTTTAAAGCATTGCAGGAATACGGTGAAGCTACGGGCGATGAGGGACAGGTCTGGAAGAGCTACGGTAGTAAGATGAAAGCGATTCTGGCGGCTTATCGGAACGGGCTTAACGCTTTTGTTCGCATGCACGATAACGGATTGATTTGGGCGGATGAACCGGGGAAGGCTCTGACGTGGATGGATGCTGTTGTGAACGGTTGTCCGGTGACACCACGGGGTGGTTATCAAGTAGAAGTCAATGCTTTGTGGTACAATGCCGTTTGTTATAGTCTGAAACTGGCACAGACAGCGGGCGATACGAAATTTGTTAAAGAATGGGAGGAGATGCCTGAAAGGATTAAAAACAGTTTTACGGAAGTATTCTGGGTTTATGACAAGGAATATTTGGCGGATTATGTGGGACCGCAGGGACAGAATATTTTCGTACGGCCAAACCAAATTATAGCCTGTTCATTAGAGTATAGCCCTCTGAGTGATGAAATGAAAAGAACGGTATTGGATGTGGTGACGCGTGAGTTGTTGACTCCGAGAGGTTTGCGGACTCTTTCGCCTAAAAATCCTTTGTATAAGGGATTGTACGGAGGAGACCAGCCAATACGGGATGAGGCTTACCACCAGGGAACGGTTTGGCCTTGGCTGACAGGGCCTTATATTGAGGCTAATTTCCGGTTGTATGGTAAGGCTTTTGTACCTACTGCCAAAGAACTGGTAGCCGGATTTGAAGAAGACATGACTTTATATGGCATTTGTTCTATCTCCGAAGTGTATGACGGTAACCCGCCTTATCAGCCTAACGGATGTATTTCCCAGGCATGGAGTGTTGGTGAAATTCTACGGGCACTGGCACTGATTGAAAAGTATGAAAAGCCGGTACTCAAAGGGGAAAAGAAATAAAGGTTGTAAATCATTGAAATAAGATAATATGAAAACAAGAGTATTAATGTTCGGTTGGGAGTTCCCCCCTCATATTGCCGGAGGGCTAGGAACCGCCTGTCTTGGCTTGACGAAAGGACTGGCCAAACAAGGTGTGGAGGTGTTGTTTGTGATGCCGAAAGCCAGTGGGGACGAAGACCAGAGTTCCGCAAAAATTATTAATGCAAGTGATGTGGAAGCGTTGTATAATCTTGCGGATATTGAAGAGTATTGGAAAAACATTAACTTCATGGAGGTCGGTTCTAATCTGATTCCCTATATGGATCCGGAGCAGTTTGAACGTGAAGTGAGTGAACAGAAGAAATATGGTAACCGTACGGAACGTATCGGCTTTAAAAATAAGTATACTTTTTCCGGGAAATACGGGGCGAACCTGATGGAAGAGGTGGCACGCTATGCCATGGTGGCTGCGACGATAGCCCGCCAGCAGCGGTTTGATGTGATTCATGCTCATGATTGGCTGACGTATGCGGCAGGTATTGCTGCCAAGAAGGTGACGGGAAAACCGTTAGTTATCCATGTGCATGCTACGGAGTTTGACCGGAGCGGAGAAAATGTAAACAGTCTGGTGTTTAATCTGGAACGCCAGGGCATGTTGGCTGCTGACAGGGTTATCACGGTGAGTAATCTGACGCGTAACATTGTGATAAATCGTTACGGTATAGACCCGGCGAAAGTCGTTACTGTTCATAATGCAGTGGATTTCCAGTCCTATTCGGAAATGAATGTGGAACGCGGAGTGAAAGAGAAAGTAGTGACGTTTTTGGGGCGTATCACTTACCAGAAAGGCCCCGAATATTTCATTGAGGCTGCCAATAAGGTGTTGAAAGCTTATCCCAATGTCCGTTTCGTGATGGCGGGGAGCGGCGATTTGATGAACCGTTCCATTCGCCGTGTGGCGCGTTTGAAGATTGCGACCCGTTTTCATTTTACGGGATTCCTCCGGGGACAGGATGTGCAGAAGATGTTTGCACATAGCGATGTGTATGTGATGCCCTCGGTATCTGAACCTTTCGGTATCTCTCCGCTGGAAGCTATGCGGTCTGGTGTGCCGACTATCATCTCCAAGCAGTCTGGGGTGGCGGAAGTGTTGAAACACGCTATTAAAGTCGATTTCTGGGATGTAGATGCCCTGGCGGATTCGATATACGGATTGTTGAAATATCCCGCACTGTCTGAAATGGCGGGACGTTGTGGGCTGGATGAGGTGAATACGCTGAAATGGGAAAATGCTGCTTTTAAGCTGAAAAAGATATATGAAGAAGTGAAAAGATAGCAGGGAGAATAAACAGAAGAAATAACAATAAAAAAATAGATTATGAACAAGAAAACCTTATGTCTGTATTTTCAGGTTCACCAACCGGTACGCCTCAGGAAATATCACTTTTTCGATCTGGGAAAGAGCCATGATTATTACGATGATTTTGCTAACCGCACCATCACGCGGAAAGTAGCGAAGCGCTGTTATTTGCCTGCAAACCAGATGATGCTGGAGTTGATTCAGAAATACGGGAAAAATTTTAAAGTGAGTTTTTCTATTTCGGGACTGGCTCTTGAGCAGTTTGAAAAATACGCACCGGAAGTGATAGAAAGTTTTAAGGCTCTGGCCAAGACGGGGTGTGTGGAGTTTCTGGCTGAAACATACTCTCATTCTTTGGCTTCATTGGTGGATGAAAAGGAGTTTAATTTGCAGGTGAAACAGCATGCGGATTTAATTAAGAAGTTGTTTGACTATACACCTGTTACGTTCAGGAACACCGAGTTGGTATATTCAGATAAAATCGGAGAGATGGTGGCACGCATGGGGTATAAGACCATGCTGACAGAAGGGGCAAAGCATGTGTTGGGTTGGAAGAGTCCTGATTTTGTATACACCAATTCCCTGAATCCGAAATTGAAGTTGTTACTGAAAAACTTCCGGTTGAGCGATGATATTGCTTTCCGTTTTTCCGATAAATCTTGGGGTGAGTGGCCGCTTACCGCGGAGAAGTATGCAGGTTGGCTGGCTGAATCTGTGAAGAATGAAGACCTTATCAACCTGTTTATGGATTATGAAACCCTGGGCGAACACCAGGATGTTTCTACCGGAATATTTGCGTTTATGGCTAATCTTCCCCAGCAGGTTTTTGCAACTTCGGCTTTTGAGTTTCTTACTCCGGCTGAAGCGGCGGCAAAACACCAGCCGGTGGCTCCGCTGAATGTACCTTTTGCTATTTCTTGGGCGGATGAAGAACGTGATTTGACAGCGTGGTTGGGAAATGAATTGCAGTTGGAGGCTTTTGAAGAGTTGTATAAAGTGAGGGATAAGGTGAAAGCCGTGAATGATCCGGCATTGAATTATGATTACTGTTGCCTTCAGGCCAGTGACCATTTTTATTACATGTGTACCAAACTGTTTTCGGATGGTGCCGTACACAAATATTTCACCCCTTATGATTCTCCCTATGAAGCGTTTATCAATTACATGAATGTATTGAGTGATTTCGTGGCACGGGTGGACGAAAAGTATGATAACAAGGAAAAGAAGGCTGTGAAATCTTCCGTTCCTGTGGAGGCTCCGGTTAAAAAAACGGTAGTGCCTAAAGCTTCGGCAGAGAAGAATATGAAAGAGGGGAAAAAAGCGGTTTCCCGGACCAGGAAAAAATAAAATAGTCGGAAAATAGGGAATTGCGGGGTTTACAAGGTTGGAATCGTTGTTCGTTTTATACCTTGTAAACCTTGTAATTTTTTTGCTATCTGCTTTTTAAATTTTAAGTCAGTTATTCCCGGCAATTTTTTTTTGTTATCTTTGCACGCCTATATGATTAAATACGAATTTTTTATGGATAATAATAAAATGAAAAATCCGGCTTACTTGTTTGAAGTGAGTTGGGAAGTTTGTAATAAAGTCGGAGGGATACATACGGTCATTTCAACGAAAGCGTTGAATATGGTGAAAGAGTATAGCAACAGTCATATTCTCATCGGACCGGATGTATGGAGATATACAGAACAGAATCCTGAATTTATCGATGATCCGCGTTTATTTAAATCATGGCGGATGCGGGCTGCCCAGGAAGGGTTGAGAATTAAGGTGGGACGGTGGAATGTTGCTGGTAGGCCTATTGTTATTTTGGTTGATTATACGACCTTCATTGCACAGAAAGATGCTATTTTTTCCTCTTTTTGGGAAAAATATAAACTGGATTCCATTAGCGGACAATGGGATTATATCGAACCAGCGTTGTTCGGTTATGCTTCCGGTAAGGTGATTGAAAGTTTTGTTCGTTTTAATACTACGTTGCGCCAGCGTATTATTGCCCAGTTTCATGAATGGATGACGGGAACGGGGTTGCTGTATTTGAAATATGCCATGCCTCAAGTGGGGTGTGTATTTACGACTCACGCCACGGTGTTGGGACGTTGTGTGGCAGGCAACCATTTGCCGTTGTACAGTGAAATGAAAAACTATGTGCCGGAGGAGCTGGCACACCGTTTTAATGTGGTGGCCAAACAGTCTTTGGAAAAGACGGCGGCTCGGAATGCAGATTGTTTTACTACCGTAAGTGAGATTACCGCCACGGAGTGTGAGCATTTCTTGGATAAAAAGGTTGATATTGTTACTCCGAATGGTTTTGAGAATGTGTTTACCCCGCAGGAGGGCCAGTTTGAAGCCAAACGCCTTGCCGGACGGGAGAAGTTTATGCAGATCGCCCAAGCTCTTCTGGGACGTCCTGTCGCGGATGATTCGCTGATTGTCGGCATCAGCGGTCGTTATGAATTCAAGAATAAAGGGATTGACGTATTCATGGAAGCGCTGGGACGCCTGAACCGGGAAAATGGAGTCAACAAGGAAGTGTTGGCTTTTGTGTTGGTGCCGGCAGGACAGACGGGTTCCAATGGCGAATTACTGCATAACCTGACTACACCGAATCAGCCGATAGCGATTGCCAATCCCTATCTTACCCATAATTTGTCGGATGCGGTACATGATCCGGTGATGAACAGTATCCGTGTACAGAATTTAGGCAACAGCGATAAGGACAGTGTGAAAGTGTTCTTTGTCCCTTCTTATCTGAACGGAGACGATGGTATATTCAATATGCCTTACTATGACCTCTTGATAGGGATGGATTTGACCATTTTCCCCTCTTATTATGAACCGTGGGGATATACGCCGCTGGAGAGTCTGGCGTTTAAGGTACCTACCATTACGACCACTTTGGCGGGATTCGGTTTGTGGGTGCAGGAACATTATAATATGGAACACCCAGGAATAGAGGTGATCCGCCGGGAAGACGGTAACAATGATTCTGTTATCAGCTCCATTGTCAACAGAATTAAATATACAGCAGGATTGAGCTCTGTTGAAATTGCCAGAAGTAAGGAGAATGCTAAAGATGTTTCCCGTATAGCCCTTTGGGATAATTTGATTGTATATTATAAAAAAGCGTATGAACTGGCGTTGAATCGGGTCGATAACCGACTGAAGGATATGCCGGCAACAATTCATGAACAAATGACATATATAGAAAAACAACTTTCAGTGAATAATCCGCATTGGATTAGCGTAATGATCCACCGTTCTATTCCGGAAAAATTGATCGCGTTGGAAGAATTGTCAAAGAATCTTTGGTGGTGCTGGAATGATGAGGCACGTGAACTGTTCCGCAGTATTGATATTGACGAGTGGCGGATCTCTGGGCACAATCCCATTGCGATGCTTGATAAAATTCCGCTGAACCGCTATAAAGAATTGGAAAATGATTCGGAATTCGTAAGCAAGCTGGAAACCGTGTACGGACACTTCAAGGCTTATATGGCAGGGAAAGAACACATGAGCGGAGCCGGAGTGGCTTATTTCAGTATGGAATACGGGTTACACACCTCCCTGAAAATTTATTCCGGAGGTTTGGGTATTTTGGCAGGAGACTATCTGAAAGAAGCTAGTGATAAAGGAACGAAAATTACGGCTGTCGGTTTGTTGTACCGTTATGGTTATTTTACCCAGAAGTTGTCCGCAATGGGAGACCAGGAAGCTGAATATGAAGCGCAGGATTTTATGAAAATCGCTGTTACTCCGGTGCGTGACGAACAGGGAAACTGGCAGACTATCAGTCTGGTATTTCCCGGACGGAATGTGTATGCCCGTATTTGGAGAGTGGATGTGGGACGTATCGAATTGTACCTGTTGGATACCGATTTCGAAGACAATCTGGAGGAAGACCGTTCAATTACCCATCATCTTTACGGGGGGGACTGGGAGAATCGTCTCAAACAGGAATTGTTGTTGGGATGCGGAGGTATACAGGCGTTGAGGAAGTTGGGTATTGATGCTGCGACTTATCATTGCAATGAAGGACATGCCGCATTCATCGGATTGGAACGTCTGAAAGAGTATATCCAGGATGATCACCTGACTTTTGCAGAAGCGATGGAAGTTGTGCGTGCCTCTTCTCTGTTTACGACGCATACGCCGGTACCTGCGGGACATGATGCATTTTCTGAAAATATGCTGCGTACCTATATATCGCATTATTCTGACCGTCTGAAAATCACATGGGAACAGTTGTTAGGATTGGGTAAAATCAATGTGGGTGACCCCAATGAAAAGTTCTCTATGAGTTTCCTCGCTGCTAATCTTTCACAGGAAGTGAATGGGGTGAGCTGGTTGCACGGGGAGGTGAGTCGGGATATTTTCAAAGGTTTGTGGCCGGGTTATCTGCCGGAGGAATTGCACATTAGTTATGTGACCAATGGTGTACATTATCCTACCTGGACAGCTCCCGAATGGAAACAGATAGAGGCTTCCATTTTCGGAGATGCTTTCCAGACGCATAACTACGATAAGAAATGTTTTGAAGAAATCTATAAGGTTTCTGATGAGGTGGTATTTGAAGTGCGTAACAAACTGCGTAAGCGTCTGATTGACCATATCAAGAAAATGTTGACCAGTGGTGTTGCAGCTTCTTATTTTACGCCGCGTCAGGTGATTGAAATTCACGATACGTTGCGGGATGATATTCTGACTATCGGTTTTGCCCGTCGTTTTGCGACCTATAAACGTGCTCATTTGTTGTTCCGTAATTTGGAACGTCTGGATGAGATTGTCAATAATCCGGAGCATCCTGTACAGTTTATCTTTGCTGGGAAAGCTCACCCTGCCGACCGTGCGGGACAGGATCTTATCAAGCGGATTGTGGAGGTATCGAAAGACCCGAGGTTTATCGGTAAGATTCTTTTCATCCCGAATTATGATATGGATCTGGCGAAGAATCTGGTACAGGGTGTTGATGTCTGGATGAATACTCCGACTCGTCCGCAGGAGGCTTCCGGAACCAGTGGTGAGAAAGCCGCTATGAACGGGGTTATGCATTTCAGTGTGCTGGATGGCTGGTGGGTTGAGGGATATCGTCCAGATGCCGGATGGATGTTGCCGATGGAACGCACGTATGAGAATCAGGGTTTCCAGGATGAATTGGATTCCGAGATGATTTACAATATCATTGATGATGATATTGCACCTCTGTTCTATGATAAGAATGCGGCCGGGATGTCGCCGAAGTGGATTGGCTATATTAAAAACACCATTGCTAAGGTGGCTTCCAATTTCACGACGAACCGGATGTTGATGGATTATGAAAACCAGTACTATCTCCCGATGGCAGAACGTTACCGGAAGATGATTGCCGATAATTTTGCTGAAGCTACCGAGATTGCGGAATGGAAGAAGAAGGTTACTCGAGAGTGGGATAATATTGAGGTTGTGGATATTCAGTTGCCGAACCGTTCCAAGCAGATTATCGCTTTAGGGAAGTCTTATTGGGCAGAGGTGACGTTGGAAATCGGCGAGCTGACAATGGAAGATGTCGGGGTTGAATTGGTTGCAGCGGAGCAGCGTAACGGTAAATTGGTGATTCGGGAGAAACATGACTTTACTGCTGTTTCTCAGCAGGAGAGTAAAGCTACTTATCGGTTGGATGTTACGGCTGATGCCCCGGGTTTGTTGAATTTAGCCATCCGTATTTATCCGAAGAATGTATTACTTCCTCATCGTCAGGATTTTGCATTGGTAAAATGGTTGTGATTTATTGGGATAACGCTTTATATGAAAAAGGCTACCCGAAAGGTAGCCTTTTTTTGAAATTATTTTACTGTTTCAGTGTGCGCGGTAATTGTTGTCGTGCAGGATTGCGAGTATTTTGTCTTTGAATGCCCCTTGGATGATAATTTGCCCTTCTTTTACGGAACCGCCTACGCCACATTTGTTTTTTAACAGTTTTGCCAGTTCTTTCAGGTCTTCTTCCGTGCCGATGAAACCGTCGATCAGAGTTACGATTTTGCCTGCCCGTTGTTTGGAGTCCAGGGTGACGCGCAGGTTTTGTTTTTCGGGAGGAAGTGTGGCTTGTTCTTCCTGTTCTTCGTATTGATAGTTGAAGTCGGGATTCGTTGAGTAAACGATATTGATTCTTCCTTTTTTGTTGCTCATGATGTATGTTTGTTGGTTTGTTGCAAATGTAAAGATTTTTAATCAAATTTTGGAGAAAGAATTGCAAGGAACAAAATACACAGTATTTTTGTGAAACGATAAAAAACAGCATCGGACTATGAACAGGATATTGGATAAAAGATATTTTTCAGAAAAAGTTGTGCAGCTGGAGGTGGAAGCACCTTTGATTGCCAAAGCCCGTAAACCGGGAAATTTTGTGATAGTGAGAGTAGGGGAAAAGGGAGAGCGGATGCCTTTGACGATTTCGGCTGCGGATGTGAAGAGAGGTTCTATTACACTGGTGGTGCAGAAGATGGGGGTATCTTCAACTAAGTTGTGTAATCTGAATGTGGGTGACTGTATTACGGATCTGGTGGGACCTTTGGGAAAAGCGACGCATATTGAAAAGGTGGGGACGGTATTGGCGTGCGGTGGCGGGATTGGTGTTGCACCATTGTTACCGATAGTACAGGGATTTAAGGATGCGGGCAATCGGGTGGTTTCTGTATTGGCAGCTCGGAGTAAGGAGCTGGTAATCTTGGAGGATGAGATACGAAGATATTCAGATGAGGTGATTGTCATGACGGATGATGGTAGCTATGGCAGGAAAGGACTGGTAACGGAGGGAATGGAAGAGGTAATAAAGCGGGAGAATGTGGACATGGCAGTGACGATTGGTCCGGCAGTGATGATGAAATTTTGTGCGTTGCTGACCCGTCAATATGAGATACCGACGATAGCTAGTCTGAATGCGATTATGGTTGATGGTACGGGAATGTGTGGTGCGTGTCGGGTAACGGTGGGAGGAAAGACGAAGTTCACCTGTATTGACGGACCGGAATTTGATGCTCACCAGATTGATTTTGATGAGATGATGCGACGTTTGGGAGGATATAAGAGTATTGAAACGGAAAGAATGAAAAATATAGGTTGATGCCGTAAGGGGTTAACCGGATAATGACAGAGAATCATGGGGATAAGTGACAGAAATGCAGAATGGCGGAGACAACTCCGGGAGGCTGTGAAGGCGAAGAAAAGAACGGAGATTGATAGGGTGAAAATGCCGGAGTTGGCTCCGGAGGAGAGAATTAAAAGCCAGCGTTTGGAAGTAAATACCGGTTTGACGCCGGAAATGGCACAACGGGAGGCAAGTCGTTGTATGGATTGTGTGAACCCTACGTGTATGGAGGGGTGTCCGGTGGGAATAGATATACCGGGATTCATTAAAAATATTGAACGGGGGGAATTTATCGGTGCGGCGGTTGTTCTGAAGCAGACGAGTGCTTTGCCGGCCGTGTGTGGACGGGTATGTCCGCAGGAGAAGCAGTGCGAGTCGAAATGTTTTTATCTGCAAAAGTTGAAAAAGGCTCCTGTGGCAATAGGGTATCTGGAGCGTTTTGCTGCCGATTATGAGCGGGAATCCGGACAAATCAGTATTCCGGAAGTTGCTGAGCCGAATGGGATTAAGGTGGCAGTGGTCGGTTCGGGACCTTCCGGATTATCGTTTGCCGGGGATATGGCGAAACGGGGATACGATGTGACTGTTTTTGAAGCCCTTCACGAAATCGGAGGTGTATTGAAGTACGGAATTCCGGAGTTCCGTTTGCCGAACCGGATTGTAGATGTGGAGATAAACAATCTTAGGAAGATGGGGGTGAAGTTTGTCACCAATTTTATTGTGGGTATGACAGAGAGCATTGAGAGTTTGAAGACGGAAGGTTTCCGGGCATTTTATATCGGTTCGGGTGCTGGGCTTCCGCGTTTTATGAATATTCCAGGCGAAAATGCCAACGGTATACTTTCATCTAATGAATACTTGACCCGGGTGAATCTGATGGGAGCGGACAGTGATGATTCCGATACGCCGGTGTTTCACGGAAAGAATGTGGTAGTTGTGGGAGGAGGGAACACCGCTATGGACTCTGTACGTACTGCCCGGCGCTTGGGAGCAGAAAGGGCGATGATTGTGTATCGTCGGAGTGAGGTGGAAATGCCTGCTCGACTGGAAGAAGTAAAACATGCTAAGGAAGAGGGATGCGAATTTATTACGTTGACTAATCCTGTGGAATATCTGACCGATGAGCAGGGGAGGGTGAAACAGGTGAAAGTGCAGAAAATGGAACTGGGAGAGCCCGATGCCAGTGGGCGTCGTAGCCCTGTGGCGGTAGAGGGGTCCGAATATCTGATAGATGCGGATGTTATAGTTGTGGCAGTAGGGGTTTCGCCGAATCCAATTGTCCCGAATTCCCTTACCGGGCTGGAGGTTTCCAGAAAGGGAACGATTGTTGTTGATGAACAGACTATGCAGTCCAACCTGCCGGAGTTGTATGCCGGCGGTGATATTGTCAGAGGAGGCGCAACTGTTATCCTTGCTATGGGGGATGGGCGTAGAGCTGCTGCTTACATGGACCTGCATTTGCGTAAGTAGAGAATGGGGGTGAGGGATGGAATGATAAAAACGAGGATGTTTTCATCCTCGTTTTTTGGTGTTTAGTTTCCGGTGATGAGTTTTTCGGCCATGGCACTGGCAATGTTGTAACATTCTTCAGTGTCGGTGGACGAAAGGGCTCCTGTGGCTTCTGCATGAGGGCAGACGATTTCCCATTTCATTTTGTCTGCAAATTGGGTGAAGCGGGGAACGGCTCCGCCAGCCCAGGTCTTGTTGGCAAAGAAACTGACAAGGTGATTTTTAACCCCCATGTGTTCCAGTTCGTTGAGCAGGGTTTCCATTGTCGGGAAGATGCCGCCATTGTAGGCGCAGCTTCCTAAGATGACGCCTTTGTATCGGAAGATGTCGTTGATGATGTAGGACGGATGGGTTTTGGAGGTATCGTGGATTCTGATTTTCCGGACACCTTTTTCCGCCAAGTAATGGGCAATGCAGTCTGCCATGTTCTCCGTGTGGCCGTACATAGAGCTGAAAGCGATAACGACGCCGGGGTCGGTTTCGTATTTGCTCCATTTGTCGTATTTAGTGATGATGTCGCTGATGTGTGAACGCCAGATGGGGCCGTGGGTAGCGCAAATGGTTTCAATAGGCAGTGAGCTTAATTTTTTCAATGCCGTTTGGGCTGGTGCTCCGTACTTGCCGACAATGTTTGAGTAGTAGCGGCTGATTTCTTCTTCCAAGTATGCTAGGTCTACCTGGTCGTCAAAAATTCCTCCGTCCAAGGTTCCGAAGGCTCCGAATATGTCACCGCTGAATAAAATTTTTTCGTCAGGAACATAGGTTACCATCGTTTCGGGCCAATGTAACATTGGAGTCATGTAGAATTGCAGTTCCCGTTTACCTAAGGAAATTTTCTCTCCTTCTTTGATTTCCAGTAGATTGTTATGTATACCGTAGTAGTTTTGAAGCATAGGAAAAGTTTTGGCATTTCCTATGATGGTCAGTTCCGGATAGTGGCAAAGCAGGGCTTTGATGGAGCCGGAATGGTCGGGTTCCATGTGGTTGATGATGAGGTAGTCTATTTTTCTGCCTTGCAGGATGTTTTCCAATTTGTCTAAGTAGTCTTCCATCCGGCTTCTTTCTACGGTGTCGATGACGGCTATTTTTTCGTCAAGAATGACATAGGAGTTGTAGGCTACTCCTTTTGGGAGGGGCCAATAGTTTTCAAACAGGTGAGTTCTTCGGTCATTTACCCCTGTCCAGAAAATGTCTTTTTTGATTTCAGTAGTTTGGTACATGTTGAAAAAGTTGAAATAGTTTAAAAATTGAAAGGGATTGAAAAAGGTTGAAGAGTTGAAAAGAAGCCCTCCTTTTCAACTCTTCAACTTTTTAATTTTTCAACTCTCTTTCTACGTTTTTATTTGATTCCGAGTTTCTCTTTCAGGGCTTGCGGAAGGGCATCTTTGTGAATCATCACGGATGTCGTTTTGTAAGCAACGAAAGGATAGGAAGCGTATAAGTAACCGTGGTATTTGTTGTAGTCGCCCCAGGAATTTTTAACGATAAAATATTTATTACCGTTTTGATCTACTGCTTTTCCTACAACGTGCATACCGTGGTCGTCAGTGGTTTCGTAGTTGTCAAATGCTTCCTGGCGCATTTCTTGGGTGATTTGTTTTTGTACAACCGGTTTTTCAGCCAGTTTAGCCTGTTTGTCGGTTTTGTTCATTTTCACCCATTTGGCGATTTCGGCGTCTTTGGTTTCTACATTTTCGATGTCCGGGATGATGGCGATGCCGTCTCTCAGGAATCCGGTTTCAGATACGTCCGATCCCCAGGAAAAGGTGTAACCGTTGTCGATGGCTTTGTCTAATACGTCCATCAGTTCGTCCAACGGCAGGTTGTAGCTCATTTCGCCGATCCAGTTGTCCGGAATTTCTACGGCAAATTGCGTGTAGAACGGATGATGGGTAAAGGAGGTCAGGCTTATGTAGTCGTCCATGTTCAGTCCGGTAGCTTCTTTATAGAAAGACATGGGGGTGTATTCTTTGCCACGGAATGTGAATTTCTCCGGTTTGGATCCGAGGTAAGCGTCCAGAATGGCGTCGTATCCCCGTTTCCATGCGGTACTGATTTTGCGGTTCGGATTTTTTACGATAACATCTGCGTATGCTTTCAGAATGGCATCAAGTTCGCCGTGAGCGTGTACTTTTTCGCCGTAGTTGAGGCCTTTATATACTTCCAACGGAACGATACCGTAGTTTTTAATGGCCCAGGTCACATCGGCGGAGGCACCGCCTTGTCCGAAGTTCATACATCCGTGCATGCGGACATATTTGTTGGCTTTTTCGTCGTATGTGTTCCATACGATGTACATGGGGGAGAGGCTCACGGAGTCTTTACCGAGACGCATGATTTCTGATTCTAGGAAAGAAACGGTTGACCATGACCAGCAAGTTCCGGCTCTGTCCTGTGATTTTACCGAAGTGTTCGGAAGGCGTTTGAGTTCGGTAAAAACGTACCCTTCTTTCGTATTTTCTTTCTTTTTTTTGTTATTGCTTGCTGTGGCGATTGTGGCGCAAGCCAGCAATATACCCAGTGTCAAGGATAGAGTTCTTCTCATGTTTTTTTTATTTATATTGGTTAATTATGAACGTTTGTAAAGGTAGTAATTTTATTTTAACTCATCGTGTAAAAAGTGGTATTTCCGGTTGCAGATGGCGATAAAAATGATGCCGGCAATTAAAAGAATCAGTGTGTCCAGGTGAGAGGCAGAGGGTGAGAGGTCTTTAAAAAGGGCGTGGGTCTGGAGTGCGGATGAATCGGAAGTGAAGGTAAGGGCTGCCAGAATGTTGTTGGCTGCATGCAGACCGATGGCCAATTCCAGCCCTTCATCTTTAAGGGCAATGAATCCTAGGAGTAATCCCATTGTGATGTATTGTGGCAAAGTAACTTCTGCACCAAAATTTTTGACTTCGGGGTTGGCGCTGTGCATGATTCCGAAAAGCAGGGCGACGAGGACAAAGGAAATCCAGCGTGATTTGAAAAAAAGGGCAAAGCCCTGCATCAGATAACCCCTGAACATGATCTCTTCAAAGGCTGTCTGGAAAGGAAGCAGTAGTAAGGAAATGATTGCTAATCCGATGAAAGTTAGAAAGTTGAATTGTAAAATGATTTCGTTATTTTCGCGGGTATAGATTGTAATGCTCAGGGTTGTCAAGGTTAATATCGCCCATACTCCGGCTCCGAAGAAAAAGCGTTGCCAGTTGAATTTCGGACGACTGGTTACGATATCCAGGTAATTTTTCCGGTGGATGTATTTGACGCAGAAAAACAGGGCAAAAAATCCTGCAACGAAAGTCAACAAGGTCAGTACCAGTCCCAGGTTTGTGTCTGTAACGGTATCCAGCATATCGTTTTGTAAAGTTTCCGGAGTGGTAATTAACATGTATATCAGTAGGGGAAGACTTGCGATTTGCATGATTAGGAAAACAATCAGAACGGTCAGGATGTACAGGGACCAGTTGTTTTTTCCGCTAAGAGCTTGTTCAATAAACATAACGGTTGTTAGAGGTTAAAATTTATCACTCAGATTTTTTAACAGCATTTCCAGACTGTATTCATCAGGAATAAGTACCTGACGGGCTTTGCTTCCTTCAAAAGGGCCGACAACTCCGGCGGCTTCCAGTTGGTCGATGATGCGTCCCGCCCGGTTGTAGCCGATGGAGAAGCGCCGTTGTATGGAGGAAGTGGAGCCCTGTTGAGAATTAACAACTAAGCGGGCAGCCTCTTCAAATAAGGGGTCTTTTACCCCCAGGTCGGCGTCAGATATTCCATTTCCTGCTTCACCTTCCGGTGTGTATTCCGGTAGTGCAAATGCTGACGGGTAGGATTGCTGGCTGGCTATATAGTGAGTGATTGCGTCGATTTCCGGGGTGTCAACGAAAGCACATTGTACCCGGGTCATTTCGCTTCCGACGGATATCAGCATATCTCCCCGTCCAATTAATTGATTAGCTCCCGGAGAGTCAAGGATGGTGCGGGAATCAATCATGGATGCTACTTTGAATGCGATACGAGCCGGGAAGTTGGCTTTGATTACTCCGGTGATGATGTTGGTAGAAGGCCTCTGGGTGGCAATAATCATGTGAATACCTACAGCACGGGCCAATTGTGCGATACGGGCAATGGGTTGTTCCACGTCTTTACCTGCTGTCATGATCAGGTCGGCAAATTCGTCTACAACGACGACGATGTAGGGCAGGTATTTGTGGCCTTTGGCCGGGTTTAGGTTTCGTTTGACAAATTTTTCGTTGTATTCTTTGATGTTTCTGACCTGTGCTTCTTTCAACAGGTCGTAGCGGCTGTCCATTTCAATACAGAGGGAATTCAGAGTATTGATTACTTTTGTTGTTTCAGTGATGATGGCTTCGTCTTCATCGGGAAGTTTGGCGAGGAAGTGTTTTTCAATCACCGAATAGATGCTTAATTCCACTTTTTTGGGGTCTACCATCACGAATTTCAGTTGTGACGGGTGTTTCTTATAAAGCAGAGAGGTAATAATGGCATTCAGTCCGACTGATTTTCCTTGTCCTGTTGCTCCGGCTACCAGCAAGTGGGGCATTTTGGCCAAGTCGAAAGTATAGGTTTCGTTGGAGATGGTGCGTCCCAAGGCGATGGGTAAGGCAAATTTGGATTCCTGGAATTTTTTTGAAGCAATGATGCCCCGCATGGATACAATTTCCGGATTCTGGTTGGGCACTTCAATGCCGATTGTTCCTGCTCCGGGAATGGGAGCAATGATGCGGATTCCCAGTGCTGCAAGACTCAGTGCGATGTCGTCTTCCAGGTTTTTGATTTTTGATATTTTTACTCCCGGAGCCGGAATGATTTCATATAGGGTAACCGTCGGCCCGATGGTAGCTTTGATTTTGGTGATTTCAATTTTATAGTTTCGCAGGGTTTCGACGATTTTGTTTTTGTTTTCGTCCAGTTCTTCCTGAGTCACTTTGGGATTGCCGCTGGAGTGTTCTTCTAAGAGTTCCAGGGAGGGATATTGGTAGTTGGATAAATCGAGTGTCGGGTCGTAGTCTTCTTCGGGCTGCATGTTTTTGGCTACGGTTTCTTCCTGGTTTTCTGTATTGACGGTCAGTTCGATGTCTTCTTCCTCCTCTTCTTCGGGCATTACTTTGTAATCCAGCAAATCTTCCGGTTTGTCGGTGTCCAATGTGTCCGGGGCCTGTATGGATGTGATTTCCGGCTGAAATTCAAAATCATTGATGGAGGCCGGAATGTTTTCAAAACCCTTTTCAATAGCGGGATTGTTTGTTCCCGGATAGAAGTCGTCAGCTGTTTTTATATAGTTAACTTCTTCCGTTTCGGGAGTGTCCGTCAGATTTTCATACTCTTCTTCTGGTGTGATGAATTCTTCTCCCGGTACCGGGAAGGATTCCGGTTCGGTTGGAAGTGCCGGTATTTCTTCTGCTGTTTCCGGATACAGCGGTTGAGTGGCAGGTGTTTCATCCGTTTGGGAATAATTCTGTTGTAGTGTTTCTTTCTTTTTCGGGAATAGGTTTTTCAAGAAATTGAGGCATTTATAAAATGTTTTCTCAAATCCGAAAAAGAGGATGGTGACAAATGTAAGCAGCAGGATGAGGAAAGTACCTATTCCCCCGGTCAGGGAGTTGAGCCATTGTGTGACAAAGTAGCCGTGGGCGCCTCCTGGGTATAAATACCCCTGGCGAATGTCGAAAAAGGAATAGATCATTTCGGCGAAGTAGCCGAAGAATAGGGAAATCCAGAGGATCAGAAAAAGGGTAATAAGAATTTTTTTACGGAATGCCGTAATTTTTCTTCCTGCGCTGCGTACGCCACACAATATCAGAATATAACAGAATAGGAAAGAGGAAATACCGAACCAACGGTTGATAAAAAGGTCGGACATCCAGGCTCCCAACTTTCCGGCGGGGTTTCCCGCGATGATGTCCGGATTGGAAATGACTTGTCTTAGCCCTTTGTCTAACAGGCTCTGGTCAATACCTCCAGTGAGGAAGAATCCGCAAAAAGCGAAAAACAGATAGCAAGAGAAGAGGATAAGGGTTAGTCCGATAATGACACGTGTCCGGGGTTCTTGTAAAAAGGAAAAGGCAGAACCGGTTTCTTTTTTTTCTACCGGTCTGCGGTTTATGTTTTTTTTCATTGATAAGACAATTTTTTCGCAGACGAAGATACGAATTAATTGAAAATTGAAAATTGAAAATTGAAAATATTTTACCGGAGAGGTTGTGCGGGAGAGAGGCCTTTCACTGAAACATTATGTTTCAGTGAAAGGGGGCGGGTTTATTGGTATAAAAATCTTTTTATGCTCCGTTTCGGCGTCTTTTCGAATTCTTCGTTGTAGATTTTAATTTTTGAAATCTGGCTGTATGCGGGTAGCGTTTGGTTCAGGGCTTTCCTGTTTTCTTCCATGATAGAGGGAATTTCACTTTCTTTGATTCGGGCAGCGTTGAGGCTGTCGAAATCGGGATAGATGAGGGCTGTCAGTTTCCCGTCCTGTTCAATGACGATGGATTCGGTGACATATTGCATGTTATTCAGCTGGTCTTCTATTTCTTCCGGATAAATGTTTTGCCCGTTGGGTCCCAAGAGCATGTTTTTGCTTCGTCCCTTAATGAACAGGTAGCCGTCAGAGTCCATGAGTCCCAGATCGCCTGTATGAAGCCATCCGTCCTGGTCTATGGCTGTGGCGGTTGCCTCTGGATTTTTGAAATATCCGGTCATGACACAGTCGCCTTTTGCCAGGATTTCACCGACGGTATTTTGCGGGTCTGCGGAGTCAATGCGTAGTTGTACGCGGTTGACGGCTTTTCCGCATGAGCCTTGTTTGAAAGTTTGCCAATCGTCGTAGCTTAGAAGCGGTCCACATTCTGTCATTCCGTAACCTACCGTATAGGGGAAATGGATGGAGCGCAGGAAGTTTTCGACTTCTTTGTTGAGAGCTGCGCCGCCGATGATAATTTCCTGGAATTTTCCTCCTAAGGCATCCATGAGTTTTTGTCGGATGGTATCTTTGATTTTATCGTTGATGATGGGAATATTCATCAGCAGTTTCATGTGCGGCTTCTCAATGGCCGGAAATATTTTTTTGCGGATGATTTTTTCAATGACCAGAGGTACTGTGATAATCAAATCCGGTTTTACTTCTGCAAACGCATCGGCAATAATTTTGGGGGATGGGGTGCGGGACAGGAAATGGATGTGGGTACCGTTGACAAATTGGTAGATAAATTCAAATGCCAGTCCATACATGTGAGCCATGGGAAGCATACAGACAATTTGACTGCCCGGGTTGAAACCGAGTATCTCAATACCGAATTTCATGTTTGTCCATAGGCTCCGGTAGGTAAGCATGACACCTTTGGAGCTGCTGGTGGTCCCGGAGGTATAGTTAATCAGTGCCAGTTCATCCAGGTGGTCGTAAGTGTACTTTACGTTGTTGGCTGTGAAGCGGTCGGGGTATTTTTTCCCGAAAAGTTCGTTCAGGCGTTCTCGGGCCAAAGTCAATTCTTTTTTATTGGAGTGGCGTAACGAGAAATCTTCGATACGTAGTATGCCGTCTAAGTCAGGCATGGCCGATTCGTCCAGGTTTTCCCAAACAACATCACCTGCGAAAAGAAGCCGGGCTTCTGAATGGTTGACAATGTGGTGTATATTGTCGGGTTTGAATTCGTTGAGTATGGGTACGGCTATGGCTCCATAGGTCAGGGTAGCTAAAAAGGCAATGCCCCAGGATGACATATTCCGGCTGCACAGGGCGATTTTGTCCCCTTTCCGGATGCCGCTTTGTTCAAAAAGAATATGGAGTTTTTCAATCTTGCGTGCTACGTCTTTGTAGGAGGAGGTAGCTCCCTTGAAGTCTGTAAGGGAGGGTAAGTCCCAGTTTTTTTTAATACTATCTTCTACGTATTTCAGAAAACATTCCTGCATAATGATTTGCTTTATATCAAGCCAAAGATAAATTTTTCATTCAGAAAGTCAAAATAAAACCTGCTTTTTGCCGGAAATGTCGTGTCAGCTATTGGTATAGGTAGCGTTTGATGCTCTTTTTAGGTGTTTTCTCAAATTCTTTCTGGCGTATGCGTATCCGGCTGATCTGGCTGTAGCCGGGCAAAATTTCATTTAGTTGTTTCCGGTTTTGGTCCAGTTGTTTCGTCAGGGCTTCTTCTGTTAATCCGGCGTTTTTTGCCGCTTCAAAATCGGGATAGATGAGTGCGGACAGTTTACCGTTGTGTTCAATGACTAAGGATTCGTTGACATAGGGCATCACGTTGAGTTTGTCTTCTATTTCTTCCGGATAGATGTTTTGTCCGCTTGGACCCAGTATCATGTTTTTGCTTCGTCCTTTGATGTAGAGGTAGCCGCTTTCGTCCAGGATGCCCAGGTCACCGGTGTGAAGCCACCCGTCACCGTCCAAAGCCGTTTGTGTCGCTTCAGGATTTTTGTAATATCCTTCCATGATATTGTCGCCTTTGACCCATATTTCACCGACAATGTGTTTGGGATTTTGGGAATCAATTCGTATTTCCATCCTGTCGACGGCTTTTCCGCATGAGCCGGGATGGAATGTTATCCAATCATCGAAGGAGATTCCGGGGCCGCATTCCGTCATGCCATAGCCCACAGTGTAGGGGAAACGGATGGAGGCCAGGAAACCTTCCACTTCATGGTTCAGGGCGGCACCACCCACAGCTAACAGTTTGAAACGTCCTCCAAAGGTGTTCAGTACTTTTTGCCGGATTTTTGCTTTGATTTTTCGGTTGATATACGGCATTTTGAGTAAGAGCTGTATGTGAAAACGCTTTAGTTTGGGCAGGACATTTTTCCGGATGATTTTTTCAATAATCAGCGGAACAGCTACAATTAGGTGTGGACGGATTTGGGAAAATACTTCCGAGATAACTCCCGGAGACGGGGTTTTGCTGAGAAAGTATACTTGTGAACCGCTTGCAAAGGGATAGATAAATTCAAATGCCAGGCCGTACATGTGTGCCATCGTGAGTATGGCTACCAGTTTGTCGCCCGGATGATACCCCATTTTGTCGAGGGCAAAACGGAGATTAGACCACATGCTCCGATAGGGAAGTACCACACCTTTGGATGCACTGGTCGTTCCGGAGGTGTAGTTTATCATGGCGATGTCGTCCTGTTGTTCCCGGGGATAGTTTATGCAGTCCGGGGTAAAGCTGTCCTGGAATTTTTCTTCAAAGAGTTCGTTTATTTTTTTGCTGCCTTGGTTTAACAGTGTGAGGCGGCTGTGGCGTATGGAATAGTCTTCCATGCGTATGATACCGTCGAGGTGGGGCATGTGCTGGTGGTCCAGGGTGGCCCAGTTGTTGTCGCCGACGAACAGAAGCCGGGCTTCTGAGTGGTTAATGATGTGATGAATGTTGTCGGGTTTGAATTCGTGCAGAATGGGGATGGCTATGGCTCCGTGTGCCAGAATAGCGATGAAGGCGATACCCCAGTGGGCACTGTTCCGGCTGCATAGGGCGATTTTGTCGCCTTTTTTTATTCCGGCGTGTTCAAACCATAGGCGTAGTTTTTCCACTTTTCGGGCCACATCGCGATAAGCGTAGCTGATTCCCTTGTAGTCGGTCAGGGAAGGTAAATCCCAGTGCGTCTTTATGCTGTATTCCAGTAGTCCCAAAAAACTTTCTTCCATGATGTTGTTGTTTAACGGATTGTTTTATAGGTTCTGAGAAGCTGAGGGAAGATCGGTTTGGTTTCGTTTGTTCTGGAATTTAGTCGTAACCCAGGCGGTGAAAATCGGGAAAAAAATCATTCCTGCGGCGGCAAGGGCAACGGCTAAGGACTGGCCGAGTTTGGTGACGCCGAAGATGTTTGAACCGACAGTGGTTACGTTCATGAGTGACCAGTTGAAGGCATCCCAGTAGTTTTTAACCAGGGGATTGGGACCGTGTTCCATGAAATAGAATACGATACTGCAAAAGTAGATGATGGTAACGAGGATGGCTATGTAGGTGACAAAGAGGTTGGTCACTTTGCTGTGGGTCATCCAGGAAACGATAATTGAGATGCCATAGATCCCCCGGACAATCGGGAAGAGGCGCAAGGCAATCCATAATCCGTGGGGAACGACAGGGGAAAGGGCATATACGATATTCAGATAGGGAATGGCCAGTAGTAATAGGAACACATTCTGACAGACAGATTTCCAGCTCCTGTCGCTGTAGTACCAGCGGACTAAAAAGTCGGCCAGGAAAATGGCGCAGATAATCAGATGGCTGTTCAGGATGAAACGCTCACTGAGTATGGGCCGGGAGGACAACAGTTCGATGGAGATGATAATGATAATGAATATGCTGCCTGCAACAACCAGTATATTCAGCAGATTTTTGAGCCATTCGTTGTTTGGTTTCATGGGAATAAGTTTAGAGGGTCTGAATAGAATTATGCTTATTTTATTGTTATTTGGGGTAGTTACGTGAAAGCGGGGTGAATGTTTTGTGTCGTCGTGTGATTTAACATTCGGTGACATTTGTAATCCGGCAACTTTATTATTATTTTCGGGCGTCAAAAACAGAAAATGAAAATTATGCAGTTCAGAAAGATTTTTCGGGGGATGTTGTTCATTGTGGCGGCATTCCTTTGGAGTTGTAGCGGAAATACCGATACGACGGAAGTGGTGATTATATCGACTAACGATATACATGCTCAGATTAACAAGTTCCCGCAGTTTGCCACGTTTGTCCGGAAGCAGAGGGCGATACATCCGAATTTGCTGGTGGTGGATGGTGGCGATCGTTTTTCCGGGAATGTATATGTGGATAATGCCGTAGAAAGAGGTAAGCCGATGGTTGTCCTCATGAATGCGGTTGGCTATGATCTGGCGACGTTTGGGAACCATGAGTTCGATTACGGACAGGCGGAGTTGAAGAAGAGGATAGAAGAAATGAATTTTCCTGTCATCTGTGCGAATATTGAGGCGGAGGGTAGTGGGTTGGGGCAACCTCAGGGGCATCATATCCTTGAGAAAGCCGGCATTCGTTTTTGTTTTGTGAGTATGATCGGGATTGATGGGAAGAACCGTATTCCTGCGACTAATCCTGCCCATCTGGAGAATATTTCTTTCCGGCATTTTTCGGAAGTTGTAGAGGAAAATAAAGAGTTAAAAGAGGTGTGTGATGTTTTTGTGGCTTTGACTCATCTGGGATATACTGCAGATTCTGTATTGGCAGTCAGTATGCCGGAATTGGATGTTATTATCGGAGGACATTCACATACGCTGCTCCGGGAACCGAAGGTGGTCAATGATGTGTTAATCACCCAAGCGGGTTCCAATCTGAATTATGCTGGTGTGACGACGTTGGCATTTAAGGGTAAACGGTTGGTGAGTAAGTCGTTTGAGGTTGTGAAACTGGATACGGTCGGAGCTCCCGATGAGGAAACGGCAGGTATGGTGAAGGAGTTTTGCAACCGTCCGGAATTTTCGGAAAAAATCGGGATGACTTCGAAGGGATTGAAGTATAAGGAAGATGTGGCTTCGATGGTAACGGATGCGATGTGTAAGGCTGCCGGTTGTGATTTTGTTTTTTATAACAAGGGGGGAGTACGTCTGAATTCTATTCCAGCGGGGGATATAACGAAAGCGACGGTATATCGGATTGAGCCTTTCAGTAATTATATTGTGACGCATCGGCTGACTTTAAAGGAGATGAAGGCGTTGATTCTGAACCGTTTCAACGGGCCGAAAAATCCGGAAAAGCGATATGTCGACCTGTTTATTTCGGAAGGGCGTTATACGATTTTGAAAGACAAGGAGGGGAAAGGCGTGGATGTGGTTTTTGCAGACAGAAACGGCAGAAAGTTAAAGGACGAAAGTAAAAAATATAAAATCGGGTTGAGCAATTATGTGAACAGTACTTATGATTTTGTGGGGAAGGGAGGCGGAACCAATACCGGGATTATGATTGTAGATGCCATTTTTGATTTTCTCAAAGTTCAGCAAGATGTGAATTACAATAAGAAGAGGGCTTTTATTGGGAAGCAGTAAACGGGATCAGGCTTTTTCACACAGGAACAGGAAGCGTCGGGTATCGGCAAGGGTGGTGGCAAACAGATAAGTTTCCCCTCCGTCGGTGATACCCGATGTTTTTCGTATTTGTTCGACTGACATTGGAAAGTTCCGGACCGCAATGTTTGCTTGCGGTGTATCTTTGCGGAGTTGTTTTAGTAGTTTGCCTGTAAACGGAAGACTTTTTCGGATGAAGAATTTTCTTCCCGGAAAATTCTCACAATACAGGTCGGATGTGTACAGATGGCTGTGTCGGTGGAGTTTAAGCAGGTTATAGCGTATTGCTACGGACTTGAATGCTCCGCTTTTTAGCAGGGCGGCGTTGGGTTCGTAAAGATAGGTCCCGGGAGTTTCCGCCAGTAGTAAGGGAGATTCTTTTTCTTCGTGGGGAGAAAAGGAAAATTCCTGGTGACTGTCGTTGTGGACCGCCTGTGTGTAAATCTGTATTTCCCGCGGGGTATTTTCTAAAACGAAAAGGATTTCTTTGCATTCGTTTTTTACAGCAAGGATATGGATTTCAGTTGTTTCCGGTAACAGATGGAGCGTCTCTGTCAGGTCTGCCATGGGGGAAATCTTGATAATCAGACGTTGTGAGTGCTGTAACAGGATTTTTTTTAATTCTAAAATATTTGGTTCACAATCATTCAGGGCAAACAGGCGTTTGTTACTGTCTGAGCGTCTTGCCGGGTCGATGTAGAATGTATCTGTTTTTATGGATTCCAGAATGTCCCGGCAATCTGAATTTATTACCTGTATATTATTGGTTTGTAGTATTTTAAAGTTGTGATCCGCAGCCTGGCAATATTCGGGGAAGCGTTCGACGTAAATAACTTCTTTGGCTTTTTGTGCGAAATACCAGCTGTCGATGCCCAGTCCTCCTGTCAGGTCGCAGACCCGTTCCCCTTTGATTAATAGTTGTTTGTAGGATGCTGTGGTCTCTGAGGAGCATTGTTCGGTGGCAAGGCGGGAGGGAAATACCAGGTTGCGGTTGTGATACCACAGAGGTAGTTTTTCTTTGATGTGCCGTCGGGCGATGATTTGGTTGACGGCAAAAGCCATGTCAATGTCCGGATAGCGTTTGGCATGCAACAGCAGTTCGTCCGTAGAGCTGGATTCGTGCCGGGCGATGAAATCCTGTAATGAAGCGGGCAGTGGCAGTTGCATAATCGTGTGGTTATGCAGGCAAAGATACAAAATATCTCGGCTTTATAGCAGCTCCTGCAAGAGGTAAATGCCCAGTCCTGCAAAAAATCCGAGTAGGGCAAGCAGGCTGATGTGTTTCAGATACCAGATGAAGTTGATTTTTTCCAATCCCATGGCAACTACTCCGGCAGCTGAGCCGATAATCAGAATGCTTCCGCCCGTTCCGGCACAGTAAGCTATCAATTCCCAGAATGCACCGTTTTGTACGAAATTGGCCATATACTGGGCTTCGGGCAAAGTTGCTGCTGTTTCGGGAGACAGTACGGGATACATACCCATGGCTGCCGCTACTAAAGGTACGTTGTCGATGATGGAGGAGAGCAAACCGATGATAATATTGACGAAGTAGATATTATGAATTTTTACATCCAGGAAATGGGAAAGGTGGTTGAGTATTCCGATAGCTTCGAGTGCAGCAACAGCCATCAGTATGCCGAGAAAGAAAAGAATGGTGGAGAGGTCGATGTTTTTTAATACATAGGGAATCCGGTACTGGTTTTGCAGAGGCACTTGGGGATGTCTGTTGTATAAAATTTCGGTGTAAATCCACATCAGTCCCAGCATGAGGGTGATACCGGCAAAGGGAGGAAGTTGTGTCAGGGATTTGAATACCGGAACGGCAAGCAGACAGAGTATGCCGAGGATAAGTATGATATTTTGCTGTTTGGTGCCGACGGGACTGGTTTCGTTTATTGCGGAAGCATTGTCGGCGGCGGCAAGTTGTCCTTTCAGTGAAAAAGAGACAATCCATACGGGTACCAGACAGGATACGAGGCTGGGGAAAAACAGACTTTTCATGATGTGGGCGGAAGTGATATTATTGCCTATCCATAGCATGATTGTCGTTACGTCTCCGATGGGGGTCCAGGCGCCGCCTGCATTGGCTGCAATGACGATAATGCTGCCAAATACCCATCTCTCTTTTTGTGAGTCCAGCAGTTTTCCCAGCAGTGTAACCATGATAATGGCTGTTGTCATATTATCCAGTATGGCGGAGAGGCTAAACGTGAGGAATGCAATCAACCACAGCAGCTTTTTTTTGCTGTGGGTCCGGATTCTTCGGGTGATGCCTGTGAATCCGTGATGGACGTCGATGAGGGTGACAATCGCCATGGCTCCTAACAGATAAAACAGGATTTCTGCTACATTGCCGAGCTGGTAGATCATCTCTTCATTCACGATGAAATTTTGAGTTTGTTCTGTAGGATTCTGTTGATTCAGTGCCGGGTTTTCCGTGATGTATTCCTGGAATTTTGTTTTATCCGCGTCAATAATCTGTGCCGGAGGGGCAAAGATATACAGGGTCCAGAGGGCGATGCACAATATCAGCGCTATGGCAGTTTTATTGATTCCGGTTTTGTGTTCGAGAGCAATAAGCGTGTAGCCTGCAATGAATAGAAGAATCATACCCGTAATCATGGTTTGTCTGATTTAAATTTTCGGGGTATACGGCAAAACTGTAAAATGCGTTACGCTTGAATTTTCCCGGATACATTTTTTTGATTTTTTATATCCTAAAGCTAAAATTGTCGTATATTTGGTGGCAAATAAAATAAAAACGGAAAATATTCATTCAAAGAGGTAATGAAACGTTGTTTGTTGTTATTCATATTCTGGCTTTCGGTTTTAGGGGGGAGCTTATTGGGTTCAACCCGGGGGGAGGAGTATGAAGACATCAGAGGGCGGATTGATCTTTTGACCGGACATGACGAGGATGCTTTGGCGGCGGTTGTGCATGCCAACAGTATAGCGGATATTTCCCTTCAACAGAGTATGTCTGTCCATATCAGTTCATTATTGCGTCATTATCCCCAGTTCAGGGCCAGCGGGGAGCGTTTTTTTGTTTTTTCCGTAACAGAAGCCCAACGGATGGCTTCCCGCTATCAAGTGGCTTGCGGTAATTCAGGGAATTATCATGCACTTCTGAAACAATCCGGATATTATCTTTATCAGCTTTGCCGGTTGATTATTTAGCAGTATACTTTCTTATAAATTTGTTTTTACCTCTGGTGTCCGGGGGTGAAGAATACCCGTGCGGTATTCCGGAAAGATAGGGAAACCGGGATTGCGCTTCCTTGCTTTCCTGTTGCGGACAGAATTATAAATCATTAAAAGAATAATTATGGAAAGATATGCTGTTATAACGGAAGATATAGAAAATGTGACCAATCGTGAAGTAGTAAGACAAAACCGGATTTCGATGGCTTCCATCGGATTTATATTGTTATCGGTCTTTCTTGCCCTTTGGGCGTTTTCCATTACTGATCCCAATTCTTCATTTTCAACCTTTTTATTGACAACGGCAGTGTTTATGCTGTTGGGGGGAATCGTAAAGTTTTGTATGGGAAGAAGGTGTTATTTTTTTAAGCCTACCGGTAGCCCGATAAAACACATGACGCTTTATTTTGATAACAAAGAGAGTCAGCATCTGAAGGATTGCATGGAACAGAAGAGGTTTGAAATTTTAAAAGGCTTGAAGCGTCAGATTAATACTGGTGTGAAGGTAGATGCAATGATTGCCGCTGACAGTCGTTTTGTTGCGTTACAGGTGTCAGAATACGTTCCCTATACGTATGAGGCGGCGTCTCCTGTCATGTGCTATTATGAGAATGATGCCCTGTTGTTATCGGATTATTTTAAGAATAGCAGATAGCAGGGGAGCGGAATAATAATAGGCCTTTCTGGGCTGATTGGTAAAATTCCTGTTTTTTACCTGGTAAAGGTTTCCGGTATTTATAATTAAGAAAGAAATCAGGGGATTGCAACGAGCCAATCAGTTCAGAATCCGGTCTGTTCCAAGTCACACACTTTACTTGGAAAGCGATTCTTCAGTTTTATTTCTGTTGTGTCGGAGATGTATTTATTTGATTGATTAACATACTGATTTGTTGATCTTTTTCACGCATGCTTTCGGTGAGACGATCCAGAATGAGTATCAGTTTTTCATTCATGTGTTTGCCTTCCGGATCCTGGAATATTTTTGTGTAGACGCCATCTGTTTCCATCTCTGTATATTTGGAGCCTTCTCCTGTTTGAAGCCATTCTTTGTTTACTCCTAAAAGTTTGCTTAGTACGGTTAATTTGGTTGAATCCGGTTTCGTTTTTCCTTTCAGATAATTAGAAACCGTACTTGCTGAGATGTCGATAGCCTTGGCTATTTTGTATTTTGAAATTTGTCTTTCTTCAATAATACTTTGTAATCTTTCCGGAAATCCCATAATTATTTTAGATTATTATAAATAAAAATAGTAAGTATTATATCAAATATTATTTTCTGTAAGTCAATTTTGGATTAATCGTGCACCTTCTTTCTATACAAATATAGCGATAAACGCTTATTTTTTCAATAATAGACCGGACCCGCTGTTTTCAGGAACAGACAAGCACTTCATTCTGAATTTATTTACGTGAAATATTTGTTTGTATTTATTCCTGTAAAAGTTTCTTTTTATTGTTTTTTTATGTTTGGAAAGAAGAAAAGAAGCGGGTTGGGGGTGAGAATGGGCGTACAATGTTGGAGTAGTTTTGCTGTCTTGTTTTTTAGGAGCTCTGTTTTTCTTTTTCTCTATATTTTAATAGCTTTGCGGAAAATTAAAATGGTAAAGTTTATGCAAGAAGAAAATGGAGTAGAGAAGGTAAAATGCCTGATTATCGGTTCCGGTCCTGCGGGCTATACGGCAGCAATTTATGCTTCCCGGGCTAATCTTAACCCGGTACTTTATACCGGATTACAAATGGGGGGGCAGCTGACCACCACTACGGAAGTGGAAAATTTTCCCGGTTATCCGGAGGGTGTGACGGGACCTGTACTAATGGAGGATTTGAGACGTCAGGCGGAACGTTTCGGAACAGATATCCGCTTCGGTATTGTGACGAAGGTGGATTTTTCCGTTCGTCCTTTCCGTTTGACTGTGGATGAAGAAAAACAGGTACTTGCGGAGGCTGTGATTATTGCTACCGGGGCAACAGCCCGTTATTTGGGGCTTCCGTCAGAGGAGCGCTTTAAAGGTCTTGGAGTAAGTGCCTGCGCCACTTGTGACGGTTTTTTCTATAAGGGAAAAGAGGTCGCAGTTGTGGGGGGAGGAGATACGGCGTGTGAAGAAGCGACATATCTGGCGGGTTTATGCCGGAAAGTGTATCTGGTAGTCCGGAAAAATTACTTGCGGGCATCAAAAGCTATGCAGGAAAGAGTGTTCAATACTCCCAATATTGAAGTCTTGTTTGAGCATAATACGAAAGAGCTGTATGGTACGGATATGGGATTGGAAGGAGCTCGTTTGTTGTATAAAATGGGTACTCCCGAAGAGAAAGAGGTGGACATCCGGATTGACGGCTTTTTCCTGGCTATCGGTCATACTCCCAATACTGCCGTATTTAAAGAATATATTGCGACGGACGAACAGGGATACATTCTGACAGAGGGTAAATCAACCAAAACGAATGTTGCCGGTGTGTTTGCCGCAGGGGATGTAATGGACCCGGTGTATCGTCAGGGGATTACGTCTGCGGGATCCGGTTGCCGGGCTGCAATTGACGTGGAACATTATTTGGCGGAGTTGTAGAAAACCGGAAAATTTATCCAGCGTCTCCATCCGGGACAGGAGCGGACGGCAGATGCTGACAGAGGTAGCACACAGGGGAGAACCTGTGTGCTATTTGATTGTAACGAGGGTTGCTCCGTATCCGTATTGCTTGAATGAAGCATCCTGGTGATGAAAACGTTTATAACGGGTCTGGAGTTCCCAAAGTATGCGTTGCCGGAGTACCCCGTCTCCTTTGCCGTGAATGAAAACGATTTTTTTGCCTTTGCGCAGTTTGTATTCTTCCAGTGTTTTCCGGAATACGTCAAGTTGGTATTCCAGGATGTCTTTGTTTTCCATGCCTGCAGTGGTTTCTAACAACCGGTCTGCATGCAAATCGATTTCCAATACATTGGGAGTCGGTTGTGCGGAGGTAGGCCGGACAGTAGCTTCCAGTTTTTTTTCCTGTAGAAGTTTTTCCGGTGTGGAGAGTTTTTCTTCTATATCCGTTTCTTTCTCTAAAGGTCGGAGGAGTGCCATTTCGCTGAACCAGCGTATGTGCTTGTAGGCTCCGGATTTCTGGAACGATGCGGGGGTGATTTTTACCCGGCTTTCGACAGGTTTCCGAGGAACATATAGGCCTTTCTGATAAAAAAGAGCCTGGATGTGTATATTTTTAATCCGCTCTATTTCTTTCAAAGTATAAGTACCTATCGATAGTGTAGACCCCGGATTACAGTTTCCGGCAGAGATGCCGTTATACTTTTCGCCATTATCATAACTGATGGTATATAAACAGGTTAATGACGTGTCGTTTATCAGGTGGAAATCATAGTGGCATCCGGCGAGATTCTGAAAGTTTTCGGGGACAATTGCCAAATAGAGCGTGTCTGCCGGCTCTACGGAAATGGAAGGTGCTGATACCGGGGACTTTGTTGGCGGAGTACCGTTTCCAAATTCAGATTTAATGACCACTAAGTCGTTTGTGGCAGCCGGGATTTCAAACCCATATTCTTCGCAGTATACGTTGACTGTGTTCTGATCAATCAGGCTGGTGACCTTGCCTTCTAATTTCTCAGATATGAATTTTACAATGTCTCCGATTTTTACTTCCATTTTTCTTTGTTTTGGTTTATACAAAAGTAAGGTATTTTGTGGGAATACTTGTAATAATATGGGCGGGAAGCGCAACTTTCTCTTCGGGGGTATGCGTAAAACTTTAAAAAAATGAATCAATGTTAAAATGTTTCTTTTTCGTTGCCCTGTTTCAGATGATTTTGCCGAAGGAATCATCGGCGCAGAATAATAGGTTTGTTGACCGTTTCTTGGTTAGAGAGGGTGAAAGGGAGAATTTGAGGACAATACCGGTTTTTTCCATTTACAAAGACAACTATCTGGTGACAGGTTTCCGGGTGACGGGTGAAAAAATAGACCAGTATAGTTCGGATGCGAAATTTCAGATCAGTTTGCGCCATCGTCTCTATAAAGGTCCGCTTCCGTGGGATACGTATCTTTTTTTAACTTATACGCAGAAATCTTTTTGGGATATTTACCGGGATTCCTCTCCTTTCTCGGAGACAAACTATAATCCGACAGTGGGTGTAGGGAAGAATTTTCTTCGGGATGGAGAGTTGGCGGGTATAGGTATGTTGCAATTTGAGCATGAATCTAACGGGAGGGATAGCATCTGGTCGCGTAGTTGGAATAAAATCAGCCTGACGGGGATTTATGTCGTGAATACACGTTTTACGTTTGAGGTCAAGTTGTGGGTTCCGATAGTCGTTGCGGAGGAAAATCACAATATGGCCTGTTATGCCGGTTTCGGGCAGGCGGCGGTAACGTATAATAATTATAACAGGCGTTTTTCCGCTTCGGTTATGATGACAAAGCGGGCAGGTTGGATATTTGATGCCAACTGGCAACTGGAAGCTGCTTATAAGATTTTTCCGCGGGATGAACAGTATCTGTTTATGCAGTTTTATACCGGTTATGGTGAAAGTATGATCGGATATGAGCGTTTTTCCCGTTGTTTGCGTGTAGGTATCGTAATAAAACCGGGTGCTTTGACTATTTTTTGATGCTTGTTTTTCCGGAATCGGTTGAAATGATTAAATTAGCGTCATTGTTCGGAAGAGAGTATTAAAAATATATATCATGACATTACAGGAATTTCAATACGCTATTCAGGAGGGTATTCCGGCCTCGTTGCCTGCTCCCAGACCTTATGACCCGGAAATCAATCATGCTCCCAAGCGGAAGGATATTTTGAGCCGGGAAGAGAAAAAGCTGGCCTTGCGTAACGCTTTGCGCTATTTCAAACCGGAACATCATGCCGTACTGGCACCGGAGTTTGCAGAGGAACTTGAAAAATACGGGCGCATTTATATGTATCGTTTCCGACCGGAGTATGAGATGTTTGCCCGCAATATCCAGGATTATCCCCATAAGAGTTTGCAGGCAGCGGCAATTATGCTGATGATTACCAACAATCTGGATAAAGCGGTGGCGCAACATCCTCATGAGCTGATTACTTATGGCGGGAATGGTGCCGTTTTCCAGAACTGGGCGCAGTATCGGCTGACGATGAAATATTTGTCGGAAATGACCGACGAACAGACTCTTGTGTTGTATTCCGGTCACCCGTTGGGATTGTTCCCTTCTCATAAGGATGCTCCGCGTGTTGTTGTGACCAATGGTATGGTTATACCCAATTATTCCAAACCCGATGATTGGGAACGGTTTAATGCTCTGGGAGTCTCCCAGTACGGACAAATGACGGCGGGTTCGTTTATGTATATCGGGCCGCAGGGGATTGTTCACGGTACGACCATCACGGTGTTGAATGCCGGACGTAAAATCTCCCGGCATGGTGAAGGACTGGCGGGTAAGTTGTTTGTTACTGCGGGCCTGGGCGGAATGTCGGGGGCTCAGCCCAAGGCCGGGAATATAGCCGGATGTGTCAGTATTACGGCGGAGATTAATCCTAAGGCGACTCACACGCGGCACACCCAGAACTGGGTGGATGAAGTGATTGACGACCTGGATGTGTTGATGAAACGGGTGAGGGTGGCAAAGGAGAAGAAAGAAGTGGTTTCTATTGCTTACCAGGGAAATGTGGTGGATCTTTGGGAACGCCTTGCCAAAGAAGATATTCCGGTGGAATTGGGATCGGACCAGACCTCTTTGCATAATCCGTGGGCCGGAGGATATTATCCGGTGGGGCAGAGTTTTGAAGAGAGCAAGCGGATGATGGCGGAGGAGCCGGAATTGTTTAAGAAGAAAGTGCAAGATTCTTTAAAAAGGCATGTCGCAGCTATTAATGCCTGTGTGGAACGGTTCGGCACCTATTTTTTTGATTATGGGAATGCTTTTCTGCTGGAATCGTCGCGTGCAGGGGCGGATATTCTGAAACCGGACGGTAGTTTCAAATATCCGTCGTATGTACAGGATATTATGGGACCGATGTGTTTTGATTACGGTTTCGGTCCTTTCCGGTGGGTATGTACAAGCGGCAAATCGGAAGACCTGGCAAAGACCGATGAAATAGCTACCCGGGTGTTGGAGGATTTGGCCGAATCCTCTCCCAAAGAGATACAACAACAGATGCATGACAATATCCGCTGGATTAAAGCGGCGGGGGAGAATCGCCTGGTTGTGGGGTCGCAAGCGCGTATTTTGTATGCGGATGCCTTGGGGCGTATCCGTATAGCCGAAGCTTTTAATAAAGCCGTGGCTTCCGGCGAACTGACAGCTCCGGTAGTGTTGGGGCGTGATCATCATGATGTATCGGGGACGGATTCGCCTTATCGTGAGACGTCGAATATTTACGACGGTTCCAGATTCACTGCCGATATGGCTGTACAGAATGTGATTGGCGATTCTTTCCGGGGAGCGACGTGGGTATCGCTGCATAACGGAGGAGGTGTAGGATGGGGGGAAGTAATGAATGGCGGATTCGGTATGGTATTGGATGGTAGTGCCGACTCAGACAGACGGTTGAAAAATATGCTTTTCTGGGATGTGAACAATGGAATCAGCCGTCGGAGCTGGGCGCGTAATGAAGGTGCTGTTTTTGCCATTAAACGGGCTATGGAGGCTAATCCCGCTTTGAAGGTTACTTTGCCTAATCTGGCTGATGATGAGTTGATAGAAACTGCATTTAAAGAATAATTTTTATTCCGGTTTATTGTAAGGCTGGTTCCCACATAAAATAATAGCAGGAAGTAATTCCTGCTATTACTGACTTGGTTTTTTGTGTATTATAGGGATGAGATTTATAAAATGAAAGAAGGCAATACCCTATTGGTAGACTTGGTGAGAAATATAAAACCAATAGAGTCCGCCTTCTTCATTTTATTCTTTTACATAGCCGTCAAATTTTAATGTATGAACTTCCTGTTTTGTATTGCAATATATCAATACTGATTTGCTGAATTTTCCTATTGAAAATGGTTCAAACCTGATGTTTATCTTACTGGTTTGTTCCGGAGCAATAGGGTGCCGGTCCCATTTTACTATCGTACACCCGCATGACGGTTCAGCCGCTTTGATTATCAAGGGTACATCCCCCGTATTTTTTACTTCAAATTCTGCATACCTGCAGGAGTCGATGTTAACTTCCCCCAAATGAATGATTTTTTCTGTAAACCTCACCTCCGTAAGGTTTTCGTTTTCTAAGGAACTGTAAGCTTCGTGAATCAGCATCCATTCGGCTCCGCTTATGATTATCACCGTAAAAATCAGGAAGACCGGTAATAGTTTCTTCATCTTATAAAGCGAATTTTACAATTACAGCTTCCGGAGTATATCCTATACCATATAAGGTTTTTTCTTCCTGATCATAACAAATGTGACTTACCGGAATATCTAACGAACGGGAATCCATCTGATTGCCCATCCAGTCAAATGTCAGTAATGTGTGGCAATGTCCGATGTTGTAACGGTCTCTTTTTTTACTTTTCCCGGAATATAAAACATAAATCCGGTCATTGGAAACGGCCATATCTAAAAAGCCGTGTACCGTGCTTTTGTCGTATGCTACTTTTAAATTTTCAGGCGTGCTTCCGGAAATATGTACTTTGGGAAAATAGAATGAGAGCAATTTTATTCTTTCGATCCGGTTTTCCTTGATCCGGCAGATATCTAAAATGCCGCTGCGCATATCGGAACAGGCAAAAGCCTCTCCGTCCGGTTTTATTCTTAAAACGCTGCTGGCATATAAAACACTCTTGGCGTATTCATCCAACTCCGGGAAATCCGGATGTTCCGGATAGGAGAGAAAGTATCCGGCTTTGCGGTCTTGGAGTGAATATAGCATGTAGCGTCCTTTTTCATATAACCCTGTGGCAATGACATATCGGTCGTTTTTGGCTGCAACCAGGTGCCGGGTGTCTGTCGGAAGTTGAATGCTGTAGGTTGCTGCAATTCCGTTTTCATTTCCGGGAGTGACGAATAGTTGTCCGGTATGAAAATTCAATGCTGAAATTTCCTGACCGCTTGCATCCAATGCACTGGTATAAAACGCCTGTCCGTTTGACCGGCTGCGGGTAATTCGGTCTACCCGGTTGTTGTGGTTGATTTCAAACAGACTGATGTTGTTTTCTCCCGTCCGATTGGTTACGGCAAAAATCCGATTGCTTTTGGTGATGCTTGTCGGATTGGCAATTCCCCATTTTTCAAATGAAGCAATTACTTCCATATTCTGCACTTTGCTGTTTGCATCCGGACGTAATCCATCGGCTTGTTCTTCTTCAAAAGAGCAACCCCATTCAACGATGAGAAAAAATGATAGTATAAGATAGAATATATTTTTCATGGGTTATTCTTTGTAGGTAACACCTATTTGAGCTACACCGTTAATAATGCAAAATCCATGTCCATATGAACAAGTATATTCTCCACTTTCACTTGTGGCTAAAGCCTCGGGAGAAATGATGTCTGAAGACAGCGAAAAATTATCTTTATAACTTATTGCAAGGAGAGTGATACTGATGATCGTAGCAATAAGAAATAATATTTTTCTTTTTGTTTTTTTCATGCCTTTTGAATTATTGATTACTTTTAACTCGCCACAAATATATAGGGAAAATTTTAATAATTTCCTTGCGAATTGTCATGAAAATGTCATGATTTTGCTTCGTATTCTTAAAATGTATTAATTGGGGTGAGGGTTAATTACATATGAAAAGAAGAAAGGAATATACCTGGATTATTGCTACTGTTGGTATTTCAGTTTTGTTATTGTTTCAATTGATTTTAGTGAGTAGATTGTATCAATTAGAGCGAGAGCACTTCTATGATAAGTTTTGGGGAAAGATTAAAAATAGTATTTCAGAGTTAAATGTAAATCTTGCGAAAAATCAAAAGTACGAAAGAAATTTTATTGCTTATGATTGTGTGTTGAATAAAGTGACTGTAGTTGTTAAGGGGAGTAAGCATTCATTTGTGGATAAAGATGATCCAGAGGAAGAAATTTTAAAGAGAGTATATTATGATGTTACCTATAAGAAATGGACAGCTTCTCAACTGGATTCTTTGGTAAGAGATAGTATGGATGAGTACTATTGTTGTGTCCCTTTGAAAATTGTTATCCGTGATTCTTTCGGGAGGAGTATTGATGAGGCAGGAAATTTGGATAATACTCCGATACGGCGGCTTCGTTTCGGACCGGTACCTTTAGGATATGTGACGGGACGTACGTTGGAAGCCTATTACTATTTTCCTTTCATCAATTTTCTGTATCATGAGGCCGACCGAATTATTATGACGGTGGCTTTGTTTATTTTGCTGGTATTTTTTATCTGTTTTCTGATCCGGACAATACGGGTGGAGAGGAAGATGGCAAATGCCCGGGAAGAGTTCATGCACATTGTGGTGCATAATCTGCAGTCCCCTGTTGATTTTGTCCGCCGGATAACTTATGAAATCCGGAACAGAGCCCGGCAGCCTTATAATGAAGAACAGGAGAGATTGTATAATGAGGTGAAAGAAAGATTGGATATGATGGGAGGAGGAATCAGACGTTTGCTGACTCATTCCGTTGGACTTTACGGGATGCACTTGGAAAAATCAGGGATAAATCTCAGGGAAATGATAGAACGGGTGGTGATTCCGTATAAGATGATTAGTGGGAAGGAGATTAATATGGAGTGTGATTTGGATGAAATCGAGCTTATTGCTGATCCGGTACATCTGTCCGGAGCGGTGGCCAATTTAGTGGAGAATGCTGTGAAATATACCGGTGATGATGCTTGTATCAGAGTGAAATGTGAAGTCAGGGGAAAGTATATACAAATTGTGGTTACTGACAATGGGCCGGGTATACCGGACAAAGAGATAAATCGTATTTTCAGAAAATATTATCGGGCTTCCTCGGGACTGAAAGGTTTTGGGTTAGGGTTGAATTATGTGTGGAAGGTTGTGGCGGCTCATCGTGGGAAGATAACGGTAAGGAATGCAGAGGGTTGTGAATTTACAATAATTTTACCATGGAAGAAAGGATAAGGATATTGTATGCGGAGGATGATCCCGTGATTGCTGAGCTAAACCGGGATATGCTGGAACGGGAGGGATATGTGGTAGATGTGGTTTATAATGGGGAAGATGCCTGGGAAAAATACCGTCAAACGACTTACCATCTGCTTTTGCTGGACATTATCATGCCTGGAAAAAGCGGTTTTGAATTGTTGCAGGCGATCCGGGCAGAAGATACGGCAATGCCTGTGGTGATTTACAGTTCTGTTAGTGGAAGTGAGGCTGTGGCAAAAGCCTTGGATATGGGGGCTGATGAATATATCCGTAAAGAATGTGAGCCTCCGGAGATACTTGCCCGATTAAAAGTCATTGTGCGTCATATTCAGGGGGTATCGGCATATATGCTTTCAGAGATGACACGTTTCTGTTATTCCGGTTACCTGCTGACAGTCAACGGAAAAGAGATAAAACTAACGCCGGCGGAGGCAAAATTACTGAGATGCCTGTGTGAAAACCGGAATACGGTTGTATCGAAATCGCTTTTGTGTGAAAAATTGTGGGGAATAAGTACACCCGGCAAAGTGAGGACGATTGATAATTATATGGTAAAACTGAGGAAATACCTGAAACCTGATAAGTCCTTACAAATAGTTACAAGTTATGGAGAAGGCTATGCTTTAATGAGGGAGGCGGACAAATAAAAAACGGGAGAATTTTTCTCCCGTTTTTTATAGTAATAATAAGAAAATTAAGCCTCTACATTTGCATTTTTAATAGCTGCCCAACCCAATATAATCATTACAAGGGCAACCAGATTGATGATACCTGCAATGAAAGAGGGTAAAAAGAAAGCAGCGATACTGCCTGCTAAGTACAGGATATAGGCCAGGAACAATTTGTTTGCACCTGCTTTTGCCATTGTCGGGAAAGTAGAAGAATTTTTTAATGCCATAAATCCTAAAAGATTCAAAACATAAGCGGCAATGGCTGCAATAGTACCAATGATTGCAATTCCCGGGATAAAACTCGTAACTACAGTGATGACTGAACCTGCAAGAGCTAAAAGAGCTGCTAACCAGATTTTAGAAACAGCGGCAGCATCTTCTCCAGACAATATGTTTTTGAAATTTCCCAAGCCCAGTACATACAAAACATACCCTAAAATGGCAGCAATACCTGCAATTAATACAACGATGCTAACCAACGTCAGACTTTTAAGGACAAGTCCGAGAAGAGCGGCAAGAATACCCCCGGCAATACCGGACAAAGAGAAAAGTAATACACCTAAGAAGATCTTAGACGTTGCGTTTTTCCACGCAGAATTTGTAAGTTCCATAGAAATAAAATTTAAAGTTAATATAAAAAAATTATTAATGTCCAAAACTTCTTGAAACAGGAAAAAGCCTTATAGAGAGCCCCCCTTGTTTATTGCGCGTGCAAAAGTATAAAAATATTTTATAGTATATAAGTAATTTATTACTTTTTTTTACGTTCTGTCTATGGGCTTTTTCCGCCTTTTCAAAGGAAGCTCAGGACGGCAGCTTTTTTAAAAATCTATCCCATCGGTACTTCCCTTCATTATCAATGGATTTAAGAATCAGCAATGCTTTTCCTACAATAAACTCCTCGGGAACCAGTCCCCAATACCGGGAATCTTCCGAATCCTCTACGTGATCGCCTCCCATGAAGTAATAGTTTTTCTGAAAACAATAGCCGTCGATTTCCTGATCACCCAGAAATATTTTGTCATTGGCGTAATACAAGGGCTTTTTTTGTTCCCATTCTATCAGAGTTTTATAGAGCAGGAAATTAAGTGGCGTCAACCGGACATACGAATTGTGACCGGGGATATAAAGCGGACCGAATTCTTTTATGTTCCATTTTAAGAGAATATCATAAGGGAACGTGTAGTATTCGGAAAAATCAAATGATTCCTTCGAGCGTAAGGATAGACGGTGTTGGTTTCCTTGGTGGCCGGCGATGCCTTTTTGGCGGTTGACAACATAAAATCCGTTACGGATTTCCACCGTATCTCCCGGAAGACCGATGCAGCGCTTGACGTAATAGGTATTCAGATTCATACGGATATGTTGCCATGAGCTGGTAAAGGGGAAGTTAAATACAACGATTTCATTGTGCCGGAGTTTCGGGGGATTTATCCTTTCTCTGGTTTGTGCTTCGGCTCCTTTTAAAGCAGCCAGAGGATTGACAATACGGCTGCCCAGCACCGGGTGGTCAATAATGATATTGTCACCGGTAAATAGTGTCGGCTCCATGGAGCGACCCGAAATATCGAAAAAGCTGACAAAAAACAGGGTGGAAATAAGATAAACGAACCACAGTAGACATGAAATCAAAAAAATACCGATAATTTTTTTATAGAAGGATATACGTATATGTCCTGCTTCTTTTTTCATAATCTGCTTCGTGTTTTATCCCGGGAATGAACGCAATGGCACAGAGCAATGTTTTATCGTTTGCATTTTTTTGTTGTTTCTTATGGAATATTATCAGGTATTTTCCCTGTTTTAACCTTTTGGTTTTTAGCTTTTTCAACTTTTTATACCAAAAAAGGACTCCCCGGTTACGGGAAGTCCTTTATATCCAGCTTTATAATAAATACTGATTACTTGCCGGCGTGCATAATGGCAGCCTGAGCAGCAGCTACGCGAGCAATGGGCACACGGAACGGTGAGCAGCTTACGTAGTTCATGCCTACGGAATCACAGAAGATTACAGATGAAGGTTCTCCTCCGTGTTCTCCGCAGATACCTACTTTCAGGTCCGGGTTGGTCTTGCGGCCCAATTTAACACCCATTTCCACCAGACGGCCAACACCTTCCTGATCCAATACTGCAAACGGATCGGTTTTCAGGATACCTTTCTTGATGTATTCCGGTAAAAATTTGCCGGCGTCGTCGCGGGAGTACCCGAAAGTCATTTGGGTCAAGTCGTTCGTACCGAAAGAGAAAAATTCTGCTACTTCTGCAATCTGGTCTGCGGTGATAGCAGCACGCGGGATTTCAATCATCGTACCCACTTTGTATTCTACTTTCACTCCTTTTTCTTCAAACACCTGAGCAGCTACCCGGCGGATGATTTCAGCCTGCTGTTTCAGTTCTTTGATGGTACCTACCAACGGAACCATGATTTCCGGACGGGGATCCAAACCTCTTTGTTTCAGGTTGCAAGCGGCTTCGATGATAGCGCGGGCCTGCATTTCGGTAATCTCCGGATAGGTAACGCCCAAACGGCAACCGCGGTGACCCAACATCGGGTTGAATTCATGCAGAGCGTCAACTTTTTCTTTGATGCGTTCTACCGGCATACCTAATTTTTGTGCCATATATTGCTGTGAAGCCGGTTCGTTCGGCGTAAATTCATGTAAAGGCGGGTCAAGCAGACGGATGGTGACTCCCAAACCGTTCATGGCTTCCAGGATACCTTCGAAGTCACCTCTCTGCATCGGTAAAATCTTGTTCAATGCGTCGCGGCGGCCTTCTACGGTTTCAGAAAGAATCATTTCACGCATGGCGTCGATACGATGGCCTTCGAAGAACATGTGTTCCGTACGGCAAAGACCTACACCTTTAGCACCGAAATCGCGTGCTTTGCGGGCATCTTTCGGAGTGTCTGCGTTGGTGCGTACAAACATACGTGTATATTTTTCTGCTAAATTCATGATCGTGGCGAAGTCTTTGTCCAAAGTAGCATCTTCTGTTTCTACTTTACCCAGGTAAACTTCACCCGTAGAACCGTTCAAAGAGATCCAGTCACCTTCTTTGATTACCGTGTCGTTTACGCTGAATTTGCGTTTTGCATAATCAACCGTGATGTCTCCGGCACCGGATACACAACATTTACCCATACCGCGGGCAACAACGGCAGCGTGGGAGGTCATACCGCCACGGGCTGTCAGAATACCTTCGGCAACATTCATACCGCGCAGGTCTTCAGGTGAGGTTTCCAAACGAACCAATACCACTTTTTCGCCTCTGTTTTTCCATTCTTCAGCTTCGTCGGCGAAGAATACGACACGACCGCAGGCTGCACCCGGAGAAGCCGGAAGGCCTTTGGTGATCGTGTGGGCTTTTTTCAAAGCTTCTTTATTGAATACCGGGTGGAGCAATTCATCCAGTTTGGCGGGTTCCTGACGCAACAAAGCCGTTTTTTCATCAATCATGCCCTGGTTCAGCATGTCTACTGCCATTTTAACCATTGCGGCACCGGTACGTTTACCGTTACGGGTCTGTAACATCCACAGTTTTCCGTCCTGAATGGTAAATTCCATATCCTGCATATCACGGAAATGGTCTTCCAGCTTTTCCTGTACGGCATTCAATGCAGCGTAAGCTTCCGGCATGGCTTCTTCCAGTGACGGATATTTGGCTGCGCGTTCCTCTTCGGAAACACCCTGTAACTTGGCCCAACGGCGGGAACCTTCAATCGTGATCTCCTGCGGTGTACGGATACCAGCCACAACGTCTTCACCTTGTGCGTTAATCAAATATTCTCCGTTGAAAATATCTTCTCCCGTAGCGGCATCGCGGCTGAAAGCCACACCCGTAGCGGAATTTTCACCCATGTTACCGTAAACCATAGACTGTACGTTTACAGCGGTACCCCATTCTTCCGGAATTTGGTTCAACTGACGGTACAACACGGCACGTTCGGTCATCCATGAATCGAATACGGCACAGATGGCTCCCCACAACTGTTCCCACGGACAAGTCGGGAAATCCTTACCGGTTTTGGTTTTAACCACTTTCTTGAAGTTTTCAACCAATACCTGCAAATCTTCAACCGTAAACTCGGTATCCTGTTTGATATTTTTAGCTTCTTTCAACTTGTCGATTTCTGCTTCAAACGGGTTGTGCTCTCCTTTTCCGGCAGCCACACCCATTACCACGTCGCCATACATTTGTATGAAACGGCGGTAAGAGTCCCATGCAAAACGGGCATTGCCTGATTTCTCAGCCAATAATTTCACGGCATCGTCATTCAATCCTAAATTCAATACGGTATCCATCATTCCCGGCATGGAAACGCGGGCACCGGAACGCACAGACACCATCAACGGGAAAGCTTCTCCTTTGGAACCGAATTTTGCGTTCATGATTTTTTCCATGTGTGCAATACCGGCTTTAACGTCGTTTTCTATTAATTTAACAACAGCCTCTTTACCCTGTTGATTATAAATGGTACAAACTTCAGTGGTGATGGTAAAACCCGCAGGTACAGGCAGACCGATCAGGTTCATTTCTGCTAAGTTGGCGCCTTTGCCGCCCAACAGATTTTTCATGTCTGCTTTACCTTCGGCTTTTCCGTCTCCGAATGTGTAAACGTACTTGGTACTCATAGTATTAAATTTGATTTTAACTCCTTTCATGCCGAAAGGAAAGATTTATTAATGTTGAAATTATTTCTTTTTCAATCTCCTGACGTGTTGTTTAAATAACAACGAAAGTGGATTCCTTTTTTCAGGTTCGCAAATATAAAGGTTTTCTCTTATATTATGAAAAAATGAGGCGGTTTTTTGCTGAAAATCCGCAGGAAGGAGGCAGGTGGTTGGTATTGCCTGAAAGTGCAAAAATGAAGGAAGAACCGAAGGCTGTGTCCATTTCCCACCTGTTACATGTAAAATGAATGAAGAATCGGTAGGAGGCATAAAATAGCTTATTCTCAACGGGGAGCGTGCGGATTGGTTACGAAGACTTATTGGGCGGTTGCGTGAATAATTTGATACAACATGCAATTTGCACTATATTTGGCGATTATTTCATAAAAACAGTCAGGAATGATACAGGCAGACAAGAAGAGGTATAACGATTTCCCGGCATTCTGTCGCAGGCTATTCGGCGGGAGGGTGCAGAAACTCTCTGTGGATGGCGGTTTTTCTTGTCCCAACCGTGACGGGAAAAAGGGGACTGGCGGGTGTACTTTTTGCAACAATGAAAGTTTTAATCCGGATTACTGCCGTTCGGTAGAGAGTATTTATTGCCAATTGGATAAAGGCATTCGCTTCTTCGATGCGAAGTATCAGGGACAGCATTATTTGGCTTATTTTCAGGCGTATTCCAATACCTATGCGCCTTTGGAGGTATTGCGTAAACGCTATGAAGAGGCGCTTTCGCATCCCGGCATTGTGGGAATTGTGATTGCCACCCGTCCCGATGTGATAAATGAGGAAATATTGGATTACTTGGAGCAGTTGGCACGTAAATGTTATGTGTGTATCGAGTTCGGAATCGAGTCTACGGATAATGCCGTGTTGGAAAAGATAAACAGGGGCCATACCTATGAAGATGCCGAAAGGGCGGTAAAGTGTGCGGCAGGCAGGGGCATATACATCGGGGCGCATTTGATTTTTGGCTTACCGGGAGAAACGACGCAATCCATGCTTGAAGGAGCTGTCCGGGTGAGTCGGTTGCCTGTCGATATACTGAAACTCCACCAATTGCAAATCGTCCGGGGTACCCGGATGGCGGAAGAGTATCTGGATAATCCTTCACTTTTTCGCTTGTATAGCCTGAATGAATATTTGGATTTTGTCGTGGATGTTATTGAACGCATGAATCCGGAAGTATATTTGGAACGTTTTGTGAATCAGTCCCCCCCGGAATATTTGATTGCCCCCAATTGGGGCGTGAAGAACTATGAATTTGTTGCGAAATTGGATAAGCGTTTGAAGGAGCGGGACAGCTGGCAGGGGAAATGGGAAGGAAAAGAGTAAAACCGCTGATAAAAGGAAACTTTATGATAGGACAGGAGAAAGTATATGAAACATTGGAGAGACTGGGGATAGGGTTCGATTACATCGAACACCCGCCGGCCCCGACCATTGAAATTGCACGGCAATACTGGACGGCCCTGGAGGGCAAACACTGCAAAAACCTGTTTTTCAGGAACCACAAAGGCAACAGGCATTACCTGGTGGTTTTCGATTGTGACCGGAACCTGGCGATTCATGACCTGGAACACTTGCTGAAACAGGGGAAACTGAGCTTCGCTTCCGAAAAACGGATGGTGAAATACCTGGGGCTTTATCCGGGGTCGGTAAGTCCTTTCGGATTGCTGAACGATGAAGAACACCATGTATATGTATTTTTGGATGAAAATCTGAAACAGGCTGAAAAACTCTCTTTCCATCCCAACGACAACCGGGCCTCTTTAGCCGTGAAAACGGAAGACTTTGTGCGCTATATGGAAACTGTCGGAAACGGTTATGAATGGATAAAATTGTATTGATGCTGTTTTTTCGGTTGACCGTGAGGTATTTGTAATATTATTTTCTGTTATTTTTGATTGAAATGCGACGTATGAAATGGATTGTTCTCATGATTGTTATGATAGCCTGGAACAGTTTTTGTCGTGCCGGGAATACAACCGTTTTTCCTTCTCCGGAATATCGTGCGGTCATGCCGGGGAGTTTCGTATTGCCGGAGAAGGTGCGGTGTGCGGAGTTGCCGGAGAAGGCGCATTGGGCGACTTATTTCCGGGAAATATTTTTGAAAGAGGTCGGTGCGGAGTTTAAAAAGACCAATCGGACTGGAGTTGATTTCCGCTTTGTACGGGATACCTCTTTAGAAGCCGAAGGGTATTGTTTAAGAGTTCGGCCGGAAGGTATTGTTGTGACCGCAGGAGGAGAGCCGGGTTTTTTCTATGCACTGCAGACATTGAGGCAGTTGGCGGAAAAAGAGGAGGGAAGGGGCGTGTGGGAGTGTTGCGAAATCCGGGATGCTCCCCGTTACCGCTGGCGCAGTTTTATGTTGGATTCCGGACGCCAGTATCAGCAAGTGGCAACCATAAAGAAATACCTGGATATGATGGCTGCTTTGAAGATGAATTATTTTCACTGGCATCTGACGGATGGCAAGGGATGGCGTGTGGAAATCCGGAAATATCCCCGGTTGACGCAGGTCGGGGCTTTTGTGTCTCAGGGACCGGAACAGCAGGGATTTTATACTCAGGAACAGATCCGGGAGATTGTGCAATATGCTGCCAGTCGTTATATCACGGTAGTGCCGGAGATAGATATGCCGGGACATTCGGAGGCTGCCCTGATTGCTTATCCGCACCTGGAATGTTTCGGGCAAGTGCCGGAGTTACTGGAGCGGGGTTTCACCCATCATATTATGTGTGCCGGAAAAGCGGCTACCCTCGTTTTTTTGAAGGACGTGCTGGAGGAAGTATGCCGTTTGTTTCCTTCCCCCTATATTCATTTGGGAGGAGATGAGGCTCCGAAGAAAAATTGGGACAGTTGTGCGGATTGCCAGGCGCAGATTCGGCAGTACAAGTTGCGGAATAGTCATGATTTGCAGTTGTGGTTTTCGGCTCAAATGGCTTCTTATCTGAAATCCAAAGGCCGGAAAGCTGTGTTTTGGGGAGATGTGGTTTATCAGAAAGGCTATCCTTTGCCGGAGAATGTGGTGGTGCATTGGTGGAACTGGCGGGGGCATCGGGATTTGGCTTTACGCTCGGCCCTGCGGCAGGGACATGAAGTGATATGCGGTACAAATTATTACACTTATCTGAATTTTCCTTTAACTCCCTGGAACGAATATGGGAAAGACCGGACATTTGACATCCGGGATTCTTATGAGAACAATCCTTCCATGAATCGGGATACGAGTGCGTTGGTGTTGGGGATGAGCTGTGCTTTGTGGGCTGACGGGGGCGTGCGGGAGGATATGATTGACCGTCGTTTGTTTCCCCGTATATTGGCAATTGCGGAGCAGATGTGGCATCGGGGAGATTACCTTGCTTTTGAACAGTTTTATGGAAAGGTGAAAGAACGGAAATGCTGGTTTGAGCGGCTGGGGTATACTTTCGGACCCGGATTGCGAAGTGAGGTGCCGGAGGATTATAAATGGGATTGACCCTCCGAACCGGCAAGACTCTCTTTCCATCCCAACGACAACCGGGCTTCTTTAGCCGTAAAAACGGAAGACTTTGTCCGTTGTATGGATGCACCCGGAAACGGTTGTGAAGGGATAAAATTGTATGGATTGCCGGGAAGAGCTTCCTGAAGGATGTAGTATACTCTCGTAGGGGTTTCGCTGACTCAGCGTCGGTGTAGAATGCTTGTAGCATGCTTATAGTATGCTTGGAGAAGCATTCATGAAGCCAGCTATAAGCTTTCTGACAGCTTGTTGATACGGCGAAACACCGGAGCAACCTCGGCGAAACCCTTGAGGGACGCCTGCTCATCTCTTGAAATACGAAAGGATCGTGTTTGTGGAAAAATTTTGTGAAACCATAGAAATATAAACAAAAATTAACAAAAAAAGTCCCGTTAAGTGGTCTGCGGAAGAATTTCCTGCTATTTTTACTTGGAAAGTGAACAAAAAAGAGAAATAAACTGTATTTTTGTTGAAAATTAAACAGAATAGGATATGATAAGCATTTCACATGCCGTGGAGGGGATTGTCAAGCACCGTCCGTATCTGTCGGAAGCCTTGGCTGCGGGGATTATTAACGTGTCGGCCTTGGCGCGTCAGTTGCAACCGGAAGTGGAGAAAATCTTACAAAAAGAGGTAAATACGGGAGCCATTGTGATGTCATTAAACCGGTTGGCACCCTATTTACAAATTCGGGAACAGGTGCAGTTGAATAAATTACTGAATAATATGGGGGATATAATCCTTCGCAGTAATTTGTGTGACTATACCTTTAAAAATTCTCCCACCTTGTTGGAATGCCATATTGAAGTCTTGAAAAATTTGGTGAAAAACGAAGAGGTATTTTATACGTTGGTACAGGGTGTGTTTGAGACCAACATTGTGGTGAGCGACACGATGGAACCTTGGATAGAGGATTATTTCAAAAACGAACAGTGTCTGTTCAAACAGAATGCCCTCTCGTCGGTCACTTTGAAGCTACCGAAAGGCAACAGTATGCAGCCCGGATTCTATTATAGCATCATGAAAGAATTATCCTGGGAAGGTATCAACCTGACAGAAGTCATTTCTTCCACCAATGAATTTACCGTTGTGGTCGATAATTCGTTGATTGATAAAACGTTTGTTGTGTTGAAAAACATAGGGAAACGCTGATTCCCACAGACGTCGGATGAAAAAACAGAGTAATAAATAATAAAACAATATAGCACTATGTTTGAAAATCTATCGGATAAATTAGAACGTTCGTTTAAATTACTGAAAGGGCAGGGAAAGATCACGGAATTGAATGTGGCGGAGACCTTGAAAGAGGTGAGACGCTCCTTGTTGGATGCTGACGTAAACTATAAAATTGCCAAGGATTTTACCAATCGGGTGAAAGAAAAGGCATTGGGAATGAATGTGCTGACGGCGGTAAAGCCGGGACAGATGATGGTAAAGATTGTCCATGATGAACTGGCAGAGTTGATGGGAGGAAAAAATGTGGACATCAACCTGAAAGGAAATCCGGCAGTTATCCTCATGTCCGGTTTGCAAGGGTCGGGTAAAACGACATTTTCCGGAAAACTGGCTAATCTGCTGAAAACCAAAAGAGGGAAAAAACCTTTGCTGGTAGCGGGCGACGTTTACCGTCCGGCAGCCATTGAGCAGTTGAAAGTCTTGGGACAGCAGATTGAAGTGCCCGTGTTCAGTGTGGAGGGGAGCAAAGACCCTGTAAAGATTGCCCAGGAGGCCATCCGGCAGGCCAAGGCGAACGGAAATGACGTGGTCATTGTCGATACGGCCGGACGTTTGGCAATAGATGAAGAAATGATGGCTGAGATAGAAGCCATAAAAAAAGCTGTCAATCCGGATGAAACCCTTTTTGTCGTGGATGCTATGACAGGGCAGGATGCGGTGAATACGGCAAAGGAATTCAACGACCGACTCGATTTCGATGGCGTGATTCTGACCAAGCTGGATGGAGATACACGCGGTGGTGCGGCATTGTCTATCCGTACCGTTGTCAATAAACCGATAAAATTTGTCGGAACGGGCGAAAAGTTAGAGGCGGTGGATGCCTTCCATCCGGAACGTATGGCAGACCGTATCCTGGGGATGGGAGATATTGTGTCCCTGGTGGAAAAAGCACAGGAACAGTTTGATGCCGAAGAAGCCAAGAAGTTACAGAAAAAACTCTCCAAGAACCAATTCAACTTCAACGATTTCCTGGGACAGATACAGCAAATCAAGAAAATGGGAAATATCAAGGACCTGGCGTCCATGATTCCGGGGGTAGGCAAAGCGTTAAAGAACGTAGATATTGACGATGATGCCTTTAAAGGGGTGGAAGCCATCATCCATTCCATGACTCCTGCCGAGCGGGAAACTCCGGAAATCATCAACGGTTCCAGAAGAAAACGCATTGCCGAAGGAAGCGGGACAACGGTCCAGGATGTGAACCGCTTGCTTAAACAATTTGAAGAGTCGAAGAAAATGATGAAAATGTTGTCCGGAGGAGGAAAGATGTTGCGGGGTATGAGGGGAATGAGAAGATAAAAGACGGATATATAAATTATGGAATACCTATGGAGTTAATTGACGGAAAAAAAATAGCGGCGGAAATCAAACAGGAGCTTGCCGACAAAGTGGAAGAACTGAAAAGCCAGGGGAAAAAAGTGCCTCATCTGGTGGCGGTGCTGGTCGGAAACGACCCGGCAAGTGAAACTTATGTGGCCAGCAAGGTAAAATCGTGTAAGGAAGTCGGATTTAAGAGTACCGAAATGAGATACTCCTCTGACATAACAGAGGAACAGTTGTTGGAAGTGGTGGATAAACTGAACCGGGATGAGGATGTAGACGGATACATCGTCCAGCTTCCTTTGCCGGGGCACATATCGGAAGAGCGGATATTGCTGGCGATTGATCCGGATAAAGACGTGGATGGTTTCCATCCCTTCAATGTCGGGAAGATGGTAACCGGACTGCCTACCTATCTGCCGGCGACTCCGGCGGGCATTGTGGAACTCCTGACCCGTTATCGGATTGAAACACGGGGAAAGCATTGTGTTGTGATCGGGCGCAGCAACATCGTCGGTACGCCGATGGCGGTCCTGATGTCTCGTAAGGACGAGCATGCCGACTGCACGGTTACGATTTGCCACAGCCGCACCCGGAATATCCAGGAGATTACCCGTCAGGCGGATATTCTGATAGTAGCGTTGGGAAAACCCCACTTTGTCACCGCGGAGATGGTCAAAGAGGGGGCGGTAGTTGTGGATGTCGGGATTCACCGGGTTCCTTCCGATAAAACCAAATCGGGATTCCGCCTGATTGGCGACGTCGATTTTGAACAGGTGGCCCCGAAATGTTCTTACATTACTCCCGTACCGGGAGGTGTCGGACCCATGACTATTGTATCCTTGTTGCAGAATACATTGAAAGCGGCACAGTAACACCTTTTTTATGGTATTGAACTACATCTGGATATTCTTTTTCGGCGTAGCCTTTTTGGTCGCTTTGTTCAAATTGCTGTTTGACGGAGACACTGAGATTTTCAGTGCGATGATAAAATCGACCTTCGATATGTCGAAAACGGGGTTTGAAATCTCTTTGGGACTGACCGGAGTGCTGACGCTGTGGATGGGGATTATGAAAATCGGGGAGCAGGGAGGGGCGGTAAAAGCCATGTCCCGGTTGATTCATCCCTTTTTTAAACGGCTGTTTCCGGAATTGCCTTCCGATAGCCCGGCGTATGGTTCCATTATGATGAACATTGCTGCGAACATGCTGGGACTGGACAATGCCGCCACGCCCATGGGATTGAAAGCGATGCAGGAAATGCAGGAATACAACCGGAAAAAGGATACGGCTACCAATGCCCAGATTATGTTCCTGGTATTGAATACCTCCGGTCTCACCCTGGTGCCCGTCTCCATCATGGTTTACCGGGCCCAGTTGGGAGCCGTTAATCCGACAGATATTTTTGTCCCGATATTATTGGCAACTTATTTCTCTACCCTTGTCGGATTAATTGCTGTCTCCGTGTATCAGCGGATTAATCTTTTCAATAGGGTTATTTTGGCTTATCTGGGAGGCATGACGGCTCTTATCTGCGGGGTGATCTGGTACTTTTCCACCTTGGACAGGGAAACCATTGCCGTTGTGTCGGGAGCTGCGAGCAACATTATTCTTTTCTCGGTCATTATTCTTTTTATTGGAATGGCGGCTGTAAAAAAAATCAATGTATACAATGCCTTTATTGACGGAGCCAAAGAAGGTTTTTCCGTTGCCGTCCGGATCATTCCCTATCTGATAGCTATTTTGGTGGCGGTAGGTGTTTTCCGTGCTTCCGGGGCTATGGATGTACTGATGTCGGGAATCGAATACGGTGTCGGCATGGTCGGATTGGATACGGATTTTGTCAAGGCATTGCCTACAGCTTTGATGAAACCGCTGAGCGGGAGCGGGGCAAGGGGGATGATGATTGACACCATGACTACTTATGGTGCGGACTCTTTTGTCGGGCGGCTGGCTTCTACCTTCCAGGGGGCTACCGATACGACTTTTTATATCATTGCCGTATATTTCGGTGCTGTGGGGATTAAAAACACACGCTATGCTGTTCCCTGCGGGTTGATTGCCGATTTGGCGGGAATCATTGCGGCGGTGATTATTGCTTATCTGTTTTTTGCCTGATTCTATGTGTGCAACGGTTGCTGTCGGTTTAAGCGGGGGAGTGGACAGCCTTGCAACAGTCTTGCTGCTCCGGGAGCAAGGCTATAACGTCGTCGGGATACATCTGCAATTGTGGAAAGAAGGCAATTGCGAAGAAGTTGCCCGTTTGTGCGAGCGATTGCAGATAGAATGGGTGTGTTATGACGGGAGGGCTGCTTTCAGGGAACGGGTGGTGGATAGCTTCGTAAAGGAATATCTTGCGGGAAGGACGCCGAATCCCTGCACAGTTTGCAACAATCTGGTTAAATGGAATCTGTTGGCGGAAGCTGCCAGTGCATTGGGTATTGAAAAACTGGCGACAGGACATTATGTACAGATTGTCCGGGAACCTCCGGGCTGGTATATAAAAAAAGGAGAAGATGTTCATAAAGACCAGTCCTATTTTCTGTGGGGATTGAAACAGGATGTACTCTCCCGGACATTGACCCCTCTGGGTGCCTACACCAAAATGCAGGTGAAAGCTTATGCGGAATCGCAAGGGTACGGGGAAATAGCCCGGAACAGAGAAAGTATGGGAATCTGTTTTTTGGAGGGGAAAAACTATCGTGATTTTATCCGGTATTGTTGCAGTGACCCCCTGCTGATGCAGGAGGGCGATATTGTGGACGGAGCAGGGTGTATTGTCGGGCGGCATACCGGATTACTGAACTATACCATCGGACAAAAAAAAGACATGCCTTTATGTGACGGACAGCCCTTGTATGTGGCAGGTATAGATGCCCGGCATAATCGGATTATTGCGGGACGCAAACAGGAACTTTACCGCAGTCAGTTGGTTGTTTCAGATGTGAACTTCGTGTGTCCGGAAGAAATCTGTGCGGAAAATATAACTGTTAAAGTCCGTGGACTCGGATTAAATCCGGAAGGATATGCTGCTTTGGAACGTCAGCCGGATTCTTCTGTCCGGGTGCGGCTCTCTTCGCCGGCCTGGGCTGTTGCCCCCGGTCAGCCCGTTGTTTTTTACCGGAATGATTTGCTTATAGGTGGGGGAATAGCCCGTTGATTTCTTTTTGCTTTTGTAATTTTCATTGCCCGATTTGAAAAGGAATGAAGAAAAAATCCTATTTTTGCAGAGTGTGTGAGGTGTCAACCTTATTTTTTACATATCAGAATAGTTGATATAAAAGTTTATTTGTCTTTACAGCGAAGTCCGCAAGCTTTTGCAGAAACGAAGATAATAAACTGGCAGATCACGTATACCTATACGTGTCCTTCCGGTTTATCCTTCGTTTCGGGTTCTTTGCGGACACCTGCTGTAAGGGGTGAATTGGCGGACACGTATTTTTGTCCGTATAAAATCTTTTTATCATGGACTTGCAAAGAGAATCCTGTGTAAAGTTACTCCTTTTGATCCTGTTGGGCGTTGTTGTTATACAGTTTATCCTTATTCTTATTTTGTGTGGTTGTAATTATGTGGACTATGTCAATGACGAGGCTCGTTATGATGCCGGACTGGCTTCAGATACCCTGAAAATCATTACTCCCCCGTTCTGGATGACCGATAGTTCTTTTCTATATGACGATTTTTATTTTGAACACTGATGCTATGATGGGAGATGCTCGGAATATATAATATTTATAATGAGAGAGTTGCTTGTAAAAGAATTATCGCGTGGGATATAAATATTATTTTTTCTCTGATATCGTGTATTATTAAATTTTTTTTATACATTTGCACTCGTAAAAAACAGCGTTCTTTTACTCGTGACATCTTTTGAAAAAGAGTTGTCATCCCCATTCAAAATCGGGGCGTAGCTCAGTCCGGTAGAGTACACGTCTGGGGGGCGTGTGGTCGCTGGTTCGAATCCAGTCACCCCGACTACTGGAAATCAAGAGGTTAGATAATCAGTCTAACCTCTTTTTTATTGCTTCGATTACGTTTTTATTACACTTTTCGGGAAACTTAATGCGAATAAATCTCAATTTGTAATGCGAAATCCATTTTGTATTTGTTTGTATAGTTACCCGGCTTTATGTAGTTTAGGGGTAATCAATGCTAATTTAAAGGCGGCTTCTTCCTTTCCTTGTTTTATAGCTTTTTCATACCACCGAGCAGCTTCCTCATAGTTTTGTTCCACGCCTTGTCCGTAATGGTACAGGAATCCCACATTGAGTTGTGCATTGGCAATACCTTGTTGTGCAGCCAAGTGGAAGTACTCAAATGCTTTTTGTAAGTCTTTTTTTATCCCGTATCCGTTATAGTAATGGATACCGATATTGAATAGGGCATATTCATCTCCTTTATCGGCAGCCAGTTTAAAATAATGGAATCCTCTGGCTTCATCTTTATTAATTCCCTGTCCTTTATTATACATGACCCCCAGCATAAACAAAGCATCTGTATATTGTGATTGTGCAGATTTAGAGAATAGCGTGAATGCTTTTTTGTAGTCTTGTTGGACTCTCTCTCCCTCATAATACAGCCATCCCATAAAATTTTGTGCTTTTGGATTATTGTTTTCAGCTAATTCATAGATTTGTTTTAATGCTTCGTTTACTTCTTCATCGGTTATAGCTGTTTCAAACATTGTTACAGCCGATGCAAATAGTAGCTGGTTATTATCCTCAGCTACCAAATTATCCTGAGTGTCGGATTCATTTTTCTGTTTCATAGCTCTAATTATTAATATTATAGAGCAAATTTACTCAATAGGGATATACCATCCTTTTTATACTTCCCTATGTCTTTTTCTTTCTAAAAGAAAAGCCGGAACTAAGTCCGGCTAAACTTCAAAAACTGGATAAATTTCTATTGCAGAGAAGAATAAATAATTCTAAATAGATTTATTCTTTAGCTGTTCATATTTTTCTTCTATTGCTAAACGTCTTTTTGCGACTTCCTCTGGTTTTGGATATAATATTGTAAGTAAAAGTAAGGAAATCCATCCCAAAGTTAAACAACATGCTATCCATGGATTTACGGGCACCATTCTTTTGCATGCCATAGTGTCAATAATCATGGCACATACGAAACGTTCAATTATACCGAGGAAAATAAAAATTGTTATGATTTCCTTAGTAGTCATATTACCGCCTTCTGTTGCCTCTTTAGAGTCTTTTTCATTTAAAACCAAGGAATCTGTTGTTACTTCAGACACGTTTTCACTTAAAACCAAACTGTCTTCTGTCACCTCAAATTCTTTTTCACTTAAAATCAACGTATCTTCAGGAGATTGCTGAACGTAGACCGTATCAGAGGGTGTATTATACGCAAACGAACTTAAAGTAATTCCCAGGAAAATTGTACACATTAAAAATTTTTTCATGATATTTTATATAATAAGATTGTTTAATTATTTATATCCTCACATTTTTCATACTCTTCACATTCAATTTCTTTGGTAGAGTAGATATTTCCTAAAGTAAACCAGAAAATAGAAACAAAAAATCCATAGATAAGTGTTGTAATAATCATTTGAAATGCTAAATAATTTTTGGAAAGAAAACTTAACATTGTACTTCCCCAAATTATAATGAGCAGAACCCGTATAAACACCGAAAATGCTGACAAATATTTTTTAGTATAAATATATTTTTTACCTGTTTTTCTGTGTTGCTCTGTGGGTTGTTCTTTTTTACATCCCAGCAGGTCATCTAAATCTTGCTCTTCCATTATTTTTGTTTTTGCTTGTTATATAATTTAATAAAAAATAAGGCGATAGAAAAGAAAGCTAATGCTCGAATCCAATTTGAAACCAAATAATACCATCTAAAAAATTCGATATGTTCTTGTATCATATCATATCCTTTGCCCCAACATTGAAAAGCATTAATAATACTTGACGATATACAAATCAAACAATCTATACATAGAAATATTGCTGAAAATAAGGTTATTTTTTTCATAGAATAATATTATTTATTTAAAACACCACCTGCTTTTTGACACTGTTTGACGTAATTTATAAATATGGACGCGTCTTCTGTTATTTCTCCATACCTTGTTTGTGCTTTAGGAATATTCGGACGAATGTTTGCAGGTACTTCCAAAGAATCTGCTGCTCCGAAATAGTAAAACTCTTCGCATACCAGTACATATTCACCCCTCAAATCCTTGACTTTTTTCTCCTCGGTTTTATTGCTGCTATTGGGGTGTAAAATGAACGTGTCGGGTTGTTGCGGGTTGGGAATACATCCAGTGGCAGGCTCATAGATGTTGTCACCGTAATAAGCCTTATCATTGGGATTTGTCAAAACAGGACGTTTCTCTTTATAGTGCTCCCAATATTCCGCATAGTTCAGTTTCTTACTAACCTTAGCTAAATAGACTAATCGCTCTTTCCCGATGTCTGTAAAATACTTTTTTAGACTTTTAGACGTCCAGCCTGCAATCCAGTTTTCGGGTTGTATAATCCGTCTTAGATTCTCTTTGCACGTAGCCAGTGTCAGTACTCCAAAATAGGGATTGGGAGCAAAGCCAGTGTCACGCGCCATTTTGTAGCTGTAAAGTCTGTTTTCAGGCTTTTCCATATTTAATTATTTGGCATCCTCTGCAGCCAAAAAGGAAAGTAATAAAAAAAGAAGTGGGCTGCTGTCCACTTATCGTTAGGTATCGCCAAACACCCATGTACAATAGACCAGTAGCCCACCTATACGGTAAGTCACTGTGCCCTGTACATTATTAAAATTTGGCGATTTTAACGATAAAGGCACTTCTTTTCGATAAATTTAGCCTTGAAAGGCTTGACAAATGTAGGGAATTCCCCTAATTAAAAAAAGGATACGGAAGAAAATCAGTGATATATGGAGATAGGGTTAATTAGGAAACTATATTCGTAAAGAGATGAGCCATTAAGATTTGTCGTGTTTGTGAACACTGATTTCTTTTTTGGGTGGTATGTGAAATCTTTATTTCTATCTCTTTTTTCTTTATTGTCATGTATCAATCATAATCCTATCATACGATGACATCATTGTTTATATTGCTATATACTCCCTATGCTCATTTCTTATGAGATGGAATAATTTTGATTATCGAACCGCCTCATCTTTCCTCATCACGTTTTTGTCCTTTTATTGGCTTTTATAAGGCAATATATTTATTCAGTAATAAAATGGTTGGAGTGATGAGGTATAATCCTTATACGGCTTTATTTCACGGATTATTTTGTATATATAGATAGAGGGAGCCATTGTGGCTCCCTCTATATGATTTGGGGATATTGTTATTTTGCTTCTTCACTGTCTAAATCCACATCTTCCACTTCTCCGCTTTGTAATCCTAATACATCTTTTGCATTGAGAGGAGTTACAACCTTTTCACCCGTCTTTTCTTCCAGTTCCATCCTTGCATTACGGGCAATCGTTCCACCTTGCCGGGCTACCTCCATGTGCTCACTAAATGATTCCGGGTTTTGAGTTTCTGATATTTTCTTAGTAGACAGTTCTGCAAGCATATTCAACACCAATTCAGTATTAGTCATGTTGTCCCGGAGATTTTCTTTCTTCAAGCCTTTGAACTGTTTGTATTCTTTTGCCGTTTTTCCAGCCCATGTTTTATAGATGATGTCTGTTAAGGTGGCAAATTGTACACCTTCCTGCAGTCCGTGTCGTTTCCATTCTTCTGTTAAGTCCTTGCGGATTTCTATGCTTTTAATTCTTTGATTAATCCAATTGTCGGAATATCCCAATCGTTTATAATCCGTCATAGCCTGCTCAATAGATAATTCGGGGTCCTGCATTTGGTCAAGGCGTTCCTTGGCTACTTGCGCCATCCATAATTTAAAGGGCTCTGCTTTAGGAGAAGGGATGGATTGTATCAACCGGAATAATTGCTCGGTGTCTGCAACATCTGTAAAGCGCATTTTCCCGTCGGGCGCAGGCATTTTTAAAGCGTTACAATTTGTAACGGTTTCATTACCCTCGTCCATTAATCTTTTTTTCAATACCCTCCAATAGGTTGTCGGATTTTTACTTTCTGTTAAAACGGCTATCACATCCACAATAGAGAAATACCATTCTTCTTTATCACTATCCCATACGGTACGGACTTTCTTTTCTTCAAAGACTTTTATTGCATTTTGTTTTGTCATATCACCGGCTTTTACTTTTTACAAATATACCTATTAGGAATGAGTTATCCTAATTTTACTCCTCGTTTGGCTTTCCTATAGCCATTGAAACTATACCCCTGAATGAGTTATCCCTACAACTATTTTGAATCCCTAATCCTCGTCATAAGCATCGGGAGATGTTGTAAATTTCCATGTAAGGTAATCTTCAATTTTTTTATTAAGTTCCTGTATTAAATCGGATTGTCCCATACATCCACTAAACTGATTAAAAGCCTTTTGTATCCTGTTTTGAACTCTTGTATGGCTTTGATAATCTGTATTTTGTTTGTTTTCTCTATTTTTTAATAATTGATATTTAATAAAATGGGAGAGATTGATAACACTATTAGCCATACAAATACACCAATTTTCCAGGTCTTTTGTTGATTTTATTTGTTCAAAAGTAATATCAAGCAGTTTATCAGATATCTTTCCAATATCCTCGTAAGTTCCAAACCATTCTGCAATAAACCGCCAAAATACCTGTTTGTTATATAAATCCTTAGCCTTTAGTTGCCTGCCAAACACTTGTCTGATTTTAGCTTTTTTGAACTTCATTTCATACCTCAATAAATTTTTCTTTTCTCCCTCCGGCAGAGGGCATCTTTCTCGCTTAAGGCGACGATTGCCCCTCTGCCGGGATTCTTTCCCCTTATCATAGAAGCGTAACATTGCACCATTAATAGGAAAATATGTTGTATTATTCCATTTATTGGGATGAGAACTTCCTAAAGATTGTAATTTAGCAATATAACGGTCTGGGGAGTGTGTCATTTCAAAGTTTTCTGCGATATCTACTTCAATCAAATCTGCCTTATCAATAGGTATATTCAATTCTCGACTTAGTCTCTTTATAGCTTCTTTTGTATCCAGTAAAGTTAAAGTTTCACAATTATTTCCATAATAATATTTAGAGAGACTCCCATTAATCTTAATGCGGTTTTCTGTTACTGAAATACGAAGTCCATTTGTTGTATAACCACATCCACCTTTCACTTGTTTATATTCACATGTTTGAAAAATATTTTGAAATATAGTTTCCCATTGGTGATTGTCAATATCTTCTTTATGGACTTCTAATATAATCGTATCATACATATGTCATTAAATTTTATATATACAAATTCCATAATATTTATGGGTTATTATAATTGATTTATTTTCGAGCGATTAATAGCTCATCCATACTGTTTATAAATTCCTGTGTTGTTTCCTGTTGCTGGGCAGTCATCCATTGCACCAATTCTTCCCGTCGGAATACCAACTTTCGTCCATTATTACCGGGTCGAAAGAATGGAATCTCATTTTTAGCAGTCAATTTATAAATAGTATTCTTTTTATAGCCGGTTATTTCACAGCACAAATCTATTCCAAACATTTCCGGATAGTCTTTTAACTGTTTTTCGGGTCTATTGTCTCTCTGTGGCTGGTTATTTGTTTTCTCAGAGGTAGTTCCAAGCATATTATGAATGACTTCCTTTAATCTTGTTATTTGAGGCTCTGCTATTAATTCCTGCCATTGTACAAACAGATAGTTAATGTCTTTTTCCTCATAAGCTCTTTCAACCACATCTCGGTGGGCTTCACAAATATCCGCACCTCTTATGATAGCATGGTATAAGAAATTAACAGACAAAATATTTTTTTCCTCTTTTGTAAGTGCTTTTTCTTCAAAATACAAATCATCCAAGTCTCTTAGGCATAGTTGTTTTATCATACCTTGTTTGTATTTTGAACACGTCTCTTCGTAAACGGAAAATACATATTCGTTATTCATTATTTCTTCGACTTCCCTCAATGCTTGTTGAAGTTCTTTTTTATCTCCATGCGTTAGATTTTCCACGCAGGAGGATAACTCTTTTTCATTCAATTCGTTGTCTTCCCCTCGGAGCAACTTAGCTACTAAGTCGCTCCAAGGCGTATAGTTATTGTAAATCATTTATTAATTATTATAAAAGTTGTGCGACTTTGTCTACAACGCTGGTTTCAAAACTGTCCAAATAAACATTAGTGGTTGCGAGATTATTATGTCCTAATACTTGGCTTATAATTTCCCGAGGTACACTCTGCCTTTGTAGAACCATAGCCATAGTATGTCGGGCGACATAGCTGGTCAGTTTAAGAGTCTCTATTCCTAAAACTTCTCCTAATTTTGCCAAATTCTTATTATAACGTGAATATCTTGACCGGATATGATAATATAATTTTTCCCCGCTGTAATCTTTACTAACAATAGGGACAAGATAATCTCCGGTAAGTATCGTATTCTTCTTGAACCAGTCTAAAATTTCTCTTATTTCGTTTGTAATGATTATCTTTATTGTTTTAACCCCTTTTTGATTCTTAATCTTCTGTCTTTTATAAACGATATGGTAATTAAAACTTGATTTTTCGATATTTTGTACCGTTAATGTTGCCATATCCACAAAACTGATTCCAAAGCAGTAATAGGAAAATAAAAATAGTTTCCGTGTATATTCTAACGTCGGAGAAGTTTGCTGGCTGTTTTTAATTAGCAATAAGTCGTCATCGCTTAGATATCTTTTTCGTGTTTCCTCTTCTAACTTATTAATGGAAAAACCTCCATTGCCGAAAGGATAAGTTTCAGTAGGGGCTTCTTTTTCCAAAATGGCCTTATTCAAAATAACCCTTAATGTTTTTAGGTATCCTTTTCTTGTATTTCCACAGCATCCGTCTTTCTCTAATGCAGTGTTCAGGGTATTTACATACTTGATATCAATTTCGGAGAACAGACGTTCTTTTATTTTTTTATCATATTTACTTAATATATGTAATCCTGCTTTATATGCCCGTGCATTTCCATTGTGATTGGTTGATTTTAGGATGTCAATTTGTTTTATCCAATAGTCGTATATTTTCCCCTTTTGTGGTGCACCCAAAAATTGTTCCTCAAATTGGTTTAGAGTCCAATTCACCCGATTTTCAGCAAATTTTCTTAATATATTGTCTTTCCTTTCCTCAAAGTGATTAAGTAGGGCATTATATTTTTCATAGTTAGGATTTACACGCTTATCCTTTTTAAATCGGGCAGCCTCTTCATTCCATTGTTCTTCTTTGGCAGTAAGCCCTAAATCAATGTACTTTCTTTCTCTACCTTTTGCAATTCTAAAATACACCGGAAAACTTCCATCTTTTTTTTGATTGCTTTTATAAATAAGCACACTACATTTTGCCATAATAATTTTATTTTAAATTGTATTTTTTTATTATACGTTTAAAACAGTTATTCGAGTACAGGAAAAATAAAATTATTGTCTAAAAATGAATCAACAATGAAAATATTGCTTTTTTCGGTGATAAGTAATTGATTTTTAATTATTCCAGGCAAGAGCTATTTGAGGGGGAGAGAATGTCTCTTATGTACTCCATGAAACTTTTTTTAAGTCTTGTACGTATAATGAAACTTATTTATCCGGGAGATTATTCCTTTATACTTTTCTTTGTGTCCTTCTAAATTTCGATTACACTTTTATTACACTTTTCATCTAATTTAATACCCCAAAGGAGAAAATAGAGCTAAGTAAAGTTGAATAGAGATAAATACAAAATACAGAAATACAATGAAATACGAATAAACTCCATTTCTCTTTTCAACCCTGGGGGGCGTGTGGTCGCTGGTTCGAATCCAGTCACCCCGACTATTGAAATTCAAAGGCTTACAGATTTTCCTGTAAGCCTTTTTTATTTGCTGGAACACAAATGGAACACTTGGATTAACTGGAAACTACTACCTTGATTCCTCACTGTCGAAATCCGCATCTTCCATTTTTCCACTTTGTAATGTTTTGTAATATTTCCCATCCGAGGTGGGCATTTTCAGTTGGTTACAATTTGTAACCGACTCATTCCCCTCTTTAATCAGTCTATGTTTTAATACTTTCCAATAATTTCTTGGATTAGGACTATCGGTTAATACCGCTATTACATCTACTATTGAAAAATACCATTCCTCTTTGTCATTGTCCTATACGGTACGGACTTTCTTGTCTTCAAAGACTTATTATAAATTTAAGGTTACAGTCTGGATTGTTTTTATGAAATGCTGTCCGTAAAACGGACGTTTTACAATTGTATGTCTTTTCAGAGCTCTAAAAAGATTGCTCATTTCATGCTTTCATTGTCGGATATGCATCCGGTACTTCTCCGTTTTGTAATCCTGGTACATCTTATACCGGCAGGTCTTCCGGAGAAGGAAAGCCCTCTTCGGGCAGTTCCGTTGCGGGTGTATTTTCCGGCTTATCTGTTCCCTCTTTATAATACAAAGAATAGGATAAACAGAGGATAATGACAAGCAAGAGAATATTCAGGAGTAAAAGAAAGAGAGGAATGGGTTCTTTTAATACGGATAAACGGTCGTGTTTTTTCATGTCTGCGATTGTCGATAAACAGCGTTGAACGTCAAGAGAGAAAAGTGAAATGTTTCACTTCGGTTTTTCCGCGGTTTGGGATGCCGGAGCACCGGATGCGGAGGGACGGCCACAAAAAGAACGTGACCGTCGGAATCTTCAAACAGATGGCGTCCGCGACGAGCCAGAAGTACGAAGATAACCGGACAGTCACGTTATAGATACGTAACTTACCCGTTTATTTTCCTGTACTTCTTTAAAGTTTCGCGGACTTTTCTGTTAAGGATAATAAACTATACGATTGATTCTTAAATCTCAATGTGTAACGCCTTACACTTCATGTCTTGCAAAAATAGAAATTTTAATCTTTTTGTAACAGACACGGAATAAAAATATTGTTTTCCTTTTGTGAAGGGGTGTTTTTTACGAAGTCTGTTTTCCGGAAGGAGCCGGGAAAATTTCCGGGGAAAATAAAAAGTGAAAAAAGAGGTGTCACCCAAAAGAAAAGGTTATTTTTGTACAATAAATTTAATTAGGGGACCAAACGGCTGAATGTAAGATCTGAGCCGTTAGCTCGTTTAAGCGTCATAATACATACGTATGTCACATCTTCCGACATTGATTTCGGATTTGGCTTTGATTCTGATAGCTGCGGGGGTGATTACCCTTTTGTTTAAAAAATTAAAGCAGCCGTTGGTATTGGGGTACATCGTGGCCGGTTTCATTGCCGGTCCTCACATTACATTGACACCGACAGTCATGGATACGGCTAACATTCAGACCTGGGCAGACATCGGGGTTGTCTTTCTTCTGTTCGCTCTGGGACTGGATTTCAGTTTCAAGAAACTGATGAAAGTCGGGGGGCCGGCGGTCATTGCGGCCATAACCATTATTGTGGGGATGGTCATATTGGGCACCTTGGCGGGATCCGTCATGGGGTGGAAACGGATGGACTGTATCTTTTTGGGCGGTATGCTTGCCATGTCTTCCACCTCTATTATCTATAAGGCGCTGGATGATCTGGGATTAAGAACCCAGCGTTTTTCCGGCCTGGTGTTGGGAATATTGGTCATTGAGGACCTGGTGGCTATTGTATTGATGGTCTTGCTTTCCACGATGGCCGTGAAGAACAATTTTGAGGGGACTGAAATGGCTTACAGCATAGCCAAATTGTGTTTTTTCCTGATGCTTTGGTTTCTTGTCGGAATTTATGTGATACCGACGTTCTTTAAACGTACCAAACTGTTGATGAACGATGAAACCATGCTGATTGTCGCTTTGGGATTGTGTCTGTTGATGGTCATGCTGGCCACACACGTCGGATTTTCTTCTGCCTTGGGCGCTTTTGTTATGGGATCCATATTGGCCGAAACCATAGAGGCGGAGAAAATCAGTCATGTGGTCAAACCGGTAAAAGACCTCTTTGCCGCTATCTTTTTCGTATCGGTCGGGATGATGGTGGACCCGGTGATGATTTGGGAATACATCGGGCCGATATTGCTGATTACCTTTACCATCCTGGTCGGCCAGACATTTTTGGGTACTTTCGGTGTCGTTTTATCCGGACAGCCCCTGAAAGTAGCCATGCAATGCGGTTTCTGTCTGCCTCAAATCGGTGAATTTGCCTTTATTATTGCCTCCCTGGGGCTTTCGTTGCATGTAACGGAGGGTTATTTATATCCAATTGTCGTGGCGGTTTCGGTCATTACCACGTTTCTCACGCCTTACATGATACGGCTGGCGGATCCTGCCTATCCCTTTGTGGAAAGGCTTTTGCCTCCTGTCTGGAAAAAAATGCTGCAACGCTACACTTCGGGAGTGCAGTTGATGAATCACGAGAGCAATTGGAGAAAATTGTTGTTGGCTTTATTGCGTATCGTGGTGATATATTCCGTCATTGTCGTTGCCGAATTGATTTTGGCTTTCAGTCTGTTGGTTCCTTTCCTGCGGCAGTATATTCCCGGAATATGGGGGGCTATTGTCAGTGCTGTAATTATTCTGTTGGCTATTTCCCCTTTTCTTCGTGCCATTGTGGCAAAGAAAAATCATTCCGAAGAGTTCCAGAGGTTATGGAATGACGGGCGGTTTAACCGGGGGTATCTTATTTCCCTTGTCCTCTTCCGTTTTGTTCTGGCTGTTTTGTTTGTTATGTTTGTCATTTCCACATTGCTAAAAATATCGGTAGGCTTAATGTTGGGTATTGCGGTACTGGTTGTGGGGGGGATGATTTATTCCCGTTATCTGAAAAAACAATCGATATTGATTGAGCGCCGCTTCCTGAGGAATTTTAATATCCGGGACATTCACGCAGGCGGCCCGCGGAAGGTGATTCCCCGTTTTGCGACCAATCTCTTGTCCCGCGACCTGCACATGGCTGATTTCGAAATACCCGTTGAATCTTTGTGGGTAGGGAAAACATTGGCGGAACTGGCTTTGAAAACGCATTTTGATGTGCATGTCGTGGCGGTGTTCCGAGGGAATCTGTGTCTGAATATTCCGGGAGGGGAGGAGCGTTTATATCCGTATGACCGGATACAAGTGATCGGTAGTGACGAACAACTGCTGGCTTTTGCAAACTACCTGAAACAACAGATTACCTCCGTGGAGGATTCCGATCTCAGCCAGAGTGAAGTCAGTCTGCGGCAGTTCCTGATTGATGAAAATTCGGCATTTAAAGGGAAAACAATCGGGGAATCGGGCATCAGGGAATCTTATAAATGCCTCATTGTCGGATTGGAGCGGGGAGAACTGTCGTTGCGCAGTCCGTCTGCCGATACCGTATTTGAGGAAGGGGATTTGGTATGGATCGTCGGAGAGGAATCCCATATTTACGAATTGTTAAAAAAGGGATAATCCGATAGAATCCCGGAAGGAGTATACAAAATTTCCGTGTGTGAAGAACACGGGTCATTAATAATAGATTTAATATGAAATACACCAAAGTACACACCCTCTTTTTTTCGCCGACGCATACTTCCCGCATTGTTGCTGAAAGTGTGGTGAAAGGCTTGAATGCACCCCGGACGGACGAGACCAATTTGACGTTTGAGTGTCCCCGGAAGACAATAACGATAGAGGACTCTTTAGCGGTCATTGCGGTTCCGGTGTATGGAGGACGGGTGGCGGAGACTGCCATGGAGCGGTTGGGAAAAATAAGGGGGAAGCAGGTGCCTGCGATATTGATTGTCGTATATGGTAACAGGGATTATGAGGATGCGTTGATTGAATTGCGTGACTATGCCTGTGAAGCCGGCTTTATTCCGGTAGCCGCGGCTGCTTTTATCGGAGAGCATTCATACAGTCGTCCTAACATGCCGATAGCTGCAGGACGTCCTGATGCCGCCGATGAGGCCAAAGCGGTTGCTTTTGGACGGGCGGTGGCAAGGAAATTGGAGGCTTTGCAGGATTGCAGCAACCTCCCGCTTTTGCCGGTGAAAGGAAATGTCCCCTATAAAACAAGAGGAGCGAAAACACCGGTGACTCCCTTGACACTGGATGAAAGGTGTACCCGATGCAGGCTGTGTATCGATTGGTGCCCCACACAGGCCATCAAGTTGCAGGGCACCCTGGTCACAGACCCGCAACTATGTATCAAATGTTGTGCTTGCGTGAAAGTCTGTCCCGAACAAGCCCGTATATTCGATACACCCTATACGGAAATGCTCTATATGAATTTCAGAGCCTGTCGGGAACCTGAGATTTTTCTTTGAGTCCGGAGCGTTCCAGCAAGGCCTCCACTGAGGGCTTGCGTCCCCGGAAGCGCACATAAAGTTCCATCGGGTGTTCCGAGCCTCCTTTTTCCAGTATGTTTTTACGGAAAGAGGCCGCTGTATCCCGGTCGAAAATCCCTTTTTCCTTAAAAAGGGAAAACGCATCGGCATCCAGAACTTCCGCCCATTTATAGCTGTAATAGCCGGCGGCATATCCTCCGTCGAAGATGTGGCCGAAAGTCGTGGAAAAACAGCTTCCGGGAACTTCCGGGAACATTTCTGTCGGCAGCATGGCTTGTTGCTCAAACTGACATACCGGCTCCTCTACGGGGGCCGTGATGCTGTGCCAGGCCATGTCCACCATACCGAAACTTAACTGGCGGTCGCATTGGTAACCGCTTTGGAAATTGGCGGCTTCCCGGAGTTTGTCGATGTATTGTTGGGGTATCTTTTCTCCTGTTTCATAATGTACGGCCCATTGGTCCAGCCAGGCTTTTTCTATGGCCCAGTTTTCCATCAGTTGGGAGGGAAGTTCCACAAAATCCCGATATACATTGGTCCCGGCTGTTGATTGATAGGTATTCTGGGACAACATGCCGTGGAGGGCGTGTCCGAATTCATGCAAAAAGGTGGTTACTTCATCGAAAGTTAACAGAGAAGGTTTATCCGGAGTGGGTTTGGTGAAATTCATCACCAGAGAGACTAAAGGGCGGACATCTTTCCCGTTTTCTTTGTGTTGTGTGCGGAATTCCGTCATCCAGGCCCCGCCGTTTTTGTTATCCCGCGGGAAAAAATCCGTGTAAAGAACAGCCAGGAATTGTTGGGTGTGATCATACACTTCAAATGTTTTTACATCGGGATGGTATTTCGGGATGTTGTGGACTTCCTTGAAGTTCAGACCATATAATTGACGGGCCAGGTCAAATATGCCTTGCTGGACGTTTTCCAGCCGGAAATAGGGTTTAAGCATTTCATCGTCCAGCGTATACCGGGCCTGTTTCAGCTTGTTGGAATAATACGCCCAGTCCCAGCGTTGCAGGGTGTCCATAAAGCCTTCTTTCCTGGCAAATTCCCCGACCTCTTCTTTTTCTTTCAATGCCGCAGGATGGGAAGAAGAAAAGAGATGTTGCAGGAAATGATTCACTTCTTCCGGCGATTGTGCCATGCGGTTGGACAATACATATCCGGCATATGTGTCATACCCCAGCAGCCGGGCTTTTTCCAGCCGGAGAGCCGTAATTTTCCGGATAATCTCCGTATTGTTGCGGGAATTGGCATGGTTGCAGCGGGAAGTATAGGCTTTGAAGAGTTTTTCCCGGAGTTTTCTGTTATCGGCATATTTCATAAAAGGAATGTAACTGGGGGCATGTAACGTAAAAATCCAGCCTTCTTTTTCCTTTTCCCTTGCTGTCAGTGCTGCGGCTTCTTTTATGCTTTCCGGCAGTCCGGACAGCTCTTCCGCAAGCGTGAGGTGTAATTCGTAGGCGTTGGTTTCCGCCAGAAGATTCTCTTCAAATTGCAGGCTTAAACGCGATAGTTCCGTTGTAATTTCCCTGAATCTGTCCTGGGCCTCTCCGGTCAGGTTGGCACCTCCCCGTATAAAAGATTTCCAGGTATCTTCCAGCAGAGTGCGCTGTTCGGGGGTCAGCGATTCGCCCGGTGTATTTTCGTATACGGTTTTTACCCGTTGGAAGAGCTTGGGATTCATGTAAATGCTGTTGCCGAAGTCTGTCAACCGGGGGGATATTTCCTGGGCGGTTTTTTGCATCAGAGGGTCCGTACAGGCTGAGTTCAGATTGAAAAAAACGGCCGAAACCGTATTGAGTAAGTCCCCGGCTCTGTCGAGCGCCGCAATGGTATTTTGGAAATCCGGTTTTTCCGGTGAGTTTGCGATCTCCCCGATTTCTTGCAATGCTTCCGGGATGGCTTGTAAAAAAGCCGGTTCGTAGTCCTCGGTCCGGATGCTTTCAAAAGGTGGTGTCTGCCAGGGCGTGGCAAAAGGTTGCAGTAAGGGGTTTATTCTATCTTTCATGCTTCTGTTTGTTTATTTCCGTCCCTCAAAATTACAACTTTTCCGGCAGATATTCTTCATCGCTTTCCGGGTATTGTTGCATCGAACGATTGCATTGAAAAATTGACGGGAATAGGAATTTCACTTTTCTAAGATTAATTAAAATTATTGTATCTTTGCGGCGGTTATGGAAAAAGAACGTAAAGCATTGATTATCGCCGTAGACGGTCATTCTTCTACAGGCAAAAGTACGGTAGCGAAATTGTTGGCTGTCCGGTTGGGGTATGTATACATCGACACCGGTGCCATGTACCGGGCGGTGACCTTGCAGGCTATGAGAAAGGGGTGGATTGAGCAGGGAAAGATAGATGAAAAGGGGCTGGCGGAAGGACTGGGACAGATTTGCATTGACTTTAAGTATGACACGGAGAAAGGCCGCTATGTGACCTATCTGGATGGGGAGTGTGTGGAGCAGGAGATTCGGGGCATGGAAGTGTCCGGGAATGTGAGTGCGGTGTCCGGCTTGGGTTTTGTCCGGAAAATGTTGGTGGAGAAACAGCGGGAGATGGGGAAATGCGGCGGGGTAGTCATGGACGGCAGGGACATCGGGAGCGTTGTTTTCCCGGACGCGGAAGTGAAGTTTTTTATGACGGCTTCGCCGGAAGTGAGGGCAAAACGGCGGTATGACGAATTAGTGCAGAAGGGTGAAAAGGTGGATTACAAGGATGTTGAGAACAATGTGCGTCAACGGGACTATCTGGACGAGCACCGTCAGGAAAGCCCCTTAAAGAAAACAGAAGACGCCGTTTTGATTGACAACAGCCACATGACCATTGAGGAAGAGGTTGAATATATGCTGGAGACGATCTGGCACAAACAGTAAAAATGACGGGGCTGGAGCTATGATGCGGGTTGAAATTGATGAAAATTCCGGATTTTGTACGGGGGTTGTGAATGCAATTTGCAAGGCGGAGGAAGAGTTGAAAAAAGGATGCCTTTACTGCATCGGGGACATCGTGCATAACAGCCGGGAAGTGGAGCGTTTACAGCAGAAAGGCTTGAAGACCATCGGTCATGAAGAGTTTGCGGAATTGAAAAACTGCCGGGTGTTGTTCCGGGCTCACGGGGAACCTCCGGGTTCCTATATACAGGCCAGGGAAAACGCTATTGAAGTAATAGATGCTTCCTGTCCGGTGGTATTGAATTTGCAGAAGCGAATCCGCAAGGCGTATGAGGAGGTAAGCAAGGCAGGGGGGAAAGTGGTTATTTATGGAAAAAGAGGTCATGCGGAAGTGGTCGGATTGGTGGGACAGACAAACGGGGAAGCTGTTGTGGTGGAGAATGAAGAGGACCTTGACCAGATAGATTTCAGTCGTCCGGTGGTCTTGTTTTCCCAGACGACGAAAAGCCTGGAAGGCTTTCAAACTATTTCGGGACTGATTCGTAAGAAGGGGGGGGATAAAGTCACCGTGTATGATACCATTTGCCGGAAAGTTGCCAACCGCATTCCTCAGTTGAGAAATTTTGCAAAGATGCATGATGTTATTATTTTTGTGAGCGGAGAAAAAAGCTCTAACGGACGGCAGCTTTATAGTGTGTGCAGGGAAGTCAATAAGCGCACGTATTGGGTTCAGGGGGTGGAGGATATACTGCCTGAAATGTATGCGGGAGCGGAAAGCATCGGCATAAGCGGTGCCACCTCGACTCCGGGCTGGGTGATGGACGAGATAAAAAAGGAATTGTTGCAGCGGGCTTGACGCAGCGGGGACTATTTACAACAGGACATAACAGAACAATAAATTTATACTATTTATTATGGCAAAAATTAAAAGAATCGGAGTGCTTACCTCCGGAGGGGATGCACCGGGAATGAATGCTGCTATTCGTGCAGTGGTCAGGGCTGCTATACATAACGGATGTGAAGCGTATGGTGTGTATGGCGGTTATCAGGGGTTGATTAACGGTGATATAAAAAGATTGAAATCTCATGATGTAAGCAACATCATACAGCGGGGGGGAACGATATTGAAATCAGCCCGCAGTACGGAATTCCGTACGCCGGAAGGAAGAACGAAAGCCGCTCAGGTCCTGCATGAAAATAAAATTGATGCTTTGGTAGTTATCGGTGGTGATGGTTCATTTACGGGAGCCCGTTTGCTGATTCAGGAGCATGATATTCCCGTGGTAGGTATTCCGGGTACGATTGATAATGACCTGTACGGAACGGATTCTACCATCGGGTATGATACAGCCGTAAATACTGCTGTGGAAGCTGTGGATAAAATCAAAGACACGGCCAGTGCACACAACCGTCTGTTCTTTGTTGAAGTGATGGGCCGCGATGCCGGTTTTATTGCTTTGCGTGTTGCCATTGCAACGGGAGCGGAAGCCGTGTTGGTACCTGAAGTGGAAACCGACTTGACGGATTTGGAGCATTTTATTGAGAAAGATTACGACCCGACGAAGTCCAGCGGTATCGTGATTGTTGCCGAAGGGGAGAAAGAAGGAGGAGCATACGGCGTTGCCAAGAAAGTGGCAGAGACTCATCCGGAGTACGATATCCGGGTGTCTGTGCTGGGACACATGCAGCGGGGCGGTTCGCCTTCCGCTTTTGACCGGGTATTGGCAAGCCAGTTGGGTGTGGCTGCCGTTGATGCCTTGATGGACGACCAGAAGAGCATCATGGTCGGAATCGTGAACAAGGAAATAGTTCACGTTCCGTTTAACAAGACCATTAAAAACTCCAAAGGACTGAATCCGGAATTACTGAATATGGTACGGGTGTTGACCAGTCGTTAAATCATTATGAAAATAATCTGAAGAGAGTGTTTAAATAAGTTTAGACACTCTCTTTTTTATTAGGCAAAGGATTTTTCTTTGTGCCGTTTCCGGTAGTAAAGTCTGTGGAACCTGGCTGTAAGCTCCCACTCTGTTCCATATCGCCTCTATGTCTCCTGTACTCCCCCTGTACTTGGCGGGTCGGAAGGAGTAGAGGAAAGATATAGGGAAAGTACAGGAGAGAGGGACTTGGCAGAGAGGTGCTGTTGAGTTCATATGGTTTTGTTTTCCGGAAGGAATGAAATTTTCATGTCGGGAGACGGCGAAAACTCTCATAAAATAGTTATTTTTGAAAAAACAAATAACGTTTCGTGAAATTTGCAGATGTCATCGTGCCTTTGGCGGTCGGAGGTTTTTACACTTATTCCGTTCCTGCTGTGCTGGAGAAGGAGATAAGGGAGGGAAAACTGGTGATTGTTCCGTTTGCCGGGAATAAAAAATACACCGGATTGGTCTGTCGTGTACACGAGACGGAACCTGTCGGTTATAAAATCCGGGCGATAGAGTCCGTTATGGAACGGGAGATTTGTTTTTCCGCTACCCATCTCCGTTTTTTGTTGTGGCTGAGTGAATATTATATGGCTTTTGCCGGAGAGGTATTGCGGGCGGCACTCCCTGTCGTTTTTCGTCTGGAAAGTTTTACCTGCATAAGCCGGGAGGATACGGAAATGGATTTTGCGGAGTTGTCGGCTAACGAGCAGTCTTTGCTTAATTTCCTGCAACCGGGGCAATATACGGCGTTAAAGGACATTGAAAAGTGTCTGGGGGTGAAAAATTGTGTGGGGATGGTGCGTTCTTTGTTGGCGAAAGGGTATGTCCGGGTGAAAGAGACCATTGACGAGGTTTTTCGTGAAAAAACGGAGAAATGGGTGCGGTGGGCTCGTCCTTGCAGTGAAAGCGAATTGACGGAAATATTGGAGGGGTTGAAAAGGGCTCCTGCACAATATGCCTTGCTGTGCCGTTGGATAGAAGGGGGAGGGGAAGAAAGAAACAAGACTGATTTTCTGGCCGAAACGGGAGCTTCGCCGGCTGTTTTGAAAGCGTTATGTGATAAGGGGATTCTGATGATAGAAGAGAGGCGGGTCAGCCGTCTCAAGGAAGAGACCGGGGAGCGGGTGGTTTGCAACACGTTGTCGGAGCAGCAGGAAAAGGCGTTGCAGGCCATTCGGACGGAGTTTGAAAGGAAAGATTGTGTGTTGTTTCAGGGGGTGACCTCCTCGGGTAAAACGGAGGTGTATATACATCTGATACAAGAGGCTGTCCGGCAGGGAAAACAGGTGTTGTATATGTTGCCCGAAATCGCCTTGACAGTACAGATTATCAGACGTCTGCAACGGGTATTCGGGGATACTGTCGGGGTTTATCATTCAGGTATGCCCGACGCGATGAGGGCTGAGTTGTGGAAAAAACAATGCAGTGAACACCCCTGTACACTGATTCTGGGCGTCCGTTCTTCTGTTTTTCTGCCTTTTCATAATCTGGGGTTAATCATCGTTGATGAAGAGCATGACGCCTCTTATAAGCAGAAAGAACCCGCCCCCCGCTACCAGGCGCGTGATGCCGCCATTATGCTGGCCAAGATGCACGGGGCTAAAATCCTGCTGGGTTCGGCTACGCCTTCGTTTGAAAGTTATGAAAATGCCCGTTCGGGTAAATACGGGTTTGTTGCCCTTACACAGCGCTACGGAAACATCCGGATGCCTCAGCTGATTTTGGCGGATGTTTCGGAATACAGGCGGAAGAAATTGATGAAGGGCATGTTTACGCCGGTGTTGTATGAGGAGATGAAAAAGGTGCTGGATGCCGGGATGCAGGTAATCCTTTTTCAGAACCGGAGGGGCTATTCCACTTATCTCCAGTGTGATAGTTGCGGCACTATTCTCAAGTGCAGCCACTGCGATGTGAGTATGACGTATTACAAACAACGCGGAGTCATGAGTTGCCGCTATTGCGGTGCATTGAAACCGATACAGGAGGTATGTGACTCATGCGGTAGCGGACATTATAAGATATGTACTCCCGGTACGGAAAAGATAGAGGAGGAAGTGGCATGCTTGTTTCCCGGTGTCCGGGTTGCCCGGATGGACCTGGATGTGATGAGTAGCAAGGCCCGTTACCGGGCGGTGATTGATGACTTTGAACAAGGGCGTATCCAGATCTTGATAGGTACGCAGATGATATCCAAGGGACTGGATTTTGAGCGGGTGAAGTTAGTCGGTGTCATGGATGCGGACAGCATGATTAATTTTCCGGATTTCCGGGCGGAAGAGCGGGCCTATTGCATGCTGATGCAGGTCAGCGGACGGAGCGGGCGCAAAGGGGAGCAGGGGAAGGTGGTGATACAGACCGGAGAGGTGAAAAACCGGATATTTCCGATGTTGACGACTGTCGGTTACGATTCGTTTTATGCGGAACTGGCGGAGGAACGCCAGTTTTTTGCCTATCCTCCTTTTTGCCGGCTGATTCGGGTTGAATTGCGTCATAAAGATGTGGTTGTTGTCCGGAATGCGGCCAACCTGTTGGCACGGGAATTGCGGGAAAGGCTGGGAAAGCGGGTATGCGGACCTGCCGTACCCGAGGTGGGGAGGGTAAACAACCTCTACCGTATTCAGCTGGTCCTGAAAATAGAACCCGGCGTCTCTTTCTCCAAAGTAAAGCAACTTTTAAAAGCGCAGTCCGGAGTACTTTCAGAGGCGAAAGAATTTTCTTCCGTGCGGGTCATTTGCGATGTGGATCCGTAGGGTGGTTGAAGAGTTGGAAAGGAGCGCCTCTTTTGAAGTTTTTAACCTTTTTAACCCTTTCAACTTTTTTCAATATCTTTGTTCCTGTTAAAATATAAGATGTGTTGTTACCATGCGTGAGTTTTTAATTCTGACAGGTTTTTGTGTATTTACTTTTTTGTTGGGGATGCGGTTGAAACAGAGGTTGGCTAAAAAGAAACCCAATGAGCCGCAGATACGTATCCGTAAGAACCAACGTTCTAAAATGGCGGCTTGCGGAGAGGAGCCTCCTTTGGTGAAGGAAAGAAGGCTGAGGCGGGAGCGGCGCACGCATTATTTTACGGTGGTTTTGTTGTTTGTCTTGTTCGGATTGATGATTTTCATGATTCCGGCTTTGGTTGCTGATTTATCCATGCCCGACAGGATTCAGTATCCGCACTTTTTTTTACGTTGTTTTATTTTTGTATTCACTATTTATGTTTTCGTTCTGGGATATGTAAAAGTGAGCCGGCGTATTAGAGAGCAGAGGGAGGAAAAGCGGAATGCAAGGAAGTCGGATTTTAAGTAGTTGATAATCTTTTTGTAAAGGAAGATAAAAAGGAAGGTGCTGTTTTGAAAACAGGGTATTCCCCGACTGCGGAAAGGGAACACGAAGAGGGAGGAAAACGGAAAAATTCCTTTTTATTTTTGCAAAATCTTAAATCGGGCCTTAACGTTTTTTAAGTGTGTAAATTTAACACTTGAATCGATTCGGAGTAATTTTGATAGCCTAAAAGGGATCCGGAGGGAGAGACGATGGATTGAAATAATACATAACTAATACTATATTTATGATGAATACGGTTGATATCAAGGTTTTGAATGATCGCATACAGCAGGAAAGCTCGTTTGTCGATATGATCAACATGGAGATGAACAAGGTCATTGTGGGGCAGAAACATTTGGTTGAAGGACTTTTGATCGGTTTGTTGTCCGATGGACATATTTTGTTGGAAGGCGTACCCGGATTGGCGAAAACGTTGGCCATCAATACGCTGGCCACAACGATAGATGCTAAATTCAGTCGTATCCAGTTCACGCCCGATTTGTTGCCGGCGGATGTGCTGGGTACGTTGATTTATTCACAGAAGAAGGAGGAATTTGTGGTGAAACACGGTCCTATATTCGCCAATTTTATCCTTGCCGATGAAATCAACCGTGCTCCGGCAAAGGTACAGTCGGCTTTGCTTGAAGCCATGCAGGAGCGCCAGGTGACTATCGGAGAGATGACTTACCGTTTACAGGAGCCTTTCCTGGTGATGGCTACCCAGAACCCGATAGAGCAGGAAGGTACTTATCCGCTGCCCGAAGCCCAGGTGGACCGTTTTATGCTGAAAGTGGTCATTGACTACCCGAAAAAAGAGGAGGAAAAAATGATTGTTCAGCAAAATCTGGAGAAATCCTTCCCTAAAGCCAATACTATTCTCAAACCGACGGACATCGTAAGAGCCCGGGAAGTGGTGAAGGATGTGTATATGGACGAAAAAATAGAGAAATACATTATCGATATTGTTTTTGCTACCCGTTTCCCCGGTGACAACGGTCTGGAGAAATTCACCAGCATGATTGCGTACGGAGGTTCTCCGCGTGCCAGTATCAGTCTGGCAAAGGCTGCCAAGGCGTATGCCTTTATCAAACGGAGAGGGTATGTTATCCCCGAAGACGTGCGGGCCGTTTGTCCGGACGTATTGCGCCACCGTATCGGATTGACCTACGAAGCGGAAGCCAATAATATCACCAGTGAGGATATTATCAACGAAGTGTTGAACACGGTGGAAGTGCCTTAGTCGGCAATCCTTTTTCGGACGGTTCGTTATTTGACTTCAACTTTTCGTTTTTTTTTGTTATGGAAACATCGGAATTATTAAAACGGGTAAGGAAAATAGAGATAAAGACGAGGGGATTGTCCAGTAATATATTTGCGGGGGAATACCATTCGGCTTTTAAAGGGCGGGGAATGACTTTCAGTGAGGTGCGCGAATACCAGTACGGGGACGATGTCCGGAATATCGACTGGAACGTGACGGCGCGTCACAACCGGCCTTATGTCAAGGTGTTTGAGGAAGAGCGGGAATTGACGGTGATGCTGCTGATAGATGTCAGCGGTTCCCGGAATTTCGGTTCGGTCTCCAAGCTGAAAAAGAATCAGATTACGGAGATTGCCGCCGTGATAGCGTTTTCTGCCATCCAGAATAATGATAAAATCGGTGTGATCTTTTTTTCAGATAAAATCGAAAAGTTTATCCCGCCTAAAAAGGGAAGGACCCATATCCTTCATATCATCCGGGAGTTGATAGACTTCTATCCCGAGGAGAAGCAGACCAATATCGCTGTCGCGTTGGAGTACCTGACCAATTCGATAAAGAAACGTTGCACCTGTTTTCTCCTTTCCGATTTTATCGATGACCACAGTTTTGAACATGCTTTGTCTATTGCCAACCGCAAACACGATGTTGTGGTCTTACGGGTGTATGACCGCCGGGAAAAGGAATTGCCGCCCGTCGGGTTGATGTACCTGACGGATGCGGAAACGGGCGAAAGTATGTGGGTCGATACTTCCGACAAGAATTTGCGGGAGAACTACCGGAAGTATGCTCTTATCGAGGAGAAGAAGCTGACGGATGTTTTTAAGCGTTCGGGGGTGGATGTGGCGAACATCCGTTCGGACGAGGATTATGTCCGGGCTTTGATAACTCTCTTCAAAAAACGGGGATAGATAAGGAAATTTAAGCAGAAAAGTTGCAATAAACCATCAGTCATGAAATACATCTTATTATTCATCGTGTTGTTCGGCTGGGGAACAGGACGGGTGTTTGCTCAGAATATAGAATACGGCGCGGAGCTGGATACGACCTACATGATGATAGGCGACCAGCAGCATTTGCGTTTTCTCATGAAGAGCGACCAGCCTTTGACCGTCAGGTTTCCGCTGCTGAAAGATACGGTTGTCGGCGGGGTGGAAATCATTGCCGGGCCGGAGCGGGATTCCGTCCGGGAAAAGGACGGGAAATGGCTTTTCCGGGAGTCTTACGTGATAACCGCTTTTGACAGCGGGGTATATGTCATCCCTTCTTATGCGATAACGGTTGAAAACGGAGATTACAACAATGTCCTCCGTACGGAGCCGCTGGCGTTTGCCGTCAATACCTATAAGGTGGACGAGCAGCAAGGGAATTATGATATTGTAGCCCCTTATCAGACCCCGTTGAATTTTGCGGAGATACTGCCCTGGTTGCTATGGATTGCGGGAGGATTGCTGGTTGCAGCCCTGGCGGTGTGGTATATCATCCGGAGAAAGAAAAATAAACCATTGTTTGCAGCGGAGAAGAAAGTATACGTACCTCCTTATGTCATTGCCATGAAGGAGTTGGAGCGTTTGAAGGGCGAAAAGCTATGGCAGGCAGGGAAGGTGAAGGAATATTATACCCGTTTGACGGATACCGTGCGGCAATATGTCGCCGATGAGTTGCAGATTCCGGCAATGGAGCAGACTTCGTTTGAAACCGTACAGGCGTTGGAGCGTAATACGCTGGTAGATGCCCGGGACGTGGAACAGGTCTCCGGGATGTTGCAGGCGGCGGATTTTGTGAAGTTTGCCAAGTCGACACCGCTGCCGGAAGAGAATATGAAAAACCTGGAGATTGCATACGATTTTTTGCAACATACCAATGAACGTTTGAAGAGCAGCCGGGAGGAGGAGAAGGACGGAGGAACGGAGGAGGGCTCCGAGGCGGTTGCTTCTAAATTATAAACCATCAACCCAAATTTTCTGTTATGTTTGGATACGAATTTGCCAATCCGAAATATTTTCTGATACTGGTTCTGCTGGTACCCATGATTCTGTGGTATGTTTTCCGGGAGAAGCGTTCGCATGCTGATTTGCAGTTTTCTTCACTGAAAGCGTTTAAGGGAATGAAGCACGCAGGCCGGGTATGGTTGCGTCATGTCCTTTTTGCTTTGAAGGTGCTGGCCATTGTCTTTTTGGTGACGGCATTGGCGCGCCCTCAGTCCAGCAACAGTTGGCAGACCTATACCAGTGAAGGGATAGAGATTATGCTGGCGCTGGATATTTCCGGGAGTATGCTGGCGCGCGATTTTTCGCCCGACCGTCTGGAAGCGGCGAAGGATGTGGCGACGAAGTTTATCCTGGAAAGGCCCCAGGACAAAATCGGTCTGGTGGTGTTTGCCGGGGAGAGTTTTACGCAGTGTCCCCTGACGACCGACCAGGCGGTGCTGGTGAATCTGATGCGGGATGTTCACAGCGGTATGATTGAAGACGGTACGGCCATCGGGTTGGGACTGGCGAATGCCGTCAACCGACTGAAAGACAGTCCCGGTAAATCCAAGGTCGTTATTTTGCTGACGGACGGTGTGAACAACCGGGGGATGATAGCTCCCGTTACGGCTGCGGAGCTGGCTAAAACTTATGGCATCCGGGTGTATACCATCGGAGTGGGGACCTATGGCGAAGCGCCTTATCCGGTGCAGACCCCGTTTGGTGTACAATTGCAGAATGTTACCGTAGAGATTGACGAATCCGTTTTGAAACAGATTGCTGCGACGACCGGCGGTCAGTATTTCCGGGCGACGGACAACGATAAACTGAAACAGATATACCAGGAAATCGACCAGTTGGAGAAGAGTAAGATTGAAGTAAAGCATTTCAGTAAGAAGCAGGAACAGTATTTCTGGTTTGCCTTGATCGGGATGTTGTTGCTGATTGCCGAAGGGATATTGAGATATACGGTATTGAGAAAGATACCCTAAAAGAGAGTCTGATTATTTAAATTATACAGAGAGCCTTATGTTTAGATTTGCACATCCCGGACTATTGTATCTGCTGGCGGTTATTCCGCTGTTGGTTCTGTTTTATGTCGTGATGCGGCACCGGAAGAAAAAAGCGATTGCGGAGTTTGGCAATCCCGAACTCCTGGCTCCGCTGATGCCTTTGCTTTCGTTCAGGAGGGGGGCATGGAAGTTTGTCATGATTTTGCTGGCTTTGTTTTTTGTCATTGTCGGAGCGGCAGGTCCCCAGTTCGGTTCCAAGTTGCAGCAGGTAAAGAAAAAAGGGGTTGAGTTGATGATTGTATTGGATGTTTCCAATTCCATGATGGCACAGGATATTAAGCCCAGCCGTCTGGAAAAGGCGAAACTTGCCATTTCCCGTATGATTGAAAAACTCTCGAACGATAAGGTGGGAATGATTGTCTTTGCGGGCGATGCCTATGTGCAGTTGCCCATTACGACCGATTATTCTTCCGCCCGGTTGTTTTTGTCCGGAATCAATACGGATATTGTTCCGGTACAGGGAACGGCTATCGGGGCGGCTATCAATACGGCAATGAAGTCCTTTACGCCGGAGACGGAGACTTCCAAGGCGATTATCGTGATTACGGACGGAGAGAACCACCAGGACGATGCCGTGGCTGCGGCTAAGGCTGCCCGGGAGAAAGGGATTTATGTGCATACCATTGGGATGGGGCTGGAACAGGGTGCGCCTATCCCGATGAAAGGAAATCCCGGACAGTTTATGAAGGACGGTCGGGGGAATGTGATTGTCTCCAAGCTGGATGAGGCGACCCTGCGGGAGGTGGCGGAAGCCGGGGAGGGACTGTATGTCCGTGCCAGCAATACCGATGTGGGGTTGAATACCCTGCTGGATGAAGTGAATAAAATGGATAAGTCTTTGCTGGAAGAACGCATATACAGCGATTATGCCGAAAAGTATCAATACTTTTTGTTGGCAGGCTTGTTTTTCGTCTTCGTGGAATTTATGATACTCGGGCGAAAGAACCGTCATTTTATGAAAATCAATATTTTTAAGGAGGAAAGCCGGAAGGCGGACCGTTGATTCTTTGACTGTTAATGAATGGAACCATGAAATACATATTATTGCTTATCGGTGTATTGGTTTTTGTGTTGCCGTCGGCGGCACAGAAGGAAAGAAAATTGATACGGGAAGGGAACGGCCTGTATGATGAGCAGGAGTTTGAAAAGGCGGAGGTGGAATACCGTAAAGCCCTTGACAAAAAGGCGGAATCCTATGAAGCGGCCTTTAATCTGGGGGATGCCTTGTATAAGCAGAAAAAGTATGACGAGGCGTTGCGGCAATTTGCTGCTTTGGCAGAGCAGGAAAAGGATAAAGAGCGGTTGGGGGAATTGTATCACAACATCGGGAATACCCTGTTGTCTATGCAGAAAACCGATGAAAGTATCGAAGCTTATAAAGAGTCTTTAAGAAATCGTCCCGCTTCGGAGGAGACAAAATACAACCTGGAGTTTGCCCGCCGGAAACAGCAGCAGGAGCAACAGAATAAAGACAATAAGGACAATAAAGATAATAAAGACAACAAAGATAATCAGGACAAGCAGAACAGCAAAGACCAGCAGAATCAGGATCAGAACAAGGACCAGAAAGGTCAGGATAAACAAAACCAGGATCAGAACCAGGACAAACAGGACCAGAATAAGGACCGCCAGGAGAATAACAAAGAGAACAAAGACCAACAAAATAAAGACCGGCAGGACCAGCAACAACAACCTCAGCAGCAACCCGGTAAGATTTCCAAGGAAGATGCCCAGCGTTTGTTGGAGGCTTTGCAGAACGATGAGAAGAAAGTCCAGGAGAAAGTGAGAAAAGAAAAAGTACAACAACAGAAAGCCAAAAAACTAAAAATCGAAAAAGATTGGTAATTTTGCAGGCTTTGAAAAAGATTTAGTAAATCAGAAAAAGATGAGGTGGAGCATATTTCTATGGTTATTTCTGACCGTTTTGTCGGTGAAGGCCCAGAATGTGGTATTTAAGGCGGAGGCCCCGGAGGTAGTGGAACTGGGAGAACAGTTCCGGTTATCATATTCTCTGAATCGCAAGGGAACTGACTTGAAGGTTCCTACGTTGGAAGGATTCGATTTGCTGATGGGACCCCGGGTGAGCCAGTCCTCTAATTTTTCCAGCATAAACGGAAAAGTGTCGCAAAGTGTGTCTTACACTTATACTTATGTGATTGAAGGAATAAAAGAAGGAACTTTCCAGATACCTGCGGCGACCATAACGGTGGACGGTAAGGCATACCGCTCTAATCCACTGACTATCCAGGTTGTGAAAGGAAGCGGAAATGCCGGAGGGACGCAGGGGCATGCTAACCGGCCTGCCCGTCCGGAGGCGGGAGCCCAGGTGAATGAAGAAAATCTTTTTGTAAAAGTGGACGTCAGCCGGAGAAACCTGTATATGGGAGAGAGCCTGCTGGCGACTATCAAAGTGTATACACGGGTAGACCTGGTTAATTTCGGACAGAGTAAATTCCCCTCTTTTTCGGGTTTCCTGGCGGAAGAGATACCGACGCCGCAGCGGGTGGAATTGGTTCGGGAGAATTATGATGGAAAGGTATATAATGTGGGTATCATCCGGAAATTACTCTTGTTTCCCCAGCATACGGGAGAGATTACGATAGATCCTTTTGAACTGGAGTGTGTGGTACGACAGCAGTTTGCCGGAGGCCGGAGTTTCTTTGATGATTTCTTTGGAAATTACAGGGATGTCCGGGTAAAGAGGGTGAGCCGTCCGGTAACGGTTCGTGTCAAAGAGTTGCCGTTGCAGGGACGTCCTGCCGGATTCAGCGGAACGGTAGGGCGTATTACGATGCGCACTTCTGTGTCGACCGATTCGTTGGCAGCCAATGAAGCGATTACCTATAAGGTGACTTTCCAGGGTACTGGAAATCTGAAACTGATAGAAGCGCCCGATATACATTTCCCGGCGGATTTTGAAAATTATGAGCCTAAGGTCACAAAGGACATCAAGAACGGAGAGCACGGGATGTCCGGAACGGTGACGTACGAATATTTACTGATACCGCGGTATGCCGGGGAATATACGATACCTGCCTTGCGGTATTCTTATTATGACACGCAGTCCAATGCATATAAAACTTTGCAGGGGAAGGAATACCGGATACGGGTGGCGAAAGGGGCAGGAGGGGTGCCGGCAGATAATGGCATGGCAGCTGTGCAGTCGTTTAAAAAGGAGGATGTACGTCAGTTGGGACGGGACATCCGTTACGTAAAGACGGGAAATCTGAATTTGTTTGCCAAAGGGGCGGGATTCTATGGTACGACGGCTTACTGGCTTGCTTTTCTGATACCTTTCGTCTTGTTTGTTGCAGGCTCCCTGTTAAACCGGAGAAGGATAAAGGCCAATGCCGATTTGGCACGGGTGAAAAATAAAGCTGCCAACAAAATGGCGCGGAAACGGATGAAAGCGGCTGCGGCTGCGATGAAAAAACGTGATTCGGAAGCTTTTTACGAGGAAGTGCTCAAAGCCTTGTGGGGATATGTCAGCTACAAGCTGAATATTGATAAGGCTGAACTGAACCGGGATAACATTAGTGAAATTCTGCAACGCAAGTCGGTTGAAGAAGAGCGGATCCGTGAGTTTATGAATGTGCTGGATACCTGTGAATTTGCGCGTTATGCGCCGGGAAGCAATTCCGAACAGGAGATGGACAAAGTGTATAAAGACGGAATCAATGTAATAACAAGACTCGATAAAGCGATAAAATAAAGAGATATGAAAAAATGGTTGGTGATATTATCGTTGCTGTTGCAGACAGGGTGGGGAATGGCTCAGGAACCGGATGCGTCACAGCAGGCAGAGACTTTCTATCGTGAAGGGAAATACCAGGAAGCTGCCGGTATTTACAATCAGATTCTGACACAGGGACTGGAGTCGGCAAAGTTATATTATAATTTAGGGAACTGTTATTATAAATTGGGTGAAAATACCAAAGCCATATTGAATTATGAGCGTTCTTTGCTGTTGAATCCGGGGGATGCCGATGCACGCTATAATCTGAAAATGGCCCAGAATCAGGTGGTTGATAAAATCGAAGTGCTGCCCGAACTCTTTTTGGTGCGTTGGTATAAGGCGTTTGTTTCTTATTTTTCCGCCGACCAATGGGCTTATATCTCTGTGGTTCTTTTCCTTGTGTTTCTGGTGATGGTAGCCTTGTTTCTTTATTCTTCCCGTATCGTTTGGAAGAAAACCGGTTTTGCCGTTGGAATCGTAGCTTTGCTGCTGACCGTTATGACGGTTATGTTTACGGTAAAACAGAATAACCGGATTACCGAACGGGAATACGGGATTGTCATGACCCCCAGTGTGACGGTCAAGGGGGCTCCGGATGACAGCGGTACGGAACTTTTTGTCATTCACGAAGGACTGAAAGTACGCATTATCGGCAGTCTGGGAGATTGGGTGAACATCCGCCTGGAGGACGGGAATGAAGGATGGGTCGTAAAAAAAGACGTGGAGAAGATCTGATTATTTACTGCCGGAACTTGCGAAAGCAGTAAAAGCTTGCTAACTTTACGCACCCGAAATAAAGAGGGCGTAGTCTGTTTCTGTTTTAAACCGATATATGGATAACTTTATAGTTTCAGCGAGAAAATACCGTCCAGCCAGTTTTGATACGGTCGTCGGACAATTGTCCATCACCTCTACGCTGAGGAATGCGATCATGAATCATCAGTTGGCTCAGGCTTATTTGTTTTGCGGTCCCCGGGGGGTAGGCAAGACGACGTGTGCCCGTATTTTCGCCAAGACTATAAATTGCATGAATTTGCAGGCGAATGCCGAGCCTTGCAATGAGTGCGAATCCTGTCAGGCTTTCAATGCCGGTCGTTCGTTGAATATCCATGAACTGGATGCGGCTTCCAATAACAGTGTGGACGATATCCGGGGATTGGTGGATCAGGTGAGGATTTTGCCGCAGGTAGGGAAATACAGCGTGTATATCATCGACGAGGTGCACATGTTGAGTACTTCGGCTTTTAATGCTTTCCTGAAAACCCTTGAAGAACCGCCTGCCCATGCTATCTTTATTTTGGCTACAACGGAGAAGCATAAAATCCTGCCGACGATATTATCGCGTTGTCAGATTTATGATTTCAACCGGATGAAGGCGGGAGATACCGTTGAGCATCTGAAATATATCGCCGGGAAAGAGGGCGTGACGGCAGAAGAGGAAGCGTTGGACGTGATTGCCCAGAAAGCCGACGGTGCGATGCGTGACGCCCTTTCCATTTTTGACCAGGTAGTAAGTTTTTGCGGGAAAAACCTGACTTACGATAAGGTGATAGAGAATCTGAACGTCCTGGATTACGATTACTATTTCCGGCTCACCGATTTGTTTTTCAATGGGAAAGTACCCGATACCCTTTTGCTGTTGAATGAAATCATAGAAAAAGGTTTCGACGCGGGCAATCTGTTGGCCGGGCTGGGAAAACACTTCCGGGATGTATTGGTGTCCAAAGACCCGGCGACGGTGCAGTTGCTGGAAGTCAGTGCGTCCATTAAAGCACGTTATGCCAAGCAAGCGGAGGTCTGTACGGTGGACTTCCTTTATGAAGCCCTGAAAATTGTGGAGCAGTGCGAAATGCAGTATAAAGTCCGCATCGAAAAACGCTTGTGTGTGGAGGTGGCCTTTATCCGGTTGTGTCAGATCAATGAGCTAAAAAAAAAAATCTGAATAGCTCTTCCGATAAACCTTTGTTATTGAAGATAGAAGGGTTTGACGGAAAATTCCAGGTTACCGGAGAGGAGAGAGAAAAACAGCCGGAAACAACAACTCCTGTAAAAAAAATACTCCCGGAAGAAAAAACGAAACCTTCCGCTTCTTTTAAACTGAAAGAGGCTTTTGCCGCTTCTTCCCAGGATTATAACGGAAAAAAAGATGTCGTTGCGGAACAGCGCATCAAGTTGGATGCCCGGGATACGTTTGATGCCGGACAGGTGGAAAAGGCTTACGACGATTATATCCGTGTCCATAAACCGGAAACGACGGTAGTGGTGGCTTTGAAAGCCCACAAACCCGTTATCCGGGGAGAAGAAATCTGCATAGAAATCGATAATCAGTTGCAGCAGGAGCGCTTGGAGGCGTTGAAAATCAATTTGCAAAATGCCTTGATGAGAAGCCTGAACAATGGTTTTATCTCTCTGTCCCTGAAATTCTTTGATGATAAAAACAACAAAGAGGAGAAGAAGCTGATTACCGCCCAGGATAAGCTGGAACATTTTGTCCAGCAAAATCCTGTGGTCGGCAAAATGTGTGAAATGTTTGGTTTGCAGATAGAGTAATTGGAAGAATTATTTCCGTACTACATCCCTGGCGTTGGCCTGGGCTGTGGGTGTGATAACGATGTCGTTAAGGCACACATGTTCCGGACAACTGATGGCAAACACAATCACATTGGCGATGTCTTCATTGGACAAAGGAGTCAAACCGGTATATACATTTTTGGCGGCTTCGGCATCCCCTTTGTATCTGACTAAGGAAAATTCTGTTTCCACCATACCCGGAGCAATGTTTGTCACCTTGATGTGGTCTTTGAGCATGTCTATCCGCATGGCTTTGGAAAGGGCGTCTACGGCATGTTTGGTGGCGCAGTATACATTGCCTCCCGGATAGACTTCCTTGCCCGCCGTAGAGGCGATATTAACGATGTGTCCTTTCTGGCGGCGAATCATGAGGGGCGCCACTTCCCGGGTGATGTACAGCAAACCTTTGACGTTCGTGTCGATCATTCTTTCCCAGTCGTCCAGAATGCCTTCCTGGATAGGAGTTACGCCTACTGCCAGTCCTGCATTGTTGACCAGTACATCTATGTTTTGCCATTTCCCTGTCAGTCCCAGTACGGCCTGATGTACTTCCTGCTGGTTCCGGACATCAAAGCAGAGAGGGAGTACCTCCACGCCTTTTTTTCTGATTTTTTGCGCCATTGCTTCCAAACGCTCTTTTCTGCGGCCTGTGATAATCAGGTCGTATCCGGCTTCCGCTGTTTTCAGTGCTGTGGCTTGTCCGATGCCGGACGTCGCACCTGTAATAAATGCTATCTTGTTCATGGGAATTTTTCTTTTACAACTTCTGTAGACAAAAATAGGAATTTCCGGTTATTGTTTCGTGAGGTCACTGATTATTTTTTCCACGTCGCCCGGCACTACTCTTCCATACACTTTTTCGCCGATTAACACTACCGGAGCCAGCCCGCATGCTCCCACACAGCGCAGGCTGGAGAGGGAAAAGCGTCCGTCTGCTGTCGTTTCTCCGACGTTGATTTTCAGTACTCTTTTGAATTCATCGAGTACTTTTTCTGCTCCCCGTACGTAACAGGCGGTTCCCATACACACGGAAATCGGATGTTCTCCTTTGGGGGTCATGCTGAAAAAGCTATAGAAAGTGACTACGCCGTAGATTCTGGATACCGGTATGTGAAGTTCTCCGGCAATCAGTTGCTGTGCTTCTGCCGGAAGATAACCCAGTATGTCCTGGGTTTTGTGGAGAATATTAATTAATTCACCCGGGTCGTTGGCATGTTCCCGGCAGATGTTTCTCAGGGTGTCTGCCTTTTCCTGTGTTAATTGTATTTCGGACATAGCTTTTTCAGTTAGTGGGGATTATGTTTTTGTTAAAATAATGGGTATGGAGCAAGCGGTGGGCTTTTTCGCTCATCGGTTTTCCTAAATATTCTTCGTAGAGCTTTTGAATATAGGGGTTTTCGTGTGATTTGCGGATCGGTTTCTTCCGGTCTTCCTCGTACAGTGCACGCGTACGGGCGTGTAATAATTCCGGATTGCCGTGATGAAGAGGTTGGCCTCCTCCTCCGATACAGCCTCCCGGACAGGCCATGATTTCAATGGCGTGGTATTCGCATGTTCCACGGCGTATTTCTTCCAGGAGTTTACGGGCATTCCCCAGACCGTGTGCGATACCGATTTTCAGTTCAAACCCGTTGAGGTTGACGGAGGCCTTGCGGATGCCTTCCCAGCCCCGGACGTTTTCAAACTCCACTTTTTCCAGCGTTTTCCCGGTGTGGATTTCATAGGCGGTGCGGAGGGCTGCTTCCATGACGCCACCGGTTGCCCCGAAAATCACTCCGGCTCCGGTGGATTCTCCTAAAGGTGAATCAAAGTCGGAGTCCCGAAGGGCATGGAAGTCTATATTGGCGCGCTTGATCAAAGTAGCCAGTTCCCGGGTAGATAAAGAATAGTTCACATCCGGGTCGCCGTTTGTCTTAAATTCCTCCCGCGAGCATTCGTACTTTTTGGCTAAACAGGGCATGATGGATACGACAATTAAATCCTCCCGTCTGATATGCATTTTTTCAGCCCAGTAGTTCTTGGAAATGGAGCCGAACATTTGTTGCGGGGAGCGGGCAGTAGAAGGAATGTTCAGCAAGTCCGGGAATTGGTGTTCGAAAAAGTTTACCCAGGCCGGACAGCAGGAGGTCAGAATCGGCATACATACATCCGGAGCTCCTTGCAGGAAACGGTTCAGTCGGTTGAGTAGTTCCGTCCCCTCTTCCATAATCGTTAAGTCGGCAGCGAAATCGGTGTCAAACACTTTGTAAAAGCCCAATTCCCGCAGGGCTGCCACCATTTTCCCCGTGACGGAAGTTCCGGCAGGAAGTCCGAATTCTTCTCCCAGTGCCGCCCGGACAGCCGGAGCTGTCTGGACAATGACTATTTTGGACGGGTCTGCCAAGTCTGCCAAAAGACGGTTGCTATTGTCTACTTCTGTGAGTGCTCCCACCGGGCATACTGCCACGCACTGCCCGCAGTAGGTACATTCAGAGTCCCGGAGGGCTTTCCCGAAGGCCGGGGAAATGGTTGCCGCAAAGCCTCTGTTGACGGCGGCTAATGCTCCGACGGTCTGGATGTCGTTACACATGCTTTCGCAACGGCGGCAATAGATGCATTTGTCCATATTCCGGACAATGGATGCCGAATGTTCGGATTTATGAGAGGAGGTGGCGCCTCCTGCAAACGGCATTTCCCGGATGTTCATCCGGGCAGCTAAATTCTGGAGTTCGCATTTTCCCGATTTGGCGCAGATAAGGCAGTCGTTGGGGTGGTCGGACAGAATAAGTTCGACCACTGTTTTCCGGGCATTCATCACCCGGGGACTGCTGGTGTGTACAATCATGCCGTTTTCACAGCGTGTAGCGCATGCCGGAGCCAGATTTTTCCTGCCTTGGATTTCCACGACACAGACCCGGCAGGAGGCCGGGGCGTTTTTTATGCACATGTCTTTCATGTCCAGGTGGCAGAGCGTCGGTATGTTGATTCCGGCGCTTCGGGCGGCGCTGAGCAGTGTTGTCCCTTGGGCCACCTCAATGGTGTGACGGTCTATTTGCAATTTTATCATTTGTTCCATAGTTTTTCTGTTTGATTTACTTCACCGATATGGCACTGAATTTGCATTTTTCCAGGCAAGTGCCGCATTTGATACATTTGGATGTATTGATGAAATGCACCTCTTTGCGCTCTCCGACAATGGCGTCTACCGGGCAGTTGCGGGCACACAGCGTACAGCCCATGCAGAGTTCCGGATGGATGTAGTAGGTGAGTAAGGATTTGCATTTTCCTGCCGGACATTTTTTGTCGACGACATGTGCCACATATTCGTCATGGAAATTGTCTAAAGTGGAGAGTACGGGGTTGGGGGATGTCTGTCCCAAACCGCACAAAGCCGTATCCTTGATCACCCGGCTCAGGTTTTTCAGCGTCGTCAGGTCTTCCAGGGTGCCTTTGCCCTGGGAGATTTTGTCCAGCAGCTCATACAGGCGTTTGTTGCCGATGCGGCAGGGGGTACATTTCCCGCACGATTCCTCTACGGTGAAGTCCAGGTAAAATTTGGCAACGGAAACCATGCAATCATCTTCGTCCATTACGATCATACCGCCCGACCCCATCATGGAACCTGCTGCCAACAGGTTGTCGAAATCGATGGGTGTGTCTAAGTGTTGTTCCGTCAGACAGCCTCCGGAGGGACCTCCCGTTTGTACGGCTTTGAATTTCTTCCCGTTTTTGATGCCTCCGCCGATTTCATAAATCACCTCTCTTAATGTAGTCCCCATCGGCACTTCAATCAAGCCGACATTATTGATTTTTCCGGCTAAGGCAAATACTTTCGTCCCTTTTGAACGTTCCGTTCCGATTTGATTGAACCAGTTGGCACCGCGGGTCAGAATGACGGGGATGTTTGCCAGCGTTTCAACATTGTTGACGTTGGTCGGTTTTCCCAGATACCCCGATTCGGCAGGGAAGGGGGGCTTGATGGTCGGTTCGCCCCGCTGTCCCTCCATCGAATGGATAAGTGCTGTTTCCTCTCCGCACACGAATGCTCCCGCTCCGTAGCGGATACGGATGGAAAAGTGAAATTCGGTACCTAATATATGGTCGCCCAACAGTCCGAGTTGTTCGGCTTGTCGGATAGCAGTTTGAAGGCGCTGGATGGCCAAGGGGTATTCTGCCCGGATGTATACCAGTCCGATGCTTGCCCCGATGCTGTATCCGCAGATGGCCATTGCCTCGATGATGGAATTGGGGTCTCCTTCCATGATGGAACGGTCCATAAATGCTCCCGGGTCTCCTTCGTCTGCATTGCAGACCACATATTTCTGATCCGCCTGGTATTTGCTGGCAAATTCCCATTTTAAGCCGGTCGGGAAACCGCCTCCTCCGCGTCCTCTTAGTCCCGACAGCTTGATTTCGTTGATTACCTCTGCCGGCTGTTTCGTTGTCAGACATTGCGCAAGAGCTTCATAGCCGTCGCGTGCAATGTATTCTTCAATGTTTTCCGGGTCGATGAATCCGCAGTTCCGCAGGGCAATACGCATCTGCTTTTTATAGAAATTCATGTGCTTGGAGTCGCTGACAGGTTCGTCGGTTTCCGGATTTTTGTATAGCAGGCGTCCTACTTTCCGGCTGTTTATGATGTGTTCCCGGACAATCTCTTCAGCATCTTCCGGTTTTACCTGTACATAAAACGTATTATCCGGTATAATCTTTACGATAGGGCCTTTTTCACAGAAGCCGAAACAACCTGTCGTAATCACCTTTACATCGTCTTCCAGATTCCTGTTGCTGAGTGCTTCCTGTAAATTGGAGGCAAGGGTGTGACTGGCAGAAGCTTTGCATCCGGTTCCTCCGCATACCAGTATTTGCATTTTCTGCGTCCCGACAGACAAGCCGCAGGTTTCAGCAGATGTAAGTGTATTGCTTTTCTCCCGCAAAGCAAGTTTTATCTGCGCCTGTTTCCTGATTTCCTGCAACTGCGCGGCTGATTTTATTTTTTCCATAAGTTGTTTAGATTAATATGTCGTGACGAATATAGTAAATGCAAACGTTTTAATAAAGAAAAATGTCAGTTATTTGACACAAAGGGACGGGGCTTTTGTGTCATTAAAGAAAACGGGATTCAACTCTGAATCCCGTTTTTAGATACATGTCTGGTAAGCAGGTACATTTTAATCTGCCGTGAAACACCCGGAAAGATTTACTGTTTAAATTTTTTAGGGATATTTTTTTTCTCTAAACTTATTTAAAGAGGATTTCATAAAAATTAATAGTTAAAATAGACGTATCAGAATTTTTATTACATTTGCAATCGTATTCGATGTGTGAATAAGTATTTGTTAAAAAAGCATTTTTTTACGTATGTTTTTTTATTTATTTTTCTAACAAACACATAATCAATAATTAATATTAGTTATACCTGCTTACCAGGCATGTATAGGAAAATAGGTTTGCAGTGAATGACGTTGGTGAAAAAAGGTTTTGATAGTTAAGGATGGACTTTAACACCATTATACAGGATTTTTAATTTAAAATTTTAATTATGACAAAACACTTAGGATTAGCAGTAATGCTGCTATTATCTTTTTTCCTTTGTATAGGAAACTATGCAAAGGCAGGAAAGAGAGCGATGAGTACATTGTCCGAACAAAAAACAGGAACATGTACAGGAGTGGTGAAAGACTCTAAAGGGGAAACCCTTCCTGGAGCATCGGTAGTAGTAAAAGACGCAAATGCTTTAACAGCTGCGCTTAACGGAACGACCACCGGAATAGATGGAGACTTCACGCTCAACAATGTTTCCGTAGGGAGTACACTTATTGTTTCGTTTATCGGTTATCAGACCTTGGAGGTACAATGGAATGGTACACCTCTTCTTGTTACATTGAAAGAAGATTCTAAAACTTTGGATGAGGTTGTTGTTGTTGGTTACGGTACGCAGAAAAAAGTAAACGTAACAGGTGCTGTGAGTATGGTGGGAGCGGAAGTCATTGAATCCCGTCCGGTGGCCAATGTAACTCAGGCTTTGCAAGGAGCCATCCCGGGATTGAATCTTAGTACGACGAATGCCGGAGGTCAGTTGGATGCTACGATGAATCTTAATATTCGTGGTACGGGCTCAATTGGTGACGGTTCTGTGGATAATCCTTTGGTATTGATAGATGGAATTGAAGGTGACTTGAATACGTTGAATCCCAATGATATTGAGAGTGTTTCCGTATTGAAGGATGCGGCTTCGGCATCTATTTACGGAGCTCGTGCAGCGTTTGGTGTGATTCTGATTACGACAAAAAGCGGAAAATCTGGAAAAGTAAAAGTGACTTACTCCGGGGATGTACGTTTCAGTACTGCCACACAGGTTCCGGATATGGTGGATTCTTATAAATTTGCTACTTTCTTTAATGCAGCGCAATATAATACCAATGGAGGTTATCAGTTCTCTCAGGAGACGATAGAGAAAATATTGAAATTTCAAAATGGGGAATACAATGATCCGACTCAGCCGGAATATTACGGAACAGAAGCGGGCGGAGATGGAAAATGGACTTGTTATACTTCTTCTTTTGCCAATACCAATTGGTTTAAAGAGCATTATAAGAAAGGTGTGCCTTCTACACAGCATAATTTAAGTTTGAGCGGAGGTACGGAGAAAATTAGCTGGTCTTTCAGCGGAGGCTATTTGCAACAAAATGGGTTGATTCGTCACGGACATGACGAACTGGACCGCTATACGATTAACGGGAAAATCGGAGCTGTACTGTCTTCTTGGGCCCGTATGGAATATTCGACCAAATGGACACGTACCGATTATACAAAACCTCAGTATATGAGTGAATTGTTTTTTCATAATATAGCCCGTCGCTGGCCGACATGCCCGGTAGTGGATCCGAATGGACACTGGATGCGTGAAATGGAAATTGAAGAGTTGGAAAATGGAGGTGAATATAAGACGAATAAAGATTGGTTTACTCAGCAGCTGAAATTTACGTTTACTCCCTTGGCCGGATGGACTATCTATGCGGAAGGAGCAATCCGGGTGGCTAATGAAAAAACATATCAGAGTCAAATTCCGATTTATAATTACGGAGTGGACAATACACCTTTTATACGGGATTCCGGTTATGGTACAGTGACAAATGTGTATGACAGCCGTTTCAGACAGAATTATTATGCTACGAACATTTATACGGATTATATTCGTAGTTTCGGTAATCACAATGCGAAAGTATTGGTCGGATTGAACTATGAACGTTATAACCAGGATGCGTTGTCGGGAAAAGGCTATAATTTGACGGCAGAAAATAAACCATATTTAAGCCAGACTCAGGAACGACATTCTGTCAGTGATTCATATTGGAGACGTGCCACTGCCGGTTATTTTGCCCGTTTAAATTATGATTACAATGCCAAATATCTGGCTGAGTTTAACATCCGTTATGACGGTTCTTCCCGTTTCTTAAGTAACAAACGTTGGGCATGGTTTCCCTCCGCTTCTTTAGGCTGGAATATTGCCCGTGAAGAATTTTTCGGTAATCTGGGCAATAGTATCAGTACGTTCAAACTCCGTGGTTCTTGGGGACAGTTGGGAAATACCAGTTCGAACTATGATAGTTTTTGGGCTTGGTATCCGTTTTACCAGCAGCAGAATATTTCTTCGGCAAGCAGCGGCTGGTTGATTGACGGTAAAAAACAGAATACGGCTGCTCTTCCCGGAATCGTAAATTCTACAATGACTTGGGAAACGGTTGAAACCTGGGATTTGGGTTTGGATTGGTCCGCATTCAATAATCGTTTAACCGGAACTTTCGACTGGTTCTCCCGCACAACGAAAGATATGATCGGACCGGCACCTGTGTTGGGATCTGTTTTGGGAACGGATGCACCGAAAACCAATAATTGTGATATGCGTTCCAGGGGATGGGAGTTGGAGATCAGTTGGCGCGACAAGGTTAATGAATTTCAGTATGGAGCTCGTTTCAATATTTCTGACAGCCGGTCTAAGATTTTGAGTTATCCGTATGACGGAGCATTTGAAAATCAGAGTTACGGAGGCTATTATAACGGCAAGTATCTGAATGAAATCTGGGGTTATAGTACGAAAGGTATTGCCCAGACGGATGAGGAAATGGCAAACTGGCAGGCAAAGAACAAACCCAATTGGGGAAGCAACTGGGGGGCAGGTGATATCATGTACAAGGATTTAAACGGTGATGGTATTGTGAATGCAGGAGCCAGTACATTAGGTGACCACGGTGATTTGAAACGTATCGGTAACTCCACACCGCGTTACCGCGTGGGGTTGAATCTGGATGCTTCGTGGAAAGGTTTTGATTTTTCTGTTTTCTTCCAGGGAATAATGAAGCGCGACTGGATGTTCGGTCCCGGAGAACCTTATTTCTGGGGTGCTGGTGTTGGAATGTGGCAGGCTGCTGTATTTGAAGAACACATGGATTATTGGAGGGAAGACAACAGAAATGCATATTATGCGAAGCCTTATTTCGATACAAATAAGAACCAGCAGCCACAGACACGTTATTTGCAGGATGCGTCTTATATCCGTTGTAAAAATATTCAACTGGGGTATTCCTTGCCAGCCGCAGTTCTTCAGAAAGTGGGCATGAGCAATTGCCGCATATATGTTTCCTGTGACAATGCCTTTACTATTACAAGTATGTCAAAAGTGTTCGATCCGGAAGTCTTGGACGGTCCCTGGGGTGCCGGTAAGACTTATCCGTTACAGCGGGTAATCTCTTTGGGATTGAATCTGAGTTTTTAATTTAAAAATAGAGAAATATTATGAAATTCAATATAAAAAATTTAGGAATCGGCATATTGTTAGGGACTGTAGGCGTAGTGTCTTCGTCCTGTAATGATATGCTTGATTTGGAGCCTGTCAGTCAGATTACTCCAGAATCTTATTATTCCTCAGCAGATCAATTGGGAGCTTATTTGAACAACTATTACAATTCATTTTTATCTGCTCCTTATTCCGGGTCAATGTATCATGTATCAAATTACAATGACGGAATGGCACAATCTGACGGAAATACGGATATCATGTGTGTAGGAGGCGGAAATACTTCATTATTTGCCAATGATCACTGGGAAGTGAGTTATAATAAAGTACTTCAGGGATATTACGGGAATGTGCGTATATGCAATTATTTCCTGGAAAAAGCTACAAGCGGTTATGAAGCGGGAACAATCAAAGGTTCCGATGAGCTGATAAAGAACTATATTGGAGAGGGATATTTCTTCCGGGCGATGAATTATTTCCGGATGTTGGCGTTATATGGCGATTTGCCTATTATAACGGAAGTTTTGGAGGATAAGAACGAGGAGATAGTTGCCAATAGTAAACGTGCTCCGCGTAATGAAGTTGCCCGCTTTATTCTGAGCGATTTGGACAAGGCTATTGCCAATTTGGCAAGTCGTAGTCTGTTTAACGGACAGCGATTGAATAGGGAGGCCGCTTTGCTGTTTAAGTCTCGGGTAGCTTTATTTGAGGCGACTTTTGAAAAATATCATAAAAATTCCGGGCGTGTTCCGGGCGATGCCAATTGGCCCGGAGCGAAAATGGCTTATAATAGCGGGAAGAGTTTCAATATCGATAGCGAGATTGATTTTTTCCTGACAGAGGCTATGGATGCAGCCAAACAGATAGGGGATATTGCATTGACGTCGAATAATGGAGTTATGGAGCCTCAGGTTGGAAAAATCAATGGCTGGAATCCCTATTTCGAAATGTATAGCCAAAGTTCTTTGGCAGGTGTGGCCGAAGTGTTGTTGTGGAAACAGTATGATCGGAGCCAGGGGATTACCCATGATGTGCCCCGGCGTACGATGTCCGGTTGCAATGACGGTTATACACGCAGTTTTGTACAATCTTTCTTGATGAAAAACGGTTTGCCGATTTATGCTTCCGGTTCTGGTTATAAGGGGGATGTAACCCTTGACAACGTCAAAGATGGGCGTGATGAACGCTTGCAATTGTTTGTATGGGGAGAAAGTAATGTCGTGTATACGGATCCGTCTGTGACGGACTCTTTGCGAGGTAGGAAGTTTAACCATCCGGGCATTACCGATCCCTTAACGGAGACCCGGAGTATTACCGGTTATCAGCCACGTAAATATTTTACCTACGATTACGATCAGTTTCTGAATGATGAATTGAGAGGAATTAATGCTTGTCCGATATTTCGGTCTGCAGAAGCCATGTTGAATTATATGGAAGCTTGCTATGAAAAAAACGGGAGTTTGGATGGAACGGCAGCCAGTTATTGGCGTAATTTACGCGAGCGTGCCGGAGTAGATGGGGATTATAATGCAACCATAGCTGCCACGGATTTGACGAAGGAGCTTGATTTAGCTGTTTACTCGGGAACGGAACGGGTTGATCCGACGTTGTATAATATTCGCCGTGAGCGTGTAAATGAGACTTTTAGTGAAGGTTTGCGTTTTGCAGATTTGATCCGTTGGCGCTCTTTTGACAATATGATAACAACCAAATGGGTACCTGAAGGGTGTAATTTCTGGGACGATATGTATAAGAATTATGAAGGTGAAGATCTTATCGCAGATGGCAGTAATAATTCAACCGTATCCATGAAGGAATTAGGTAAATACCTTCGTCCGTATAGCCGCAGTTTACAGGCTGCAAATGAATTGCGTGACGGATATACGTGGCATGAAGCTTATTATCTTTATCCACTGGGGGTCGGAGATTTGCGGACGGCTTCTTCCGATCGTGATCTGGAAACCAGTAATATGTATCAGAACGTGAATTGGCCGGAAGAATCTGGCGGTCATGCTGAGAAATAAATAATGTTTAAAATTTGAGAAGAAACTCTCTGTCATAACAGACAGAGAGTTTTTTATTTGACACAAAGGGACGGGGCTTTTGTGTCATTCAACCGGATGTAAAAAAGAATCAGCCTTTCCTTATTTAAGAGGGAAGAAATATATATATTTGTCCGTATGAAAAGGACTGATTTCCTTTGTTGTTCCCGGAATTTTGCCGTTGTAAGGAAATTTCTCTTTAATTTGAGGTTTCAATCGTGCAACTTATGAGCGTATACGAAATTATTGCTTTTTATAAGGAATCGGGAGAGGAATCGAGGAGGCACGCCGAAATATTTGCCGGATTTTTTGGTTTTGATGTGCGGTATGAAAAGTATCCCGAAAAGGAGGCTCAGATTTTTGATTTCATAAAAGAGGATACGGTGGCTTGTCTGTTTAACCGGGATTTTGTGAATGTCCGTAAGTGTTTCAGATATGCTTATCTGGTACAGCGGCCTGTCCTGATATTCAGCAACAGTTGTGCTCCGGAAGCCTATCGTTATTTGAAATTGCCTGTGGGGTATGCTTTGGAAAATAAGGAAAAAGCGGTGTGGGCCAATTTCTTCCGGCGCCGGAATGCTTTGTTGGATATTGAGTTGTTGATTCCCCGCGAAAAAGATGCCCTGATAGTGGAAATGGTGGACAATAATGTGTATTTTACCGAAAAGATTCTGACCGAATCGGGTGCGGTTTATAAAAAGAGGGAAGTTGGGCAGTCGTACGAGAAACTATTGAAATCCACCCTTCGGGAACAGGAAAGTTCGTTGATTTTAATGAGCTTGCCTCTCCGTGTGTTTCCTGTTTTCATTCCTTATCCTTTGAGGATATACAGGCGTTATGCTCATACAACGGTATTGTTTATTCCCCGGGATGACAGACTTTATATTCCCTGTCATTAAATAAACATCTATATATTGAATCCGATTTTAAACAATAAATCGGCGAAGAAGGATTTCTTCTGTGTCTCGTAGCCTGTGCGGACTCCGATGTTGATGGGGAAGGGCAGACGCAGGAAAGGGATGTCTACCGTTAATTCCGTCCCGTAAGAATAAAAGTTTTTCTTGTATCCGTTTATTTTTTCGCTGAGCATATCGAAGAATACACTTCCGTTTACGGCTTTGATATAAAATATGGACGTGATGTGCTGGTCGGGATAGAATAAAGGGAACGTGTAGCCGCTTCTGAGTGTGCTGAATTCATTCCCGTGGATTTTGATACCTCTCGGGGATAATATTCTTTTGCTGTAACCGCTGTTATCCGGTTTTTTCTGATGGCCGACATAGGCATACAGGGAGTGGTTTTTGAAAAATCCGGGGAAATAGAAATACCCGGAGGCCCACCATTCTTGCCCCAGGTTCAGTTTTTTCAGTGGTGTGTGGGCAAATCCCCCTTGCAGGATTTGTCCCCAGCGGGGATTGATTTCCTGGGTGGTCATGCGGGTTTGGTTGCTGAAAAGCAGTCCGTATTCCAGCATCTGGTAATAATTGGCGGGAAGGGAATAATGGTAATTGTCCGGTTTTGCCGGGTAAAGATAGCCGATATTGTCTTTAACTTGTAAACGGTAAAGTTTGCGGATGTCGTTGTTATGGATGGCTTCAATCTTGTAGCGGACGTATGAGGTGACGGAGCGGACGTAGTTTTTTACGGAGATATTAAACGGGAATTGCATGGTTAAAGCTCCTTGGGTATAATTGGAACGGTTTTGGAGATACAGTGTGTCCTGTTTCTGTGTTTCTTGATTGAAGGCATTCAGATGGAACGTATAGTAATCGTATTTTCCTGTTTTCAGGTCCAGATTGAAGACGGGCCACAGGGCTTTGTAATCGGCGTGTAACATCCAGGCTCCGTGGTTGTAGTCGGAGTCGGCGATATACCCGGCGGCTAAAGAGAGTGTGCTGAGTTTGTTTTGGGAGTATACTACCAGACCGATGTTGATGTCTTGTTCCTGGGCATTTACATATAGCGGACCCCAACTGTGCGGATTTAACAAATGGGTGAATTTGTTGTATTTCCGGGTGCGAAACGTGGAATCATAGGAACAGTTCAGTTGCCATCCCTCTTGTCGGGTAAGGCTGTCCGCCAGTCGGTATTTTGTAAATTGGGGCTGCTGTTTCTTGAGGTTGTGAAGTGAGGCGGTGCCGGGTTTGTAACCGTCTGAGGTATAGAATGAAAAGTAGAGATGGTTGTGGGTGGAGTCCAGTGCCGGAAAACGTAGTCCGAAAGGCGCATTGAGAATATGATGGGTTTCGCCCGTGACTAGGTTCTTTTCGTAAAAAGCGTTGTTGCCGTTGTAGGAGGCACGGTAGAAAAGGGTGCTGTCGCGCATCACCGGATTATCCAGTTCATACCATGCCGGTTCCGTTAATCTTTGCCGCTCGCCTGTTTCGGGACGGATGCTTTCGATGTGTATTCCCGAGGGACTTTGTACGACCGTCAGAATCTGTCCGTTACAGAAAGAGGGATGGATAAACAATTCGTTTTTTCCGGCAGGGATTCGGTGGATTTCTTTCTTCATATCCGGAGACAATAAAAGCAGAAAAGCCTGGTTGTCATTGTCCACTTCAACAACGCCCCAATAGTCTCCTGCTGTAAAGGGAGAGAAGCGGTTTCGGGTACTTTTGTGATAGCGGTATTTCTTGTGTTTCAGGTCGTAAGTGGTCAGGGTGTTCCGTCCTCCGTTTGCCCAGCGGAGATGGGGTTTGTATTCTGTCCAGGCTAATACCCCGTTTTGGTAGGCAAATTTGTTGTCATTCAGATTGCCGGTAGGTGTGATGATTTTTTCTTTCCCGGCATCGTACAGGACAAATGCTCCTGCTTGCCGGAAGCCTTTTTTGTAAGCTATCAATTGTCCGTCTCCGGCGGGTGTGGGATAATAATAGTTTGTGTAGTAAGCATTACACGTATGTAGTGTGTCGAAATCAATGGAGGTATTTTCTGCTTCTTTTTTCCAGATTTGCCGGAGTTCGGAAAAATTGTCGTGATAGAGTGTCCGTTTGGCATCGGGATAGGTATTGGCTTTTTTTACTTCCTCGGGGTGGATGAAGAGGGATCGGAATGTGGAATCTTGCCAGAGTTTATTCCGTTGGGCTTTTAATGTTTTCTTGAGGCTGCTGGCAAAAGGGGTGATGCTGAGCGGGTGCCGTCCGATGCGGTTCAGTGCGTCGCTCCAGATTTCCGGTCCGTAGTTGATATGAGAATTGGCTACCATGAAATACCCCATGATGTAGCGGTTGGGTACATAGTCTTTGTAGGAACCTAAGCTGGCCTTAAAATAGCTGTATATCCCTTTTTCCACCACCTGGGCTTTCATCTCATTCAGAAATTCGGGAGAGCGTCCCCGTCCCAACTTGCCTAAAGCGGTTTCGTACGTAACGGCATCCCCCTCCATAAACCAGAGCGGGAGATACAGTCCTGTGACTGCAATGGTGACCTCTTCCCCAAAAATATAATGCAGAATCTTTGTCAACCCCTGGTTCACTTTGTCAATCTGGACGACGTGGCGGAATTCGTGGACACACAGATGTTCCAGCCAGGTGTCGGAAGGGTCTTGCGGAGGCATGGTGTAAAGGTCGGAGCGTTTGGGTGCCCATGCGACACTGCCATTAGAGATACCACCGTTCGGGTGGAGAATCATTGATACTTTTACCGGTTTGTGGTCTAACGTGTTACTGTGGGAATATAATGCCTGGTATATGTTGGCTATTTTCTGGGCATTGGCTTCAAAATAATCCGGGTAAATGATCTGGAAATCTTTTGTTTTTATCTGTTTCCAGTGCAGGGAAGCGGGGTCCTGTCCGAAGTCGGTAAATTGTGCCTGGGTATAGCAGCAGATGAACGATAAAAGAAGCAATAGAATAGACCTTTTTCCCATACTCATCGGTTTGTTTACAATGTGCCTCTAATATACGATAATTTTTTTATGGGGTTAAAAAAAGTTATAAATTTTGGAAGAAAGGAGGGGACGGGAGAGAGGGAGCAGTTTGGGAGGGGAAACTTTTATGATTTCCGTAGTTCTAATGCAAGATATTATTTCGTAACTTTGCCGGAATATAAATTATACAGATTCAGGATATGCAGACAGAGGCAGACAGAGTTTCGGCATTAAGGGAAGCATTGGAATATCATAATAACAAGTATTATATTGACAATGCTCCGGAGATTCCAGACATGGAATTTGACCGGATGATGCATGAATTGGAGAGACTCGAGGAGCTTCATCCTGAATTGTATGACCCGAATTCACCCACACAGCGTGTCGGTAGGGACTTTAACCAGGAGTTTACCCAGGTGGCGCATAAGTACCCGATGCTCTCTTTGGGAAATACGTACAGTGAGGAGGAATTAAGGGAGTTTAACAAGCGGGTGTGCAAAGTGGCGGGAGAAGTGGAATATGTATGTGAGCTGAAATATGACGGGACGTCCATCAGTCTTACCTATCGGGACGGGGAATTGGTACAGGCCGTAACCCGGGGAGATGGTGTGCGGGGGGACGATGTGACGGCAAATGTCCGCACCATCCGCACCGTTCCGTTGAAATTGCGGGGGGATTATCCTGCCGAATTTGAAATCCGGGGCGAAATTCTGATGCCCTTTGCTGTTTTTAATCGTTTAAACCAGGAAAAAGCCGAAGCAGGGGAACCGTTGTTTGCCAATCCGCGAAACGCTGCCGCCGGGACACTGAAGTTGCAGAATTCTTCTTTGGTGGCAAAACGCCATTTGGATTGCTTCCTGTATTACATGCCGGGAGAGGAGACGCCTGCCGGCACGCATTACGGCAATTTGATGAAAGCGAAGGAATGGGGGTTTCACATGCCGCCTTATGTGGAAGTGTGTCGCTCGATGGATGAAGTGTGGGCTTTTATTGAAAAATGGGATAAAGAGCGGGGCAATCTTCCCGTACCGATAGATGGAATCGTGGTGAAGGTAAATGACCTTGAGAAACAGCATTTACTGGGGTATACAGCCAAATCCCCGCGGTGGGCGATAGCCTATAAATTCCGGGCGGAACGGGAAGCAACACCTCTGATGAGTGTCAGCTATCAGGTGGGACGTACCGGAAGCATTACACCGGTGGCGAATCTGGAGCCTGTACACATTGCGGGTACAACCGTAAAGAGAGCGTCTTTACACAATGCGGATATTATAGCCGAGTTGGATTTGCATGAACACGATACCGTGTATGTGGAAAAAGGCGGGGAGATTATCCCTAAGATTGTGGGTGTGGATGTGAGTCGTCGGAAAGCGGGGACGTTGCCCGTACATTTCATTACCCGTTGTCCCGAATGCGGTACGATATTGGTGAGAGAAGAAGGTGAAGTTAACCACTATTGTCCGAACGAAGACCATTGCCCGCCTCAGATTGCAGGGAAGATAGAGCATTTTGTCAGCCGCAAAGCCATGGACATTGAAGGCATGGGGGGGGAGACTATCGATTTGTTGCTGAGTCGTCATATCATCCGTGATGTGAGCGACATTTATCGGCTTCCGGAGAAACGGGAGGAGTTGATCGGGTTGGAAAAAATTGTCTATCCCGACAGTTTTGAAGTAACGAGTATTCCTCTGGCTAAAATCATATACGGGTTCGAAATAGGACTGAAAAATATTTCGTCTAAGAATGCTGCTATGCTGGCTTCGCATTTCAGTAGTTTGCAGGAATTAGAAAAAGCCGGGCGGGATGAGTTGCTGGCGTTGCCCTGGGGGGATAATGAAGATAAGGAACGGATTGTAAACCGCATGACGGACTATTTCCGTATGCCTTTCAATGAGACGCTGGAGCGTTTGAAAGGGGCGGGAAAGGTGGCGGACATACCGCTGGATTATGTGATTTATGCCCTTAATATTCCGGGCATAGACTGGCATAAGGCGGATTTGCTGGCTTCCGGCTTTGATTATATTTATGAGTTGTCGGTGGCTTCCGATACTTTGCTTACGGTTATTGACGGGATCAGTGAGGACGATGCTGCCCAGATTATCCGCTTTTTTGCTCAGCACGAGAAGTTGGTACGAAAACTGAATACCCTGAATGTGTATCGCATGCAGGAGAAATCGGTGGAAAATCTGCTGGCAGGTATCGAAAAATCGAAAACGGTCGGTTTTGCTGCATTTCTCTATGGTCTGGGCATTCGTTATATCGGGGAGACAGCTTCCCGGAATTTGGCGAAAAGTTTTAAGAACATGCGTAACCTCATGGAGGCCGATTACGAACAACTGACAGAAGTGGAGGATATCGGCGGGCAGATGGCTAACAGTATTCTGAAATACTTTGCTAAGGAAGAAAACCGGCTGTTAGTGGAGCGTCTGCTTGCGTCCGGAATCAAGGCGGAAGTGGAAGAAAAAGCTGGAGTGAGCGATCTGCTTGACGGAATGACCTTTGTTATAACGGGGACACTGAGCAGACCCCGGGAATATTTCAAGGATTTGATTCTGAATGCGGGAGGGAAAGTGAGCGATTCAGTATCGGCCAGAACGACTTTTTTACTGGCGGGCGAAAATGCCGGGAGTAAATTGAAAAAAGCGGAAAAACTGGAAATACCTGTACTTTCCGAAGAAGAATTTTATTTAAAACTGAAATAGAGGGGCAGGGAGAACGGGCGGAAAATGTTATTTTTAGGATGTTGAATGCAATTTGAAATATTGCTTGTTATATAGGAGAAACATGGGGAAAAGTGATACGAAAAGGTTGAAGCAAATCATGACTTGTGCCGGAGAGGAAGCCAAGAGATTGGGAAATTCCAAAATCTATCCGGAACATTTGTTTTTGGGACTGTTGCGGCTGAGTCACGGACGGGCCATTGATGTGCTTATGGCGTTGGGACTGGATTTTTATGAGGTGAAGGATCGTATAGAGGAAAAATTGGAGAAGAAGCGGGAAAAAATCGATTCTTTGACGGAATTGGATTTTACGCTGGCAGCGAACAGTATTTTGAAAAAAGTGATGGAGGAAGCTATGAAGCTGGGGGATGAACAGGTGGATTCGGAACATGTGATGCTTGCTATTTTACGTAATGAATCCGGATTTGTGACCAAGCTTTGTAAATCGATGGGGATAGACTATGACGTCTTCAAAGAGCAACTGTTGAAAGAAAGGACAACGATGCAATCGGATTATAAAGAGAATGCCGATGATGAGGAGGAAATGGGGGAGGAAGATCCGGTGTTCAATCCCTATCGCCAGCCGACAATGGGCAAGACTGATACGCCAGTGTTGGACAATTTCGGTATCGATATTACCAAAGCGGCGGAAGAGGGTTCGCTTGATCCGATTGTGGGGCGTGAAAATGAGATAGAACGTTTGGCACAGATCCTGAGCCGGAGGAAAAAGAATAACCCTGTATTGATAGGTGAACCGGGGGTCGGGAAATCGGCTATTGCGGAAGGGTTGGCCATACGTATTATGCAGAAAAAAGTATCCCGGGTGTTGTTTGGCAAACGGGTCGTTGCATTGGATATCGCTGCCATTGTAGCGGGAACAAAATACCGTGGGCAGTTTGAGGAGCGGATGAAAGCTATACTCAATGAACTGGCCAAGAATAAGAATGTAATCCTGTTTATAGATGAAATCCATACCATTGTCGGTGCGGGAGGTTCCGGCGGAAGCCTGGATGCAGCCAATATGCTGAAACCGGCCTTGGCTCGCGGAGAGATTCAATGTATTGGGGCCACGACGCTGGATGAATACAGACAGAATATAGAAAAAGACGGGGCATTGGAACGCCGTTTTCAGAAAGTCTTGGTTGAACCGACTTCTTTTGATGAAACCGTCGAGATATTGAACAACATCAAATCCCGCTATGAGGAGCATCACAATGTCCGTTATACGGATGCAGCGATAAAAGCCTGCGTGAAGCTCACGAACCGTTATATTTCGGATCGTTCGCTACCGGACAAAGCGATAGATGCTTTGGACGAAGCGGGGTCACGGGCTCATATCATGAATATTCACGTCCCGCAGGTGATTGAAGAACTGGAAGCCTCAATAGAGAATATCAAAGCTCAAAAGAAGGAAGCTGTAAAACAGCAGAATTTTGAGGTAGCGGCAGCATTCCGGGACAAGGAAAGACAACAGGTGGATCTTTTGGAGGAGGAAAAGGAAAACTGGCAGAAAGAACTGAATGATAATCCAATTGTAGTGGATGAAGAGCATGTAGCGGAGGTTGTAGCTATGATGACGGGAGTACCCGTGAGACGGATAGCCAAGACGGAAGGGATGAAGTTATTGCAGATGCATGATGAACTGGCGGGAAGTGTTATCGGACAGGATGAGGCGATAGAAAAAATCGTGAGAGCCATTCATCGTAACCGGGCAGGTCTGAAAGACCCAAACCGCCCGATTGGCTCGTTTATCTTCTTGGGACCGACGGGAGTAGGCAAGACACAATTAGCCAAGGTACTGGCACGCTATCTGTTTGATTCGGTCGACTCTCTCATTCGGATTGATATGAGCGAGTATATGGAAAAATTTGCAGTGTCGCGATTGGTGGGGGCGCCTCCGGGTTATGTCGGGTATGAAGAAGGCGGGCAGTTGACGGAAAAGGTGAGAAGAAAACCCTATTCTGTGGTGCTGTTGGATGAAATCGAAAAAGCCCATCCGGATGTTTTCAATATCCTGTTGCAATTGCTGGATGATGGACAACTGACAGACAGCCTGGGCCGCAAGGTCGATTTTAAGAACACCATTGTTATCATGACGTCCAATATCGGAAGCCGGCAGTTGAAAGACTTCGGACGAGGGATCGGGTTTGGAGTCGGAGACCGGAGTAAGGACAGCAATTATGCCCGGGGAGTGGTGGAAAAAGCACTGAAAAATACATTTGCTCCCGAATTTCTGAATCGCATTGATGATGTGATAGTATTCAATTCACTGAGTAAGGAGAATATTCATAAAATCATAGACATCGAACTGGCAGGTTTGATGAAGCGGGTAAAAGACCTGGGCTATTCGGTCCGGATTTCGGATGCTGCCAAAGAATTTCTGACTGAAAAGGGATATGATCCGCAGTTTGGTGCCCGTCCTTTGAAACGGGCCATTCAGAAATACCTGGAAGATGCCTTGGCAGAAGTCATCATTAAAGGTACGGTTCCCGAAGGAGGAATCCTGGAGGTGGATTGTGACAAGGAACACGATAAAGTGGTGGTTATGGAGGAGTAAATACACCACGATAGGATGAAAAAAGCGCAGCAGAGACTTAATCTTTATCTGCTGCGTTTTCTTTATGGACATTTGGCGTAATGGGTTTTACGCTCTCTCTTCGGGCAGAGGGTCTACCTCTTTTTCAATAATCTGGTCTAAAGCAATGAATGATTCCGTTTTGGCAATTCCGGGAATGTTTTGCAGGGTATTCACCAACACATCCATCAAATGCTGATGGTTGTTGCAGCGTAATTTCAATAGAAAAGTATAGTGTCCTGTGATAAAATGACACTCTGTGATTTCCGGGATTTTTTTTAATTCCTTGACGACAGCTCTGTATTGGTGTGCATTATCCAGAACTACTCCGATAAAAGCACATATTTTCAGTCCTAAAGCCCGGGGCTTAACGATAAAACGGGAACCTTCGATAATTTTGGCATCCTCCATTTTCTTTACGCGTTGGTGGATGGCTGCTCCGGAAATGCCGCACTCTCTGGCGATTTCCAAAAAAGGAATCCTGGCGTTTTTCACCAGATAGGAAAGAATTTTCCTGTCTATGTCGTCAATTTGGTATTTCATGGGTAGATTGTTTTTCGGGTTTGTGATATTTATCTGAAATTTAATACGCTGTATAGTTGTTTCCTTTGCTTGTAATAGCTTTTCCCTTCTTCGTTGGTAATGGCTTTGACCAGATTGTCAATGAGGTTGCTGAAAATGGTGTTGAACGTAAATCCTTCCGGCGGGTAGATTTCCGGATTGTGTATGTCATTCAGTTTGGCAATGAACATGCGTGCCAGCATTTCGCTGGAGACATCTTTTTTGTACATGCCCTGCTGCATCCCTTTTTCAATGTTGATTTTGATTTTCTCAAAGATAAAATCGGAGCGCAGATTTTTATGTGTTTCAAAGATTTCCGGGAAATCTTTGGCTAAAATCATCGTGACGGAAGGGGTGACGTCAAAAAAACGTTCGTTGATTTCGTTGCTGACCAACAGTAGTATATCAATGGCATTCCAGCCGTCAAAATTATATTCGTTGAAGATTTTTTCAAAGCATGCCCTTTCGTGTGTTAGTATGAGTTCGACAATCTCTTCCCGTTTTGAAAAATTATTTTCCAGCTCGGCAGAAGTCAGTCCCGCTTTTTTCAGACGTTCTTCGGAAAAATCATTTATACCATAGCATGAAATATAAGTCCTTAACTTTTCTGCCAGTTGAAATTTTTTCTCATCCATTCTGTAATTTCGGTTTAATAAATTAAATGATAGTGGATTTCATCGTGTAAATATAGCAAACAAAAAAGAATTCAAGCAAGTTCTGCTTACAAATTATTATCTTTGGAGTGTTTATTCTTAAAATTAATTATCTGCAGTAGGGAAAATCTGGAGATGTGAAATGAGCTTTGGGGTATTTTCTTATATTTGTTGGAGTAAAAAGAGAGGTATGAAGAAGTATTTAATTATGGTAGCAAGCCTGCTGCTATCGGTGATGGGATGGGCTGATGATAAACCCGGACTGGTGGTGGGGATTACGGTCAATCAGTTTTATCCGGAATGGCTTTCAATTTATAAGAACGACCTTGGAGCAGAAGGGTTCAACCGGATTATGAGAGAGGGTAAGAAATCGATGGCTGATTATAACTACCTTTTTTCGCAGACGGGTATGGATCAGGCTACCATATACACCGGTCTGTTACCAGTTTCGCATGGTATTGTGGCTCACGACTGGTTGGATCGCTTGTCGGGAAAACGGGTCAATAATACGGAAAGTGAGGAATATGTGGAAATCGGAGAAGGGGATTCTCTGAAAGGATACAGTCCGGAACACTTGCAGGCGTTGTCCCTGGGCTGCATGATGAAAATGAACAATCTTTTCTCAAAAGTATACAGTGTGGGGATGAATCCCGAAGAGGTGGTGCTGAGTGGGGGAAGCTGTGCCGACCTGGCTTTGTGGTTTAATGAGAAAAGTGGGAAATGGGTATCTTCCCGCTATTATGCCGATTCCTTGCAGGGGTGGGTAAAGGAGTTCAACAACACGTCGGCAAGTGATTTTTTTGTCAAAAGAGGGTGGATGCCGTTGGCAGAAGAAGAAGGAAATTCATTGATGCTTAAGCTGAAGAATAAAGTAGGCATCGGGAGCAGCTTTTATTATGATATTGCGCAGATCAAGCGCAAATTCAACACCTACCGGGTATTGAAGGCAACTCCTTATGCCAATACTATGGTAACGGATTTAGCGGTTGCTTTGATTGCGGAGGCCGGTCTGGGCAAAGACAATGACACTGATTTGCTGACATTGAATTATTCGAGTCTGGATTACATGAACCGTGATTTCGGTGTATATGCCAAAGAATTTCAAGACATGGTGGTGCGGCTTGACCGGGATATAGCCCGTTTGCTGAGTGTTTTGGATGCTCAGGTGGGAAAGGGGAATTATACCGTAGTGCTGACATTCAGCGAGGCGCGGGAACTGTTGCCGGAAGAGTTGGAACGGGTGAGAATACAGGGTGGCTATTTCAGCATATTCAAGGCGGTTGCATTGTTGAAATCCTATCTTAATCTGATATACGGAGACGGAAACTGGGTGGTGGATTACGATGCGGGACAGGTCTATCTGAACAGGGAACTGATTGAAAAGAATAAACTGGCATTTAAAGATGTACAGGATAGAGTGGCGGATTTTATGGTGGAATTTGAGGGTGTCGGGAAAGTACTTCCGGCTTACTCCCTGACGCGGAACGCTTTTTCGGGGGGAATGGAACAGTTGATGCAGAATGCTTATTCCCAAAAGAGAAGCGGGGATGTGATGTATGCTTTATTGCCGGCCTGGGTACCGGAATTGAAAGACAGGGAAGATATCTATTTCAGATACAGCAAACGAAACAAAGTCCCTGTCTACCTGTTTGGAGCAGGCGTGAATGGCCGGGTACGGAAAGAATGCAACATAACAGATATTTTGCCGACCCTCTGTGGGTTGATGGGAATCCCGGTATCTTACACTTCAACAGGAGAATCCCTTATGGAATAGTCATTTCTGAAACTCCATTGTCTCCATCAGGCGGATTACATCTTCCCGCAGATAGTCAATCACCGGAGCCAGAGAGTCCTTATTGGGGCGTGTCGCAATATAAAGGGAGCCCCGCAGGAAATGGCGGGTTGAGTCTGTCATGAAAAACTGTACCGGCGAGGCGGCATTACCTTCGATAATGTACAGCAGACCGAAACTTCCATTGTCCTGTTGGTAAAAATGCTCGTTTATCGATTCCGCTTTGAGCGTATGGGCATAGGCCAGACGGTGGCAGTCCTCTTGTAGTCTTGCCAGTGTCGTATCCGTAGTGATCGGTTTATAGGAAAGGTTTATTTTGGCGTGGTATACCGGATACACAATGTTTATCCAGTAGGCTTCCGCATCCGGGGTTTGGTCGGTTTCAATGAAAGCTTCACTGGCTAATTGAAAACGATAGGGCAGGGAAGCCTGGCTGGTCTGATAGCTCTTTTCAGGAAAAGTAATCCGGTAATACCCATACGGTTTCGGAGTATAGTCCGGATTGCAGCCGCAAACAAAACTGAGTATCACCAGATATAAAAAATACTTCATATTCCCTCCCTTTATGTTTCCGCATTCGTGTTTTTCTCGTACTTGATTTTTTTGATTCTCCGGTTGTCCACGTCTAAAATGGTGAATTTGTGTTCCCGGTAGACAATGACCTCGTTTTTCTTCGGCAATTCTCCTTTGATTTCAAGAATCAGTCCGGCTAATGTATCGGCTTCTCCTTCGATTTCCTTGAAACTATTGTTTTCAGCATCAATAATTTTCTCGAAATCGTTTAGCAGGGTGTGGCCTTCAAAAATGAATGCGTCGTTTTTGATTTTGATGTACGTGTGTTCCTGCTCGTCTGTTTCATCGTTGATTTCTCCGATAATCTCTTCCAGAATGTCTTCCATCGTGACGATACCGGAAGTTCCTCCGTATTCATCCACCACAATGGCCAGGTGGACTTTTTTGGATTGGAACTCTTCCAGCAAGTCGTTGATTTTTTTAGTTTCGGGGACAAAATAGGCGGGACGTATCAGAGTTTGCCATTTGAAATTGGCCGGCTCTTTCAGGTGCGCCAGCAAGTCCTTGATGTATAAAATGCCAACGATATTGTCTAAATTCTCGTGGTATACCGGAAGACGGGAGTAACCGTGTTCGATGATAAGCTGGCGGAGATGTTCGAAATCATCGTCCAGGCTTACGGCAATGATATTGATGCGGGGCTGGATGATGTCGATTGCGGAAATATTGCTGAAACGGACAATGCCTTCCAGAATGTCTTTTTCCTCTGTCAGCTCGGCATCGTCTGTCAGCTCCAGGGCTTTGGACAGTTGGTCCATGGACAGGCTGTCTTTTTTTGCCACTTTCTTGCTGATTATTGAAGTGGAATGTATAAGCAGAGAAGACAGCGGGCGGAACAGGTAACCTAAAAATGACAGGGGAGAAGCCATGAAAATGGCAACCTTGGTCTGCGAACGGTTGGCATACAGCTTGGGCATAATTTCCCCGAACAGCAGGATGACAAATGTAACGACAATAACCTGGATAATAAAACCTAATACCGGATTGTTTGAAAAATCGAACAACGAATCGACCAGGTAAGCGGAAATAATAACAATTCCTACGTTGACAAAATTATTGGAAATCAAGATGGTGGCTAACAAACGGTCCGGCTTTTTATGAAGATGGAGTACCTTATGATATCCTTTCTGGCTTAATTCGTCCAATTGGCCCGGACTCAGGGAAAAGAAAGCCACCTCTGAGGCAGAGATGAGGGCTGAAGACAGCAGCAATAATATTAATATAACAATAAAAATCAGATCGGTGATATTGAATCCCCCCAAGGGGACGTCTGAAACGGCTTGTATTATATCAGTTTCCAAAATATAAGAAATTAGTTAAACATATGGTTTTCCTGTTGGGAGGAAAAAAGTTTGCAGAGCACAATACATGGGTATCGAATGTATGTAGTGGAAATGTCTCTCTGCTCCGCAAACTTTTATATCCCGTTTAGAACGGCAAATCGTCGCTTTCGTCCGGTACCGGAGTCATGGGCTGGGACGGTGCGCCTGAACTTGCCGGAGCGTCATAGTTCCGGGAAGAGGCATACTCGCCGTTATCCTGTTTGGGGGAAAGCATTTGCATGGTATCTCCCTGTATTTCGGTCATGTATTTTTTTACACCGTTTTGGTCTTCCCACGACCGGTTGCGGATACGGCCTTCAATATACAGTCTCATGCCTTTTTTTACATATTTTTCTGCTATTTCAGCCAGGTTTCTCCACAGCACGATGTTGTGCCACTCGGTCTGGTCTACTCGCTCGCCGTTCTTGTTTTTGTAACTCTCTGTAGTTGCCAGACTGAAACGGGCAACGGCTACACCGCCGTCCAGATACTTGATGTCAGGATCTGCACCGACGTTTCCGATTAAGATAACTTTATTCACCATGATGATCAGAATTAAGATTTATACACAAGTTACAAAAAAATAAAATAACTTCATATATTTTTCGGGTCAAAAAATTCCAAAATGCGAATATACGTGAAAAAAGGGGAAAGTGGAAAGCAATCCCGCAATTTTTTTTACCTTCCTGTCTCTTCACTGTGAGCGTAAAAAAAATGACAAAAAATGTAAGGTTTTTTTTATTGTTTCCAGAAAAGCCTTATATTTGCAGACTGAAAATGAATCAGGAGCAAATAAATTATTGAATATTAAATATTTATAGAAAATGACTAAAGCGGATATTGTTAACGAAATTTCGAGAACAACCGGGATTGAGAAGGTAGCTGTACAGGCTACAGTAGAGGCTTTCATGGAGTCGATAAAGAATTCCGTAGTTGGAGGTAAAAATGTGTATCTGAGAGGATTCGGTAGTTTTGTCGTTAAAAAGAGAGCCGAGAAAACAGCCCGTAATATTTCAAAGAATGTTACCATTAAAATACCTGAACACTTCATCCCTTCGTTTAAACCGTCTAAGAGTTTTGTGACTGAAGTAAAAGGAAAAGTTAAAAAATAAGAAAGGAGGAAGTTATGCCCAGCGGTAAAAAAAGAAAAAGACATAAGATGGCAACTCACAAACGTAAAAAAAGACTGAGAAAGAATCGTCATAAGAAGAAATAAACGACGTTTGTGATTTGAAGAATATAAACCTAAAGGACAAACTGTTCTTTAGGTTTATTTAATTAATATAAATGAGTTGAAAGTCGGAAATCAGCTGGCGTTTGCCGTATATCAACAGGAAAACGGAGAAAGTAATTGTTTTTACGATGCTCCGGGTTGGTTTTTGACTTTTACAAATATACTGCACGGATGAACAGTGAGTTAGTAATCGATGTCAGAGCGGATGAAATCATCATCGCTTTGTTGAGGGAGAAAAAATTAGTGGAACTGACAAAGGAAAAGACGAGCGTTCAGTTTGCTGTGGGAGACATTTATCTCGGGAAAGTCAAGAAGATTATGCCCGGATTGAATGCAGCATTTGTGAATGTCGGGTATGAAAAGGATGCCTTTCTGCATTACCTGGATCTGAGTCCCCAGTTTCATTCCTTAGACAGTTATATCAAACAGTGCATAGCCCGGAAAGGTTTACCGGTAGCCAAACTGAAACTGGAGCCGGAAATCAGTAAAACAGGAAAAATTTCCGATATACTGACCGTAGGCCAGTGGGTGGCGGTGCAGGTGGCTAAAGAGCCTATTTCAACGAAAGGACCGCGTCTGACATCAGAATTGAGCATTGCAGGGCGGAATCTGGTGCTGATGCCTTTTTCGGAAAAAGTGTCCGTATCCCAGAAAATCAAATCGGTAGAGGAACGGAAAAGACTGAAAAGATTAATCGAAAGCATACGTCCAAAAAACTATGGTGTGATTGTCAGAACTGTGGCCGAAGGAAAGAAAGTCGCTCAGTTTGACAGCGAGCTGAAAGAACTGGTGGAACGCTTTGAAACGGCCTTCAAACACATCCGGGAAATAGAACCCCCGAAACTGATTTTGGGAGAGATTGACCGGACAAGTGCTTTTTTGCGTGACATCCTCAATCCCTCTTTTGAAAATATTTACGTCAATGACATCACGTTAAGCAAGGAAATCAAACACTTTTTGAGTTCCATTGCCCCTGAGAAAAAAGACATTGTAAAATATGTGTCGCCTGAAATTCCTATCCTGGATCATTTCGGCGTAGACAAACAGATCAAATCCTCTTTGGGCAAGAATGTTTCCTTTAAGAACGGAGCCTATCTGATAATTGAACACACGGAAGCGTTTCACGTCATTGATGTGAACAGTGGAAACCGCGCAAAGTTGGGAGACGACCAGGAATCCAACGCACTGGAAGTAAATCTGGCTGCCGCAGAGGAAGTGGCTCGTCAGTTGCAGTTGAGAGATATGGGAGGAATCATTGTCATCGACTTTATTGATATGCAATTGGCTGAAAACAGACAGAAACTGTTTGAGAAAATGAAAGCCTGCATGGAGATAGACAGGGCGAAACATACCATCCTGCCGTTAAGTAAATTCGGCTTGATGCAGATTACCCGTCAGCGGGTGCGTCCGGAAATGACGGTGGACACGATGGAAGTCTGTCCGGTATGCCACGGATCGGGAAAAGCCGAAGCTGCGGTGTTGGTCATTGACAAAATAGAAGACCAGCTGGAATATATTGTGCGGGAGAAAAAATGCCGGCGGGTGGTATTGAAAGTACATCCCTTTGTGGGGGCCTATCTGAAAAAAGGTCTCATTTCCCTGAGACGCAAATGGGCTTTCCGTTACAAAGTATCGCTCCGGATAGTGGAGGTCCCGTCCTACTATATTTACGAATACCATTTCTATAATCACTACAACCGGGAAATCACCGATTGAGTGACACGAAAAGACATAGCGGAAATGAGGGGTGGGAATGGCCCCTCATTTTTGTTTTAAAATAAGATTAAAATATCTCCTCACTTCATAATAAAATGTTAAACTTAAACTCTTCATTTTTTAACTGGGGAAATTAGTTCTATTTTTGTGGACTTGAGGGGAAGGGCTGCCGCTAAGGCTTTGAATCCGGAGAGGGTGTGCAACAGAGCGGTTTTTCAGAAAATACTAAACAAACATGATATGAAAAAAGGACTATTTGCTTTTTTATTTTTCTTTATCGGATGCGTTTTTTCCCTTACTGCCCAAGTGGAAAATCCTGCTAAATGGACATTCTCCCAGAAAAATCTGGGAAACAACGAATATGAATTGGTTTTTAAGGCAGAGCTGGATCCGGGATGGACGGTATACTCTATGTACACACCGGAGGGTGGACCGATGGCCACCACGGTTACGCTGAATCAGTCGGGCAAGGGGATGGAAGTGATTGGAAAAGCAGAAGAGAATGAACCTCACAAGAAATACGACGATATATTTGGTGTCGATGTCTGGTACTTTTCCGGAGAATTTGTCATCCGGCAAAGAGTAAAAGTGACGGATGCTGCTCTTGCTTCAGTACAGGGTACCATAGAATACCAGGTGTGCCAGGAGGGGCAATGCGTCATGTTTGATGAAGATTTTGACATTCCCCTCGACCGACAGCAAATGACGGAAGGGAAGGAGGGGGGCGATGCTGTAGCTCCGGAAAGACAGAAAGATGAATCACTCTGGATCTTTTTCTGGATTGCTTTTGTGGGTGGATTGGCAGCAGTGGTTATGCCGTGCGTATTTCCGATGATACCCATGACAGTATCCTTTTTTATGCACGGGGACGCCAACAAAGCGAAAGCCAAGGCCAAAGCCCTGTTCTTTTCTTTGTCGATTATTGCCATCTATACCGTATTGGGATTAGTCATTTCGGTCGTATTGGGGCCTGATTTCATCAACTGGCTCAGTACCAACTGGATTCCCAACCTCTTTTTCTTTATTATATTCATGATTTTTGCGGCTTCCTTTTTTGGTGCCTTTGAAATTGTACTGCCTTCCTGGTTGGTGAACAAATCCGACCGCCAGGCTGATAAAGGGGGGTATATCGGAGCCTTCTTTATGGCATTCACCTTGGTTCTGGTATCTTTTTCTTGTACAGCTCCTATTGTGGGGACAGTATTGGTGGAAGCTGCCCGCGGCTCCGTATTGCGTCCGGTGGTCGGGATGTTAGGATTCTCCTTGGCCGTAGCCCTGCCTTTCGGATTCTTCGCATTCTTTCCCTCCAAATTGGGCAATTTGCCTAAATCCGGCGGATGGCTGAACTCCGTAAAAGTCGTATTGGGATTCATTGAAATCGCGTTGGGATTCAAATTCCTCATGGTGGCAGACCAGACCTACCACTGGGGATTACTCGACCGGGAAGTCTATATTGCCATTTGGGTAGCAGTGTTTACCTTACAGGGACTTTATCTGATGGGAAAACTGAAATTCAAAAACGACAGCGATTTGCAATACATCGGTGTGCCGCGGTTGGCATTTATTATCGCAACTTTTGCCTTTGTGATTTATCTGATACCGGGCATGTTCGGTGCGCCTTTGAAAGCCTTGGCAGGCTATTTCCCCCCGCAGGAAACCATCGACTTCGACATCAACCGGATTGTGAGAGACCAGGCCAAAGAGATTATTAAGAGCGGAGTGACAGCAGGAAATACGGAAACGGCTACTGGCCATGCAGATTGTGAACCGGCAAAGTATGCGGATTTCCTGCATCTGCCCCACGGCATTGAAGGGTATTTCGACTACCAGCAGGCACTGAAATGTGCGAAAGCGCAGAATAAACCGTTATTCATTGACTTTACGGGACATGGTTGTGTCAATTGCCGTGAAATGGAACAGTCCGTATGGTCCGACCCCCGCATACTGAATATGTTGAAAAACGACTATGTTGTGGTGGCTTTGTATGTGGACGATAAGAAAACCTTGCCGGAGGATGAGTGGTACATTTCCGATTACGACGGCAAGCAGAAAAAGACATTGGGTAAAAAGAATGCTGACTTTCAGATCAAACATTTTCATTCCAATGCCCAGCCGAACTATATCCTTTTGGATAACAAAGCCGGAAATACCGACTTGGAGAAATTTGTCATGATGCCGGCGAGGGGACACGACCTGAACCGGGATGCTTTCTACGAATTTTTGAAAAAAGGATTGGAAGAATTTAAAAAGCGTAACTCCTGATACAGCAAATTAGCTAAAGAACGCGGCACAAAGGCCGCGTTTTTTATTTCCGGCCTTAGAAAGCGAATCGTTTTGACTATCTTTACCGCATCAAAAGAAGGTGGCATGCATTCAATTAAAATTATAGCAGTGCTTATTGCCCTACTCATAGCGGGGTGTAAAGAACCTAAAAAAACGGAAAGTTTTCGTTATTTCCGGAACTACTCGCGTACTTTCAATGATATGAATGACAGGCACGTGAAGGCAGCCCGGCAGTGGGGGATTAAGCCCGTTACGTCGGTAGGGGAACTGAAAAAGCTGAAAGGGAAAGTCGTACAGTTGAAATCCTGCCGTTGGTACGAGTTGGACGAGTTGACCCATTCACAACCCTATCTTGTACTGAAAGCCCATGACCTGCTGAAAACCATCGGGCGGAATTTTAAAGATTCTCTGGAAGCCAGAGGCTTGCCGTCCTATAAAATAGTTGTCACCAGCGTGTTGCGCACCAACGAATCGATAATGAAACTCCGGAAAAAGAATCTCAATGCCAGTGCCAATTCGGCCCACATGTTCGGGACCACTTTTGATATTGCCTATGCTCGTTTCAGGCAGGAAGATTCAGACGGGACATCTGTCGAAAAACTCAAATCCGTATTAGCAGACGTACTGCACGATTTGCAGCGCAGAAAATCTTGCTATGTGCGTTATGAATTTAAACAGGGATGTTTTCATATCACGGTGAGATGAATTATCTTTGCACCTCATTAAATTTTGAATTAGTATTATGGGTTTACAGTGTGGTATAGTTGGTTTGCCGAATGTGGGGAAATCGACGCTATTTAATTGTTTGAGTAATGCCAAAGCGCAGTCGGCAAATTTTCCTTTCTGTACGATAGAGCCCAATGTGGGCGTGATTACCGTTCCGGATGAACGTCTGAACAAACTGGTGGAGATTGACAAACCGGCCAGTGTTGTCCCGGCAGTAGTTGAAATTGTAGACATTGCCGGCTTGGTGAAAGGGGCGAGCAAAGGCGAGGGGCTGGGTAATAAATTCTTGTCCAACATCCGGGAGACGGATGCCATTATTCATGTACTGCGTTGTTTTGAAGACAGCAACATTGTGCATGTGGACGGAAGTGTCGACCCGGTGCGGGATAAGGAGATTATCGATACCGAATTGCAACTGAAAGACCTCGAAACGGTGGAAAGCCGTTTGCAAAAAGAAGAAAAAAGAGCCATGACCGGCGGGGATGCGAATGCCAAACGCTTGGTCGAAGTACTCCATCTATATAAAGAGGCTTTGGAAAAGGGATTATCAGCCCGCACTGTCGAGTTGAATGACTTACAGCAGGAAGCTGCCCGTGATTTGCAGCTGCTGACAAATAAGCCGGTACTGTATGTCTGCAACGTAGACGAAGCATCGGTAGTCAACGGCAATAAATTTGTAGAAGCAGTAAAAGAAGCGGTGAAAAACGAACAGGCGGAAGTACTGGTAATTGGAGCCGGAATAGAAGCAGACATAGCCGAATTGGAAACCTACGAAGAAAAACAGATGTTTCTGGAAGATTTGGGATTGAAAGAAGCCGGAGTCAACAAACTCATTCGTACGGCTTATCATTTGCTGAATCTGCAAACCTTCTTCACGGCAGGTTCCAAAGAAGTACGGGCGTGGACATTCAGAAAAGGAATGAAAGCCCCTCAGACGGCAGGCATTATCCATACCGATTTTGAAAAGGGATTTATTCGGGCGGAAGTCATCAAATACAACGATTACATCACTTTAGGCTCAGAAGCCAAATGCAAAGAAGCAGGTAAAATGTCCGTGGAAGGAAAAGACTACATCGTCCAGGACGGCGACATCATGCACTTCCGTTTTAATGTGTAAGGTCATTTGTTTGCTTTATTGATTAAGTTTACAACGACTTTTACCATGACATCTTTTTCTTCCGGGCGGCTTTCTGCAATCATCAGTGTGAGGGCAACCAGCGTATTGTCAGCAATCCGCTTGTGCCCGTTTAAGCCATAAAGAATACCGTTCTTTTCCATGAACCACAGAAAAAGCATGGCGGCAATGCGTTTGTTGCCATCACTGAACGAATGATTTTTCACTACGAGATAAAGCAACATTGCGGCTTTTTCTTCTACTGAAGGATAAAGTTCGGTGTTATCAAAAGTCTGATAAATCTGTCCGATACTGCTTTTGAATGAATTGTCTTTTTCGTTGGCAAACCATTTATTGCTTCCGAATTTTTCTTTTAATGCCCGGATAGCCTTCATGGCATTGACGTAGGTAGCATGAAAAGATTCACTGGAGGTAGTTTGTTCTATGGCGAGTGATTGATAGTCATAGCGGTCAAGCGTGTCGAGAGCATAGACGTAGTCATTGATAACGCTGAAAAGTCCGCTGTATTCTTCTTCCGCTGATCTGTTTTGTAAAATGAGGGTGCGGGACATGAGATGAACAACCTCTTTCAGTTCGTTATAATGTTCCAGACACCGCTGGTTTATGGCATAACCTTTTATAAGGTATTGTTTCAGTACAGAATTAGCCCAGCGGCGGAACTGAACCCCTTGCTGGCTTTTCACGCGGTAACCTACGGAAATAATCACATCAAGGCTGTAAACTTTTGTAGGTCTGTACTTAAATTGGGTATTATGCAAAATTTGCATATTACTTTTTTCTTCTACTTCACCTTCGTTAAAGGCATTTTTGATATGTCTGGCGACAACCGACTGGTCTTTGCCGAATAATTGTGCCATTTGTCCCTGTGTGAGCCAAACGGTATCGTTTTCCAGTTTGACATGCAGTTCAATGTTGCCTTCCGGAGAGTGATATATCTCGATTACAGAGTTATTGGGGGCTTTGTCTGGCGATTGTTGCATAGTTGATAAATCTTTTTAATTCCGGTAGGTGAATATTGAAACAAAAAATGGTCGGAAGAATTTCTTCCGACCACTCCAGATTGAAAATAACTTTTTTAGTCTTTGTCGATTTCTTCGGGGGATACCGGAAGTTGATAGGTAGTTTCCAGGATTTCCTTGTCTGTAAAGAAAAAAGAGGCTTCCCAAGCAGCGTTTTCATCGCTGTCCGAGGCGTGGATGGCATTGCGGGTCTTGCTTTCGGCAAAACGTTTGCGAATGGTGCCGTCTGCTGCCTTTGCTGGGTCGGTAGCACCGATCAGCGCCCGGAAATCAGCCACGGCATTTTCTTTTTCCAATACAGCCACCACAATCGGTCCGGCTGTCATAAACAGATTCAGTGTTCTGAAAAAAGGGCGTTCCTTGTGTACGTGATAGAATTTTTCTACGTCCGAGCGGCTCAGGCACACCATTTTGAGAGCCAGAATACGAAATCCTGCCTTTTCGATAATTTCCAATATTTCGCCGGTATGCCTTTGACCGACAGCATTAGGTTTGATAATAGTAAAGGTTCTGTTTGTCATATTTTATATCGTTATATACTCATTCGTTTCCGGGTCAGAACATGTCGGTCTGATTTTGTGTTAAAGATACAAAATATAATTTAATAATCAAACAGAAAATCCGTTACCCTCTTACTGTAAATATTTTCAACAATTCTCCGCCACGATTTCGGCAATATCCTTAATGGGAATCTCTGTCGATTTTTTGGAAAGTGTCTTCTTACAAAGCGGACAGGCCGTCACGATATAGTCCGGATGATAGGCTGCGTAGGCTGCTACGGCATCCATTGCAATCTTTGTCCGTTGGGTGGAAGTAATATGGGTATTGGCTAACGAACCGCCGCAACAAAGAGAATTCAAACCGTCATAACGTGTCGCGATTTTATGGCTCACAGCTTTTAGTGCTGCTTCCGGAGTTCCACATACATGACTGCCTCTTCCCAACTCGCAGGGATTGTGGAACACCGTCGTATAATCGGCTTGATGCGGTTGAAGCTGTCCGGATTCAATCAGCCGGTTCAGATACTCACTGTGGTGCATCACTTCAATATTTAGCCCGTAATCCTCCTTAAACGTCTTGTAACAGATAGGGCAGGATGTCACAAGCAAGTCGGCTCCCGAAGCCTCGATAGCGGCTTTGTTCTTTTCCATCAGGACGGAAGCCCCGGAACGGTTGCCGGAGAGCATCAACGGGCGTCCGCAGCAGATACCTTCCTTCTCATCGATAAAAGTATATTCTACCTGTGCTTGTTTGAACAGGTGTTGCATGGCACGGATAACGGAAGGCGTGAGGTGCCCCATACATCCCGCAAAATAAGCTACCTTTCTTCTTTCCGGCGTGACCATCGGTATATAGCTGTATGTATATTTGGTAATCCGGGTCAAATCTTCCCGTTTACTCAGCCGCAGGGCGTTGAGCTTCAGGTCAACGGGGCAGGCGGCTTCACACCGTCCGCACATCAGGCAGTTTTCCGTCTGTACGGCATACTCCTTGTGATGCCGTATCTTTTTCAGAAAATACACAGGTTGGGTATCCTGCATCCCTAAAGACGTATTGAGCTGGCAGCGGTCAATGCAGATACCGCAGCGCGAACAGGAATACATCTGTATTTCGCTGAAAGCATTAAACGCCGTGCCTTGTTTTATCCCCCAATTCTTGAGAAAAATATACACCATCTCTGTCGGGATATGCATATAGCGGGAAAAGGGGAGCAGAATGAAAAACAAACCTAAAGCGGAAGAATACGCCCACCATGCCGGATAAGACAGGGATTCCAAAGGAAGAAACTGCGAAAAAAAATCCCCGGCGGTATGGGTGAGGAAACTGCCGCCGCCGCGAATACCGCTGGTAAAACTCTCCGCTAAAAACCGGAGCGGGAAAATCAGCCACAACACCGTTAGGATAAGCAAATCGAACGGTCGGTGATTGGTCGTTTTTTTCATCCCCAGGGCTTTGGAATACAATCGTTTCGTAAATGCCAGCAGCAAACCGGAGAGAATCAGCAACAGAATCAGATCCATAATGAAAGCAAAAACATTGCTGTATGGAAACGTCTCGTTGGCGGGGTGGAAAAAACGGAAAAAGATAGCGAAATAGGGGGGATTGAAAGCAGTGGTATGATACACCGTCGACTCAATTTTGCCAACCACAATCAGCAGGAACCACCCCAAACCGAAGCACATGTGCATATAGCCGAGAAAGGGGCTTGTACGGTATACCTTACGATGAACCAGGCATTCTAAGAAAACCTCCTTTATCGCCCTCAGTGTTTTTGCGCTGAACATCCCTTTTACTATCCGCTTCCTATCCTGTTTCGGAAAACTGCGTATCCAGCGGGTATATCTGACAATCAGATAAATAATCAGTATATTGATGCCTATGGTAAAAGGCAATACAAAATTATCGTAATACATACTGTACAAATTTTAAGATTGACGGTGGATGTATTCGCTCATGGCCAAAATCATCTTGCGCGTATCCACTCCGCGGGGGCATACCAGCAGGCATTTTCCACAGAGCATACATTTATACAGACTTTTGCAGGCTTCCTCATTTTCCCCGCGTTTCACCAGCATCTGGAGCTTGCGGATATTAAACTCGGTCAGATTTCCGGCGGTACAGGTTGCCGTACAACCGCCGCATCCGATACAGAGTTTACTGCTCGGTGCCTTTTGTGCCAGGTAGGCGGCAAAAGCCTTGTCATTCTTGTCGTAGTTCACCACCCGCGCCTCAGATATGGAATATCCCCAGAAGTTCATGCTTATTCGTTTTTGTGTTTGCAATTGTGTTTCAACCACTGAGTCAGGGCTGTAGCTGCCGAACGGGCGTCGGCAAGTGTGTCGGTCAGATTCATGGGGGCGGAACTGCATCCGGCAATGAATATCCCTTCCTCATTCGTCCGGTTATTTCCGTAGTGAGGGTCGGCAGGTTGGATAAACCCGTTCGGGGCTTGTTTCAATTGCAATTGAGTGGCAGCCTTTTTGCTTCCTTCCGAAGCCTCCATGCCCACCATAAGCACCATCAAATCCAGTGTCATGCGCAACGGCTTCCCAATCAGCGTATCTTCCGCCTTGATGATAATCTGTTTGTTCTGGTTCTCCGAAGCCTCCGACAACCGTCCCCGTACGAATTTGATATTGTACTTCTCCTGCGCTTCCCGGTACATCTCCTCATATCCCGGCCCGAACATGCGCATATCCATATAAAAACACAGGATTTCCGCTTCGGGCAGCATCTCCCGGACCTCAATGGCCTGTTTCACTGCGGTGATACAGCAGAGTTTGGAACAATGGTAATTGCAGATCTTCTCATCCCGGGAACCTACGCAGTGGATAAAACCGATGCGCTGCGGAACTTCACCCGTACTTGTTGTGAGCTGCTGATTCATAAACTTATTTTCCAGCTCGACGGACGTAATGACATTGTCGTAAATCCCGTAGCCGTATTCCTCTTTGCGCTGGGCGTCAAAAAGTTTAAATCCCGTTGTCACTAACAAAGCATCGCATTCCAACAGAGAATGGTCGCTGAGCTGTACGGCAAACTTACCCTTCCCTTTCCTCTCCATACGTACGGCTTCCGTATTCAGATGGAGACGGATTTGCGGGTGATTCAACTGATTGCGCAAAATAGCATTCAGCTCTCCGGCATATTTCCGGTCGGGAAAAAGCTGGTACCAATTATTGAGATTGCCTCCGGTCACATTTTCTTTTTCTATCAGGTCCACCTGTATGCCTTCTTCGGCTAAACGGAAAGCAGCTTCACATCCTGCTGGTCCGGCTCCTATAATGGCGACATTCATAGTTAGGTAATTTGATTAATGGGGTATACAAGTTTTTATTTCACTTTCAGATACGTGGGACACTGGGGCTTGCCCAGAGATTCCCCGCGGCTGTTGCAGTATTTTTTGTCGGGGTCGTACGAAACGCCCATTTTGTCCAGTAAAGGTTCCACTGACACCTGGTGCATCTGCAAACCGATTTCCCAGGGGTCATACCCCAACACCAAAGCGGCCATCTCTTCATAGGTGAGAACCGGTATGCCGTAGCCGTCCTTCCCGTAAGTAGTGCCTTCCATCTCACTGATGGTATATTGCCACTTGTCTAAAAACATAGCGCATCCGGGGCAGTTTGCCACAATAAAATCCGGCTCATAAGGTTGCATAGACTCAAACTTCTTTTTGGAATTGGCAACCGAAAATCCCCGGTTTGCCATCACCAGATAATTGCGGAAACCGAAACCGCAGCAGTGCCGGCGTTCCGGGTAATCAACGGGTTCGCCTCCCCACGCTTCAATCATGCCGCTCAGTACAGCCGGAAACTCCGCGCCGCCGATACCTTTGCTGGGAAACATCTTGGCATAATGGCATCCGATGTGGTCCACTCCCCGCAAGGGGCGTCCGGTATGTACATCCTTTAAAAGGCGGACGGCCTGTGCCGCAATCTCATTCCGGAACTTATAGATAATATCGGATGTGTGAGCCAGATTGCGGGGTTTCTTAAACTCCCTTTGGGTGGCTTTCCATAAAAACTCCCGGATTTTCTCCTCGATTTCAGGATGATGTTCCCACGTGTCCAGAATTTCGGTATAAATGCCGAAAGACGTAATACACGAAGGCGTGAGGTTTTCATAACCCGCTTCCGTCATGAGGGCAAAATGGCGGGCAACTACCGTCATGATAGTCTCCACAGGTACCACATCCGAATGGTAGCCGATACCCGTACAGGTCGTGTGGCGGGGGTCGTCCACTACATTCTTGTGCAACTTATTACGGAGAATATCCAGATAAGCCCACTCCGAACCGGGGAAAAAAGTCTGCCGGATACAACTGCGGGCGTAAAAGAAATTATCGTCGGCAATCTCTTTCTGATACTCCTTCCATATCTGCTGTTTTCCTAATAAATCCATAGCAATCTGTTTCCTGATGTCGGTTTATGAATGTGTTCCGTTATTTTCCGTATAGACCTGCAAAAAATATTCCTCCATATCCGTATGGCTTTCCGCAGCTTTCTCTTCCGAACAGCTCTGTATCTTCCGGAGGAACTCGGTACCTCCGGTGACATCGAAAATCTTGTGCAATTCGTCCATACTTTCCGGATCCACTTCCCGCAATGCTCCGGCGCCGGGTTTGCGGTAATTGGCGTGAACGCGCTCAAATACATCGTCCATGTGTTCGTATATCCATTCCCACACAGGCCCCTGTTCCGGGTGCATCTCGGGCTTGACCAGGTCAGGGGTAACGCAGTAACCCCGCTCCAGAATATGGGTGTCAATCACCCTTTTCAAAGCATACTGCTGGCGCCCCTTTTCCGAATCCACAAACGTTCCCTCTTCCTGTGCCAGCTTACGCAAAGCCATGATAATAAGGCCGGGCGTATTGCCCCGGGGACAGCGCGTCCTGCACGACATGCACTCCCCGCAATACCAGATCAGGTCCGACCGTATCAGCGATTGTATCGTCTCTTCATCATTTCGCTGCACCGAATCGACCACCGTACGCGGGTCATAATTGTAAAACTCGGCGGCAGGACAGATGGCTGTACAAACTCCGCAGTTCATACAACTGTTCATCCCCTCCGCATAGTGAATATCTTTCTTCAGTTTTTCAATCAATTCTGACATATTGTCCGGATTATCGTAGAGAATACGGCATAAATTTACTCATGCAAAAATAAACCTTTGTTTGCACCTTTTAAAGTGCGAAAATACCTAATTGTAAATATGTATTTATACTTACACGATTCCAAATTCTTTCTGCTCTTTTTCTTTAAAACACCGAAACACTATTTTAAAAGAAAGCGTACATACGAAAGAATAATTATTTAAATTTAAGTTTATGGACAAATCAGTAAAGGGAACTTTGACCGAACAGAATCTGTTGAAAGCTTTTGCCGGGGAATCCCAGGCGAAAAACCGCTATACCTTTTTTGCGGAAGTGGCGCGCAAAGAAGGGTATGAACAGATTGCCGGCATCTTTTATGAAACGGCATTACAGGAAGAGATGCACGCCAAACGTTTTTTCAGCTACCTGGAGGGAGGTATGCTGGAAATTACGGCGGCCTACCCCGCAGGAGCCATTCTGGCAACGGAATATAATCTTCTGGAAGCTGCCGACGGCGAACACGACGAGGCGTTCAATCTGTATCCCTTGTTCGGGAAAATAGCAGCGGATGAAGGATTTACCGCTATCGCCAATACCTTCAAATACGTCACCGAAGTCGAAAAAATGCACGAAAACCGCTATCTCAAATTACTCGAAAACCTGAGAGAAGGTTTGGTATTTGCCCGCGAAGAAGAGGTCAGGTGGTACTGCCGGAAATGCGGCTACGTACATGTGGGCAAAACTCCGCCCAAAGTCTGTCCTTCCTGCCTGCATCCCCAGGGATACTTTGAACTGTTCCCTGACAACTATTGAGCAGCGGCAGCACACAGGGAAATCACTTTCAGCATTGCGAATCCGGGATTAACTTCTTAGATTCGCAATTGTTTTTTAACTTTATCGCCGTTTAAAAACAGAAATCAACCGGGCTTATGCGAAAAGAATGTCTTTTGTGTTTGGGACTGTTGCTGGCTTTCACAGAGGTAATTGCGCAGAAAGTGAGCGCGAATAAGAAAGCACAGCAGGGCTATGAAGAGGCAATACAGCTCTACCGGGGAAAAAAATACGGGGAAGCCTTAAAAGTGCTGGACAAAGCGGCTGTATACGACCGTTTTGCAGAACTCTTTTTCCTGAAAGCCGATATTTACAATAAACAGAAAAACGCCCAGGCGGAAATTGATGCGATAGAAGCCGGCTTGGCGTTGGATTCCTTGAACTACACAGGCTATTATTATTTCCTGGCTGAAAATCACATGCTCCGGGGGGAGTATGCGAAAGCACAGGTTGCCTATAAACACTACCTGGGAAAAGACAAAAAGCAACAAAATGCCCTCCGGGCGCGGCAGCAGTTGAAAAACTGTGCATTTGCCCTCCGTGCCCTGGCTGCCGGTAAGAAAAAAGAGAGGGAAGTATTCATCGCGTCCGACCGGGATATCTATTGGCCTTCCCTGGACGTGACAGGGGAGACCGTTTTGTACACCTCCTTGGATGAAGGCGTGGAGAATATCCGGATGCGCAAAGGGGAGAAGACTTTTTTTCTTTCACTGAATACGGCGGAAAACGAAGGGACACAATCTTTGACTGCCGACGGTCAGATGATGTATTTCACCGGATGCGGGCGTCCCGATTCGCGGGGCAGTTGTGACATCTATGTGGCTTACCGTCTTTCGGACAGCCTGTGGTCCGAGCCTGTAAACCTGGGGGAACCTGTCAATACGGATGCGTGGGAGGCACAGCCTGCCATTTCGCCCGACGGGCGGCACCTGTTTTTTGCCTCCACCCGTCCCGGAGGAAGAGGCGGAAGCGACATCTGGTATTCCACATTGCTGGGCAGGAGCAGTGACGGGCGGCAACAATGGTCCGAACCCCGGCTGCTCTATTTCAACACACCGGGGCAGGAAATGGCACCTTTTCTCTATTATGACGGCAAAACCTTATTCTTTGCCTCGGACGCTTATACCGGGATGGGAGGAATGGATATCTATAAAGTGAACCTGGACGAGGCGGGTGAACCGCTCAATATGGGTATCAGCATCAACAGCCACGAAAATGAAATGGGCTTTGTCGTGGATGCTACCGGACGGAAAGGCTACTTCACCTCTGCGCAGGACGGAAAGCGGAATATATACCGTTTCGACCTGGACGAAGAACTTCGCTGCCCGGAGACTGCCTACCTGAAACTGAAAATCCGGGATGAAGAAGGCAGTCCCGTTGTGCCGGACCAACTGGTGGTGCAGGTGCTGGGAAAACGGGACACGCTGGCTCTGTATGATGGGATGTATGTTAATTCCGACATGGCGGTGTGCACCCCTGCCGAAAACACCTTGCTGTTGAGTGCACTGAAGACGGGATACTTGTATTATTCCGACACAGTCCGAGTCGGGCGGGCGGATTTCAACCGTCCGGCAGAGCGTGAAATTATTATGCGGAAAATCCGGGAAAACAGCAGCCTGGTGCTGAAAGGGATATTTTTTGAAGTGGATGATTATACCCTGCGCTCCGAATCGGAAGCCGAATTGCAGCAACTGGTGGCATTCATGCAGCGGAATCCCGGAATACGGATAGAAATTGCAGGGTATACGGACAACAACGGAACAGATGAATACAATCTCCGCCTGTCCGAAAACAGGGCTTTTGAAGTATTTAAATATCTGTTTCTTCACCGGGTGAAAAAAGACCGCATGACCTACAAGGGATACGGGAAAGCGAACCCCGTAGCTCCCAACGATACGGAAGAGGGAAGAGCCCGGAACAGAAGGACGGAAATAAAAGTGATGCCGGCAGAACGGAAATGAACATGGGAAAGAAAATAAACGAATATGAGACAGCGGGATTTCAGATCTCCGAATACGATGAATTGTCTTCCACCAACACGGAAGCGGAACGATGGCCCAAAGAAGAACTGAAAGACAAAAGCGTCATTTTGACCTATTGCCAGACTCAGGGACGCGGACAGGCAACCAACAGATGGGAGAGTGAGCCGGGAAAGAACCTCTCCATGACGGTCGTGTTGTGTCCGCCGGATTGTGATGCTTCCCGGCAATTTGCCGTTTCGATGGTGTGTGCCCTGGGGGTATGTGATTTTGTCGGACACTATGCAGAGGGAGGAAAGGTGAAATGGCCCAACGACGTGTATGTCGGGGACAGGAAAATATGCGGCATCCTCATCGAGCATGCTGTGGCGGGGCGTTTTATCAAAAGGTCGCTGTGTGGTATCGGAGTGAACATCAATCAGTCCCGTTTTTTGTCGGATGCACCGAATCCTGTATCTTTGTTGCAACTGACGGGAAAATCCATTCCGTTGGAAAAGGCATTGCAAGAACTGCTTGCCTGCATCGGTCGACGTTATGGGCAGATGACAGACTACGGGCGGTTGGAACAGGATTTCATGGCTTGTCTGTACCGGGGGCAGGGAATCCACGAATGGGAAGACGAAGCGGGAGGATTCCGCGCTTCCATCGACCGGATAGATGAATACGGGCGGTTGGTGCTTAGAGATACAGAAGGAAAAACGCGTGTGTATGGATTTAAAGAAGTAATCTATAAATAATTTAAAAGAAAACGGATGATACGGAAAGTAGTTTTATTATTGTCGTGGGCGGCTTTAGCGTGGAGCTGCCGCCAAGAAGTGCATTTCGTGGCGGATGCACAAAGTCGCCAGCAAATCCAACAGGACTTTGAAACCAAGAAAGCCATCCTGGCAGGAGCCCCTGAAAACCTCCTGGCTGTCTTTGACCAGCCTCTGACACAGGAAGAGAGAGAAGCCCTTCAATTCCTGTATGCTTATTCTCCTTTAATAGACCTCTCTTATTACGGGGGAGACTTCTTGTTGCAGAATGTGCGCTTGTCTTTACAGGTCAGAGAGGAAATGCCTTGGGGAAAAGAGATACCCGAATTGATTTTCAGACACTTTGTACTTCCGGTGCGGGGTGGGAATGAAGGACTGGATTCTTCCAGAATGGTGTTTTACGGGGAACTGAAAGACCGGGTAAAAAAGTGCAGTTCGATGGAGGAAGCCGCTTTGGAAGTGAACCACTGGTGTCATGAAAAGGCAATCTACAAGCCGACAAATGCCCGTACTTGTTCGCCCCTTACGATGACAACGACAGCTTATGGGCGTTGTGGGGAAGAAGCGGTATTTGCTTTGGCGGCTATGCGCTCGGTGGGGATTCCCGCCCGCCAGGTGTACACGCCGCGTTGGGCGCATTGCGACGACAACCATGCCTGGATAGAAGTGTGGGTGGATGGCACCTGGAAATACCTCGGGGCTTGTGAACCGGAACCCCGATTGGATATTGCATGGTTTACCGCTCCTGTGCGCCGGGGTGTGTTTATGACAGCAAGAGTATTCGGACGCTATACCGGAGAGGAAGTGGTTTCCATGAATCCGAACATGACGAGCGTGAATGTGACAGGCAATTATACGGATGCCCGGAAGGTGAAAGTGAAAGTGGTCAATGAAGCAGGCAAACCGGTACCGGGAGCTAAAGTGGAGTATAAGGTTTACAATTACGGGGAATTTTATCCGGCAGTCATTCTTACTGCTAATCCCGAAGGTGTGTCGGAACTGACTGTCGGACAGGGAGACTGGCTCATCTGGGCTTCGGACGGCAAGCAATTCGGCTTCGGAAAACTGGAAGCTGCCTCACAGAACGAAATTACGGTCGTATTGGATAAAACCGGGAAAGAAAAATTCCACCTGGCATATGACATGGTGCCACCGGTGGAAAAAGAGTATCAGGCATTGGTGCCGGATGAAGAAAGAGCAGTCAATGACCGGCGTTTTATGTATGAGGATTCGCTGAGGAATGCCTACATCGCTTCCTTTATGAAGGAGGACGAAATTATCCGGAAAGCCGGAGAATGGAAAGTGGATGCGGAAAAATTAGTGAGGATAGTCCGGGAATCCCGTGGAAACTATCCGGAAATAATCGCTTTTTTACAGAAAGTGAATGATTTGCCGGAGACGGACATGGAAACAGCCTTGGATTTATTAACGGTAGTAGCCGGAAAAGATTTGCAGGATACGAAAGCCGCTGTCTGGGAAGACCATTTGCAGGGTGCTGTCGCATACAAGAAAAAACCGCGGATTTCGGTATCCGGGAACAGCTATGCCGAACTATACAGGGAATATATTCTGAACCCCCGGGTAAAATACGAACAGATTACCCCATACCGGAAATTATTGAAAGAATATTTGGCGGAGAATGGAATTTCAACGGTGGAAGGAGTGTTGGCTGCTATACAGAAGATGCGGATCGTGGACTCGGTAAATACTGCGGGAGTGGCGACACCTCCGGAAGGAGTTTTGAAGGCGGGAGTGACGGATACCCGTTCCAAGGAGTTGTTTTTCGTTGCGGCTTGCCGGACGATGGGGATTGCCGCACGCCTGAATCCGATGGACGGCAAACCGGAGTACAACGAGGGAAAAGGCTGGCAACAAGCCGTATTTACTCCTTCCCAGCAAGTGGGAGAACGGGGTAAGCTGATGATTACGTATGCCGGAGGAGAAGTAAAAGACCCGGCCTATTATACCCATTTCACCATTTCCCGGATTGCCAACGGAAGAGTGTATCTGATAGACCTGGGGAGCAATGCGGACGTAGATATGGGAGGAGGTGCCCAGTATAGCAAGATATTTAAAACCCCTGTAAGCCTCGAAGCCGGAGATTATATACTGGTAACCGGTAACCGTCGGAGCGATGGGACCGTGTTGACGGAAGTGTCGTCTTTTACGGTGAAACCCGGCGAACTGACCCGGGTGAAGATGAAAGTGAGGGATGTTACCGAAGTCATGAAAATATGGGGTAAAGTGCAACTTCCGCTCTCCTATATGCCCGAAGGAAAGACGGCTCCGCAAACCATGAAACTGCCGAAGCAAGGCTACACGGCGGTGGCCTGGATTGCAGCAAATCAAGAGCCGACCAATCATTTGGTGCGGGATATGAGCAACATGAAAGCCGATTTTGAAGCCAAGGGCATCCCGATGTATTTCATGTTTACCGATCAGGCTCAGATGAAGAAATTTGCCCGGCATGACTTCAAGCCGCTGCCTGAAAACATGCTCTTGGGATACGACCCGGAAGGCAAACTGCTGGAAAGAGTTGCCCGCAGCCTGAACTTGAAAAATGCCGATAACCTGCCTCTGATTTTGATGATAAATCAGGTAGGGGAGGTGGCTTTCATTTCACAAGGCTATCGTGTGGGATTGGGAACGCAGATCATCAAGTTTATAAAATAGGGCTTGAAAGAGGCAAAAAGATTGAAAAATTAAAATAGAACAGTGGAGCAATGGAGAAAATTCATGGCTCCATTGTTTTATTGCTCCAGGTCGGCTTTCTACTTTTCGTTTGAAATAACAATCAGCGTGGCCGTTTCCGGTAGTATATTAAAATTACTTCTGTTTTGCCGCCCTAATAGATACTTTTCTTTCTTTTCCCCTTCTCTGCCGTCTTATCTCCGTTCCGGAACGGAGTTGTTTCGGAGATATAACGGAGGGATAACGGCAGTGTGTATAAGAGGGAATGGTGTTTTGGCGGGGAGATAAACAGGAATGGAAGAGGAGGGAAGCTTGAAGGGATTGTCCCTTCAAGCTTTTCAAAATAGTTATTTTGCCGGACTGATTCGTACTTGTCCGTTTCCCGTATTTCCTGTCATAGTTCCTGTTCCCGTCAAATTCGGCATGCCGACATACCCGCCTTTTGCTGTGGTCCACTGGTATCCCGCACCGTCAATCATGACCGTATTTGTGAAATACAAACCGGAATAATGAATGGATTGCCCGGTGTGAGTTCCTGAACTATTTATTGCATTACAACCGTTATGCCCGGAAATAAAGGAAGAACCGCCGAATGCACCTCGACCGAGACTCCATTGTATTATAAGTGATCCATTTGTATGTCCTCCATAATAACCGCCGCCACCACCGCCGCCGCCAGCTTGGTCATTTATTCCGGTGGTACCAATTCCGGGAGTTGAATTAAATGTTCCACTACCACCCGGACCTCCATTACAAGAACTCCATCCTCCGGCGCCACCACCGCCACCTGCTACCATAATTCGAGACCTCAAAGAAGTAATAACGCTCCATGTTCCCCCTTCCAAACGGATGTCCGAAGCGCCACCACCGGAACCACCATTTTCAGCACCGCCATAGGTGTCTGCTCCACCTATCGCACCGCCGTTCCAACTCGTTCTACGTGAATTACCGTCATTTCCGGCTTGTCCGACATAAGCATATAATATGGTGCTTTGATTTAGTCCTATTGAACCTACTACGTAAGCTCCGTATCCTCCTCTTGAGTTACCGTAGCCATTTCCTCCTCTCGCTCCCCAACACTCCATTTTGTACTTTCCTGCGGCTAATGTAATCGACTGCTGCCCTCCGGTATAAGCAAACTCCCTTCTTACTTCCAGTGTCTTTTTCCATGCCTGTCCCGGACATTTATCCGAAGAAACTGTTACATCCGCAAAGAATACCGAGTTCGCTGTCAATCCGGAAACCAAGCCGTTGTTTGCTGCTACTGAAATACCCGCGGGTGCTCCTTCGAGCTTCCAGTGCGTCTTCGACATTGCAGCCCACGTAGAATTTACGGTAAAAGAGGGATACACATTGGTATACGTTTCCAGGCTTACCGTCCACGGGTTAGGAGCGACAATTACGCTTGTCAGTGTTTCCGCCATACCCATGGCGCAAATTCCCACACGCTTGAACTGATAGGTTACAAAAGTAGTTCCTGTATTTTCAAAATCTTTGTAAATAAAGGATTCCCCGCTGGCATTGGGGATAATATCAAATTTTGCCTTTCCCGGTTTCTTCACATACCAGTTGTATTGAAAGCGCAGGTCCGGA